>Ga0233423_10000521_pt1 | contig 20142 bp, 18 predicted proteins | sample Watercolumn_Mata_FD_180713 | JGI IMG/M metagenome (GOLD analysis project Ga0233423, IMG submission 180713) | Freshwater microbial communities from Lake Matano, South Sulawesi, Indonesia - Watercolumn_Matano_2014_112_MG | ecosystem: Environmental > Aquatic > Freshwater > Lake | place: Indonesia...
AATGTGAAATGAGTTGAGTTTTTTGAGTGTCGAAATCAGAAAGAAAACCTTGCCCCCGTAGCTCAGATGGATAGAGCAGCGGTTTCCTAAACCGTTTGTCGGAGGTTCGAATCCTCTCGGGGGTACAGTACGATAAAATAATATATTTATTACAAGTAGAATACTCTCTTTTTACAAAATTGAAATAGCTATATGAAACTTAGTGAAGCATTTATACCGACACTCAAAGAAACTCCAACCGATGCAAATATTCCTAGTCATAAGCTCATGTTACGTGCTGGATTAATGCGTCAACTAACAGCCGGAGTGTATTCCTACCTTCCGCTTGGCTATAGAGCTATGATGAAGGCAATGAACGTCGTCCAGGAAGAAATGAATGCTATTGGTGGCCAGGAATTTTTATTACCCGCTTTAAATCCAGAATCACTTTGGATTCAATCAGGGCGCCGACATATTCCAAATTTTATTTTAAGCATTAAGGAACGCGAACTCGTTTTGGCACCTACGCACGAAGAAGTTATTGGATATGTTGCAAGCATGCACCTTCAATCGTACAAGGACCTTCCACAAACATGGTATCAAATCCAAACAAAGTTTAGAAATGAACCAAGACCTCGGTCGGGTGTATTACGCGGACGACAGTTCATTATGAAAGATTCTTATTCTTTGGATCGATCCTGGGAAGATTTAGATAAAAGTTACAACAGACATGCTGAAGCATATAAAAAGATATTTTCAAGATGTGGATTGAAATATTTTATCGTCGGTGCATCAAGTGGTGCAATGGGTGGTACAGGCTCTCAGGAATTTATGATCGAATCAGAGTTCGGAGAAGATACAACAGCTTTATGTCCTTCTTGCGGATATGCCGCAAACTTAGAGGTTGCTACATCGCACGTAGCACAGGTTGGTCGAATTTCGAACAATGATCCGATTAAAGAACTCTATACACCAAATATTAGAACTATAGATCAGTTGGTTGATTTCTTAAAAATTGATCATTCTAGATTTGCAAAATCTCTTGTATATCGACATAACGGAAAACCACTCTTGATTTTAATGATGGGAAATGATCAACTAAATGAATCAAAATTAACTTCTGCGCTAGGTGGTGGAGAATTTAGTCCGATGGGTGCTGAAGAACTTTTAGCTCTCACCGGTGCCGATGGAGGCTCTATTGGTCCAGTAAATTTAAAAGGATTTAGAATAATTGCAGATAAACGACTTGAAGGCTCCAATGGTCTTATCAGCGGTGCAAATAGGAACGATTATCATTTGGCTAATATTGATCTTCATCGGGATACAACTATAGATGGCTATTTCGATTTACGAACAATCGAAGCAAATGAACCATGTAGTATTTGTAAAGGATCGTTAAAAATCTCGAATGCAATTGAACTGGGTCATATTTTTAAATTAGGTACAAAGTATTCTGATGCATTAAATATATCATACCTTGATGAGAGTGGTAGAGCAAAGCCAGTAATAATGGGAAGCTATGGAATAGGGATTGAACGAATAATTGCGTGTTACATCGAACAGAATAATGACAAGGATGGTATTATTTGGAATTCTACTTTGGCACCTTATCAAATACATCTTATTGCAGTTAATACAAATAGTATTGATGTTGTTTCAACATCGAACTCCCTTTATGATTCGCTCGTGAAATCTGGAATTGAAGTTCTATTCGACGATCGTGCAAATATATCACCTGGATTCAAATTCAAAGATGCTGATCTTTTAGGAATGCCTCTACAGATAATTGTAGGGGATAAGAGTTTAAAAAACGATCAGATCGAAATAAAAATGCGAAGAACAGGAAAACGAACGCTTGTAGCATTGAATGAAGCAGTATTGGAAATTAAACAGATGCTCAGAGAACTTGTGTAATATTTGCAGTCTTCATGCAATTCGTACATCTTCATAATCACACCCATTATAGTCTTCTCGATGGAGCGGCAACAGTTCAGAGCTTGATTAATGCAGCAGCTGAACAAAACATGAACGCGGTCGCATTAACAGATCATGGCGTACTTTTCGGTGCAATTGAATTTTATAAGCGTGCACAAAAAGCGGGTATAAAACCTATTATCGGCTGTGAAGCATATATCGTTACTAAGGGGACTCGCTTTGATAAAAAAGTGGATGCTAATAAATTAAGCAAAGGCGAAGGAAGAGGCATTTATCATCATATTCTTCTTTTAGCGAAGGATATCAAGGGTTATCAAAATTTAATTAGACTTTGCACACTGGGGCATACCGAAGGTTTTTATTTCAAGCCAAGGATTGATGTTGAGATTTTAAGGCGATACAAGGAAGGACTTATAGCTACTTCTGCGTGTCCGGCAGGAATTGTAAATGATCAGTTGGTAAATTCTAATTATAAAGAAGCATTAGAATACGCCCGAATCTATTCTGACATATTCAAAAACGATTTTTATCTGGAGATACAAAACCATGGCTTGGAAAGTGAAAAATCAATTTTGAATGGCGCTCCAAATATTGCAAAAGAAATTGGAGTAAAACTCGTTGCGACGAATGATTGTCATTATATAAAAAGAGAGCATGCAATTCCTCATAATATCATGCTATATATTCCGGAAGCAAGCAGTACTAACACACCAGACTATCAAGTACTGAAGTATCAGACAGATCAATTATATTTTAAATCTTCTGAAGAGATGTTCGAATTATTCAAGGCATATCCGGAAGCTTTAGAGTCAACCATTGAAATCGCTGATAAGTGTTACCTGCAACTTGAATTAAAAAAGAGCCATATGCCAGCCTTTCCAATTCCAAAAGAGGTTGGTATCGCAGATCCTAATATTTATTTCGAATTACTTGTTCAGGAAGGAATCAAGAAACGTTATTCGAGTATAACTCCTGAAATCCAACGACGGGTAGTTCATGAGATCAGTGTTATACAAAAAATGGGATATGCGAGTTATTTTTTAATCGTACAGGATTTTATCAAAGCTGCACGTGAAATGGGTGTACGTGTTGGACCTGGAAGAGGTAGCGCCGCTGGAAGTATCGTTTCGTATGCTTTGGAAATTACAAGTGTAGATCCGTTAAAATACGACCTTCTCTTCGAGCGATTCCTTAATCCTGACCGTGTATCGATGCCTGATATTGATATTGACTTTGCTGATAATAAACGAGATCGGGTTATCGATTATGTGAAGAAGAAGTATGGCGAGAATTCTGTCGCTCAGATAGTAACATTCGGAACATTATCAGCACGCGCAGCACTAAAAGATGTTGGACGAGTGCTAGGAATTCAATTATCCGTAATCGATTCGATTACGAAACAAATCCCTGTAGTCCAAGGAAAAGTAACACCAATAGAGGAAGCCTTAAGAACTATACCCGATTTAAAATGGGTAAACGAAAGTGCAGACGAAAAAATTCGCTTGCTCATCGATACAGCTAAAGTCCTCGAGGGAATGAATAGAAATGTTTCAACGCATGCTGCTGGTATTGTTATTGCACCTGGGGATATCAGTGAGTACATACCCATGTATGTGACCCCCCAGACCGATTTAATGACGCAATATAATATGAAGGATCTGGAAGATGCAGGTCTACTAAAAATGGATTTTCTCGGCCTGCGAACTTTGACTGTGTTAGATAATGCACTTGCTATGATCGAACAATTGCATAATAAAATAATTGACCTTGATAACCTTCCGGAGGCTGACCAAAAGACATTGGATCTATTTTCAAGGGGCCAGACAGTCGCTATATTCCAATTTGAAAGTTCAGGAATGCAAGACTACCTACGAAAGCTCAAACCTTCCTCAATTCATGATCTTGTTGCAATGAATGCGCTATACAGACCTGGCCCAATGGATAATATTCCAGATTTTATCGATAGGAAAAATGGCAAACAGAAGATTTCTTATTTACACCCAAAACTTGAAACTATTCTTCGTGAGACATATGGAATAATTGTATACCAAGAGCAGGTTATTAGGATTGCAAGTGAAATTGGTGGCCTAAGTTTAGCGCAAGCTGATTTACTTCGTCGTGCAATGGGGAAAAAAGATAAAGAACTCATGGCGAAGCAGAAGAAAGAATTTGTTGAAAGTGCAGTATCAAAACAGGTTGAACGTAAAACAGCCGCCGAAATATTTGATTTAATTGAAAAATTTGCATCCTATGGATTTAATAAATCGCATAGTGTAGCATATTCTGTATTAGCATACCAAACAGCATTTCTCAAGGCGCATTATCCTGCGGAATATATGGCTGCAACATTATCGAGCGAAATGGATAATACCGATAAAATTGTAATTTTTATCGATGAATGTCGAAAACTGGGGATTGAAGTATTGCCACCGGATATCAATGAAAGCGGAGTAAGTTTTGTTGTAACTCAGCATGGTATCCGATTTGGACTTAGTGCAATAAAAAATGTAGGTGTAGGAGCTGTTGAACAAATCGTTCAGTCAAGAAGCGAACAAGGTAGATTTAAAGATATTTTCGATTTTTGTGTTCGTGTTGATTTACGGTTGGTCAATAAAAAAACTTTAGAAGGGCTTATTCAGGCTGGTGCATTTGATTCACTTCAAAGTAATCGTGCGCAATTATTTCAGAATGTTGAAACCGTTGCATCGTATGGTCAGAATCTCCAGGATCAAGTGACAAAAGGACAATCGAACCTTTTCGATCATGGGGGAGCTAAAGTAACTCAACGGCCATTACTCCGTAACGCTTCTGAATGGTCAGAAACTGAAAAATTAACCAGAGAAAAAACCGTTCTTGGTTTTTATGTTTCAGGACATCCTTTATTGAAATATCGTGATGAGATTGAAGGATTTGCAACTGCCAAACTTAATGAAGCAATAAATGTAAAACAGAATGCATTGATTCGAGTATGCGGAATCATTTCAGATATAAAGAAAAAAATTGATCGACGTGGTAATACAATGGCCTTCGTCACTATTGAAGATTTTACCGGCAAGGCCGATTGTATTGTGTTTGCCGATCCTTACAAGAAATTCGTTCAACTTTTATATGTCGGTTCTATAGTTATGATGACGGGTAAAAACGATGGAAATGAAGAAGCTATTAAAGTGATAGTCAATGAGGTTATTAGTATCGATGATGTTCGAAAAAAATTTATTAAAAGTGTGCTCATAAATATTAACTTGGATTTAACTAGTGAACAAGATGCATTCGAATTGATTAAGCTGATAGAAAATCATAAAGGGAAATGCCAATGTTTTTTAAATTTCATTGGTGGCGATTTACAGAACAATTCGATATATTTAACACGAAAATATACTATTGATCCAGACCAAAAGTTTACCGATGCTGTTAAGAAAATATTTGGTCAACATTCGGTTCAATTGCGTGGATAAGTGATTAAGGAAAGGAAACGATGGCGTCTATCGAAATATCAGAAACAAACTTTGAACGTGAAGTATTAAAAGAATCACTTCCAGTACTAGTCGATTTTTGGGCTGTCTGGTGTGGACCTTGTAAAATGGTTGCACCTATCGTTGAAGAATTGTCAACTGAATATGCTGGAAAAATTAAAATTGCAAAAGTAGATGTAGATAGTAATCAACACATAGCTATGCAATATGGTATTCGAAGTATTCCAACACTACTACTTTTTAAGCAAGGCAAAGTAGTTGAACAGATTGTCGGCGCAGCACCGAAGAAAGCGTTAATAGAAAAATTAGCAAAACATCTTAATTGACTAAATTTGAACAAGCGAGAAATTGAAGCCTTGGTGGCATTTCTCGCTTTTTTATTTTTGATCAAGGAATCTAGAGGGTAAATTGGAAACATATAAAAAAAGAACTGTCACTTGTGGAGAACTTCGCAAAATCCATATGGGGCAAACTGTAACGCTAACAGGGTGGGTCGATACTCGTCGGGATTTAGGTGGATTGATATTTATTGACCTTAGAGATAGATATGGTAAGACACAAATTGCTTTTTCACCTGAACGAAATTCTACCGCTCTAGAAACGGCTAAAACACTTCGCTCAGAATATGTTATCTCTGTTACAGGAATCGTAAGTCATCGTCCGGAGGGAACAGATAATCCGGAAGTTCCAACAGGTGAAGTAGAAGTAGATGTGAATGAAGTGACAATACTTAATAAATCAGAAACACCACCTTTTTTACCGGATGAATTCTCAGAAACAAACGAAGATCTACGTCTTAAATATCGATATATAGATTTACGCCGTCCATCAATGCAACGAAATCTCATAATGCGACATAAAGCCTATCAAATTGTCCGATCTTATTTTGATAGAAATGGATTTCTTGAAATTGAAACTCCCATTTTAATGAAAAGTACACCAGAAGGTGCCAGAGATTTTCTTGTACCAAGTAGGATTCATCATGGAAAATTTTATGCCCTCCCACAATCACCGCAGACATATAAGCAAATTTTGATGGTTGCAGGATATGATAAGTATTTTCAAATTGTAAAATGTTTTCGTGATGAGGATTTGCGTGCAGATCGACAACTCGAATTCACACAAATTGATGTAGAAATGTCTTTTGTAGGTGAAGAAGATATTCAGGCTAACACTGAAGGCGTAATTGTTGAAATCTTTAAAAAGTTACTCAATCAGTATGTTGCTGTTCCGTTTAGACGCTTGACATACAATGAAGCGATGGAACACTATGGAAGTGATAAGCCAGATTTACGTTTTGGTTTGGAAATAAAAGATTGTTCAAAAATTGCATTAAACTCTGGCTTCAGAGTGTTTAGTGATACCGTAAAGAATAATGGCATCGTTTCGGGTATTTGTGTGCCAGGACTTTCGTCATATACACGTAATCAACTAGATATGTTGACCGACTATGTAAAATCTCTTGGTGCTGGCGGATTAGTCTATATTCGAGTGCAGAAAGACAAGAATGAATGCTCTGCGAGTAAATTCGTCTCAGAGTCAGAGGTTGACGCAATAGTAAAACAAATGGAAGCTAAAGAGAACGATCTTATTCTTTTAATTTCTGGACAATGGAGAAAAGCACTTACAATACTTGGTACATTACGATTGGAAATGGCACAACGTCTTAACCTAATTTCCGAAAATACATGGAATTTTGTCTGGGTAACCGATTTTCCTTTATTGGAATTTAGCGAGGAAGAAAAGCGATTTGTCGCAGTCCATCATCCATTTACTGCACCAAAAGACAGTGATATTCCATTATTGCACTCCGATCCAGGCAAAGTTCGTGCTCGTGCATATGATCTTGTTATCAATGGTAATGAAATTGCAGGTGGTAGCATTCGCATACATACACAAGAGTTGCAGAATACAATATTTGAACTCCTAGGAATCAGCAAAGAAGATTCAAAAATTAAATTTGGTTTTTTACTCGATGCTTTTAAATATGGTGCACCACCTCATGGTGGAATTGCATTTGGATTTGACCGTTTAATGATGCTCATAACAGGCAATAAATCTATTCGGGAAGTCATTGCGTTTCCAAAAACCGCCAGTGGCATATCACTAATGGACGATGCTCCATCGCAAGTGGAAATTAAACAACTCAACGAACTTCATTTAAAGATAAAATAGAGGATAGAATTTGAGTTTTTCAGATTTACGAATCCAATTGCAGGAACAACGAAAGCGTATCGATGCACTTCGGGGGTATCTTTGACCTCGATACCAAAGAAAAAGAATTGAACGAATTACAATTTCGCACTACTGACCACGCATTCTGGAATGATAATATTGCTGCTCAAAAAGTAATCCAGCAGATTAATTTTCGAAAGGAATGGATTGATTCTTGGAAAGCATTAGACATTTTGTATAAAGATACAGAATCGTTAATCGGGATTGCAGAGGAGGCGAATGAAGAAAGCTTTGAAGTCGAAGTGATCAAAGATCTCGAGAAGTTAAATTCAGATATTGAAAATCTCGAGTTGAAGAATATGTTAAGTGGCATCGATGATGAAAAAAATGCAATACTGACCATTCACTCAGGAGCCGGTGGCACCGAAGCGCAGGATTGGGCTGAGATGCTTCTCAGAATGTACTCACGTTGGTCTGAACGTCATGGTCTTAAAGTCTATTTGGCTGATATGCTTGAAGGTGAAGGAGCTGGTATTAAAAGCGTAACATTAGAAATCATTGGAAAATATGCTTATGGATATTTAAAGGCCGAAAATGGTGTTCATCGATTGGTGCGTATTTCACCGTTTGATTCAAACGCTAGGAGACATACATCATTCGCTTCCGTTTTTGTGTATCCAGAAATTGAAGATACCATTGAAATAGAAATTAATCCCGCAGATTTAAAAATTGATACATATCGCGCTGGAGGTAAGGGAGGACAAAATGTCAACAAGGTTGAGACAGCTGTTAGGATAACACACATTCCAACCGGAGTAGTAGTTGCTTGCCAACAAGAGAGATCGCAATTCCAAAATCGTGAACGTGCAATGAAAATGTTGAAATCTCGTCTATATCAAATCAAACGAGAAGAAGAAGAAGAACGATTAAGTGCAATTGAAAACACAAAGAAGAAAATTGAATGGGGAAGCCAGATACGATCCTATACTTTTCAACCTTATCAATTGGTAAAAGATCACAGAACTGGAGCCGAGAAGGGTGATGTACAAGCAGTTATGGATGGTGAGATTGACGAGTTTATAAAAAGCTATCTTCTAGAGTACGCATTAAAATAGACGATTTACATTATGCGATTGCGCTTAAAGAAAATTGATGTAACAGATTTTATAGCAGTTCGACATCTTACATCCAGGCATAATCGTGGATTTGTGTCCTTCATTACTTCCATTGCTATTATTTGTGTAACATTGGGTGTTGCAAGTTTAGATATTACTCTGGCAATACTTAGAGGATTTGAGCAAACTATTAAAGAAAATGTTGTCAGCTTTACTGCGCACATGCAATTGTATGCTTTTGAGAACGATCTTTTACCTAATCCAGATTTAACAATACAGAAAGTATTTTCACGTTTCACAGAAGTTCGAGAAATTGCACCGTATCTTTCGCGCGAAGGAATGGTCCGTTCAAAATTGGAAATTGATGGTGTATTGATCAAAGGAGTCGATCCGACAAATGATATTTCAGCTGCTAAGAGAAGATTAATAGAAGGCGTTTATGATCTTGATGAAAGAGATGCTGGAATCCAGCGAATTATTATAGGCAAGCGACTTGCAGAAAAGATAAAAGTCAATATTGGAGAAAAAGTTCTCGTTTATGCATTAGGAGGAACATCACTTTCTCTTTCAGAAACTCGAATTATGCAGTTCGAAATTAGTGGTATTTACGAAACGGGTATGGCTGATTACGATGGAAGTGTAGTCTATATAAATTTACGTAATGCGCAACGCCTTTGCCAGGTTGGCAAAACTGTTTCAGGTTTTGATATACTGGTTGATAACACTGAGAACCTTTCCACGCTAGCTCAACAAATTTCAGATTATCTTGGTTATCCATATTATGCACGTACAATGTTTCAACAGTATCGAAATTTATTTGCATGGGTTGATCTTCAGAGAATCCCTGTGCTCATCATTCTCACTCTAATAATGATTGTTGCAACTGTAAATATTATTGGAACATTATTAATGCTTATTTTAGGAAAATCTAAGGAAATCGGGACTTTAAAAACAATAGGAATGCAACAAAAAATTGTAATAAAAGTATTCTTAAAGCAAGGCATTCTCATAGGCATAGTTGGAACGATACTAGGTAATTGTATTGCTCTCTCATTATGTTGGCTCGAACTTCGTTATAGGTTGTTTCCATTACCTTCAGGTATATATTTTATGACTCATGTCCCAATAAATATATCCCTCTTCGATTTTTCTATTGTTAGTATTGCAGCGATAGGAATTAGTTTTCTGGCTTCATGGCTGCCATCACAATTTGCAGCAAAAATGGATCCTGTTAAATTGTTAAGATTTTCCTAATGAAGTACGAACTCCATATTGCCCTTAGATATTTACTTAGCAAAAAGAGTATAAAATTTGTTTCAATCATTTCCGCGATATCCATTATTGGAGTAACTATTGGTGTTGCAGCCCTTATCGTTGTTCTTTCAGTGTTTAATGGTTTTGGTAGTTTAGTGTCTTCAATCCTTATTAATTTTGATCCACACTTGAGGATTGAAAGTACTTCTATTATGGATTCATCGAAATTTATTCCTGTGCTTAGTTTTCTTGAAAAGCATAACATTGTCGAAGGAATATCTCCATATGTTAATGGAAAAGCACTCATAGTATCCCGAAATGTAAATCGAGTAGTAAACATTCGTGGTCTTGAATCAAAAAAAATTCACCTAGTTTCAGGATTAAAAGAAAAGATCGTTCTTGGACAAATGAATTTAGAGAATGGACAGAATGGCATAATCCTTGGACTTATACTTGCCGATCGGATTGGTGTTGTCATTGGTGATACAATTTCAATCGTTAGTCCAACAGGAGCTGAATTAGCCGCAATGCAGTTAGGATTGCCACTTATCCGTAGATTTCAAGTGACTGGTATTTATGAATCAAACAACAAGGATTATGATGGATACTATGCTTTCACTAACCTAAGAAATGCACAATCGCTATTTGGAAAAAATGGAAAGATTGATGGAATTGATATCCGATTTGACCAGGTGGATCGCACTGATAATTTTAGAAAAACCTTATATGAACAATTTGGAAATTCTTTTAGATATTTGAGTTGGTATGATTTACATAGAGAGTTATATACTGTAATGCAAATTGAACGGTGGGGTGCATATATTGTGCTTTGCCTAATTATCGCCGTAGCTTCCTTTAATCTATTAAGTTCATTAACAATGATTGTTATTGAAAAGACACGGGACATTGGAATCCTAAAATCGATGGGTGCTACTAATGAGAGTGTAAAAAAAATATTTGCACTTCAAGGATTATTTGTAGGCGTTGTTGGAACAATTGGTGGAACTTGTTTGGGTCTACTTATTGTTCATTTACAGGATAAATATCACCTAGTACCACTCGATACATCCGTTTATATTATTCCAGCTATGCCAGTTGAAGTACATTTTGTCGATTTAATTTTTATTGCAATTGCAGCAATTGGATTGTGTTTACTTGCGTCACGCATGCCGGCTAATCGCGCAGCGATACTTGATCCTGTGAAAGCTATACGATGGGAATGACACGACGTTCTATACTTCTTACTGGAGAAAATATTTGCAAAGAATATCCAATGGGAAAAAATCAACCACTACAAGTTCTTAAGGGAGTGGATATTGAAATTAGGAGGGGTGAATTTGTAGTAATTGTTGGCCCATCTGGTTCTGGAAAAAGCACGTTGCTCCATATCCTTGGAGCATTAGATCGTCCTACAAGTGGATTGGTCATGCTTGGAGAGCAAAATATTTTCACATTTTCAGATGAACAATTAGCAACGTTTCGCAACCGTTCACTGGGATTCATTTTCCAATTCCATCATTTATTGCCTGAATTTTCAGCATTAGAAAATGTTTGTATGCCTGCATTGATTTCAGGGAAAAAAATGAATGATGCGATTTCACGAGCAAAAATACTTCTTGAACAGGTTGGACTTATGGAGAGAGCTCATCATAAACCAAATGAGCTTTCGGGTGGCGAACAACAGAGAATTGCTGTAGCACGAGCATTTATGAATAATCCACATTTAATCTTAGCCGATGAACCTTCGGGTAATCTTGATGAGGAAAATGGATTGAATTTGCACAAGTTACTTGTACATCTTTCAGAGGTTTTTGGAATCACTTTTATTGTTGCAACACATAATTTTGACTTGACACGTAGGGCAAATAGAGTTTTTCGTCTTTCGGATGGTAAGTTAACAGTTACACGTCACCAGTAAATCTGAAAAAGGTATTGACATTGAAAAGAAATGCCGTAAATTACTTTTTAGACCGAACAATGGTAACTCCCCTAACTATTGTTCAATAAAAGGTCGGACCCGGCGTTTCCCCCAACGTCGGGTTTTTTTATCACTATAAAATATGGAGAGCTTATGGCTCGAATAGAAAAAAAAGGAATATCCAAGCAAAGTAGTATAATAGGTTTATTGCCGTTTAAAAAAATAAATTACCAAATCTTAGGAGTTGGAATTATTCTTCTTGTCCTTGGTTATATTGCGCTTGGACAGGATCCTTGGGATGGGACAATGCCACTCGTTGTCGCACCGATACTGTTAGTGCTGGGATATTGCATAGTCATTCCTCTCGGTATACTTTATCGAAAGAAACCAACCGAAAGCAGCAACTGAACGTCTATTGCAAAATAAATTGAACATTGAAAATCGACTCAATGTTTCGTATATTGCAAATAAGCTGCAAGCAGTACATATCTATGCAAGCGAAAAAGTAATTAAGATGCGAGTGTGTAGCTCAGGGGTAGAGCATCTGCCTTTTAAGCAGAGGGTCGGTGGTTCGAGCCCACCCACGCTCACATATTTAGCCCGGTTGGTGGAACTGGCAGACACACCATCTTGAGGGGGTGGCGCTCGTAAGGGCATGCGAGTTCAAGTCTCGCACCGGGCACTGAAAAAGGACAGTTAATACTGTCCTTTGTGCTGTACAACTGATTCATTGCATTTCAGTCTCATTCCTTGTAATTTGCCTCTACTTATGGATGTTAGGGTACATATTTTAGTAAGTGGAATAGTACAAGGTGTTGGTTTTCGTTTTTTTGTGTACGACCGTGCGGTTAATTACAATTTACGTGGATATGTTCGAAATCTTTCTAATGGACAAGTAGAGATTGAAGCTGAAGGAGATCGTTCAATACTTGAGGAATTTATTAAAGAAATTAAAGTTGGGCCACGATCTTCGCATGTAGCAGATCTTAATATTCAGTGGATTAAATCTTTAAATTCAATATCAGGATTTGTTATTCAATAAATTTTAGTTATGAAGAAACAAAAAAAACAAAAGGGGGATAATGCTTTTCGTATAGGTATTGGTTATGATGTTCATCGACTCGCAAAAGGGCGAAAATTAATACTTGGCGGGATTCATATTCCATCAACTTTCGGATTGTTTGGCCATTCGGATGCTGATGTATTACTCCATGCGATATGCGATTCGCTCCTAGGTGCGGTTGCCTTAGGTGATATTGGCAAACATTTCCCAGATACTGATGCGAAATTTCGTGGAATTTCTAGTCTCTTCTTACTTGAAAAGGTCGGCCTTTTGGTGCAAAAAGAAGGTTATGTCATCGGGAATATTGATTCGACCATAATCCTACAAAAACCAAAAATTGGTGATTACATAGATGGTATGAGCGACAAAATTGGTAGTACCTTAAAAATATCACCTCAACAAGTTTCCATCAAAGCAACCACACACGAAAAAATAGGAACTCTCGGTAGAGGAGAAGGGTGTGCTGCTCTTGCAATCGCTCTTCTTATTTCTAAAAGCAGGATATAGAAATTTTGGAAGCCTTCATTGAACGTCTAATAGCTCTCAATCCAATTTGGATTTATTTTGTATCGGGGATTATTTCCTATATAGAAAATATCTTTCCACCATTTCCAAGTGATGTAGTACTTGTTGCTGCAGGCTATTTATGTGCAACTGGTCAAGTTAATATATGGATTGTCCTTATCGTATCAACATTGGGAGGGACACTTGGATTTATGAGTATGTATTCTATCGGTTTTTGGTTCGGAATGAAGGTAGTAGAGAAAGGAAAATTAAAATTCATAAATCTCGAAAAAGTTCATAAGGTTGAAAGATGGTTTAAACAGTATGGTTATTTTGTAGTGGTCCTTAATAGATTTCTTGCGGGAACAAGAGCCGTCATTGCTTTTTTCACCGGAATATCCGAATTATCTTTTTGGAAAACAACGATTCTTGCTGCCTTCAGTTCGTTAATTTGGAATGGAATTCTTTTAATGACAGGTAATGCACTTGGAAAAAACTGGAGAGCTGTTTATGATTATCTTAGTGCTTATGGTAGTGTCGTCACGATAGTCTCGCTTCTTTTTCTCGGAATTCTTATAGCATATAATATTCAACGTAAACAGAATAAGCAAAATATATAAATAGTACTTATACAATTATTTTAATGATCGATTTTCTCCATTCGCTAGATATTAAATCATTCCGGTTTATCAACAACTCCTTACAGAATCCAGCTCTCGATCTATTGATGCCCGGTCTAACTGATCTCAATCAGCAAAAATTGGTAATTGTATTTTTTTTAACGCTACTTCTCTGGATGATCATTCGTGGAAATCGAAATGTTCGACTCTCAGCCATTCTCCTAATTATAACAATTATTTTTAGTGATCAGTTTAACAGCTCAATTATAAAATTTTGGTTTGAACGGCCACGCCCCTGCCATACTTTACACAATGTACATCTCTTGGTAGGCTGTGGAAGTGGTTTTTCATTCCCGTCATCACATGCGGTGAATAATTTTGCTGGAGCCTTAATCTTATCTTTTTTCTTACCGAGGATTACTTGGTACATTTTCGGTTATGCATTTTTAATTGCTTTTTCACGCGTCTATGTTGGTGTACATTATCCTTTCGATGTTCTTGGAGGTGCTGTCATTGGTCTAATATGTGGAGGAATGATACTTACAGTCTTTCTTGAAATCGAAAAAAGGTGGTTGCATATCAATAAAAAGAAGAAATAATTAGAATTAACATAATCTATGATTGATCAAAAAGTTATGCTCCTGGATAACAGGATCGTTAGAATAGGTTGTGCCGTTATTTCTGGATTACTTCTTGGATTTTCATTTCCACCATCACCTGTATATTCATTGGCCTTTGTTGCATTCATTCCGTTCTTCTTCCTCTTAGCAACCTGTAGTTCGATTTATAAATTCGCCGGATATTCTTACATATTTCTTTTTACGTTTCATTTAATAACGGTATACTGGACTGGTGGTTTTACTGTCGGAAAAGATCAATGGATGATGATTGCCGGAGTTGCTGTTCTCATCCTTCATCCAGTTTTCTTTCTACCCACTATCTTACTGTCTTTCTTTGTAAAACAAAAACTAGGCATTACAACTGGATTAATTGCTTTTATTCTATTCTGGATATCATTTGAGTATCTACACTCATATAGCGAATATTCGTTTCCATGGCTTACGATTGGAAATAGTCAAGCATATGACTTAGCGCGAATTCAAATACTTGAATACCTGTCAATTTATGGTATGTCGCTTCTGATTCTTCTGTTTAATCTCTTTGCATTTTTGTTACTTTGGAGATTCATGGAAGGAAGGTGGAAATTTTATTCTTTAAAAGATTCGTTAAGTATCGGAATACTGGTTTTGCTATATTTCCTACCAATTATTTATGGAAAAATTATCTTGAAAGGTGAGTTGTTTAATGGTGAACGAAAAATTGTAGCAGGTGTTTTTCAGCCGAATTTTGATCCGTGGGAAAAATGGGGAGAAAATTATGTGGAAAAGTGGGGATCATATATTAACCAATTAAACACATACATTACTGAGACAAAAAAGATGGCTATTTCAAAACCAGATCTTGTTATTTGGCCTGAAACAGCTATTCCATTCCATATTTTGTTACCCAGACATTTAATTTATCGTTCGAGTCTGCTTGCGCTAGCTGATACGTTACGCATCGGAATTTATACAGGTCTTCCTACTGTCGAATATTTTGAATCCACAAATGCTCCCGCAACTGCCCAAAGAATTGAAAACTCAGATATTTACATTGAATCGTACAATTCTACTATACTGATTCAACCGGATCAAAGATTAGGTCCAATCCATAGAAAGACAATTCTTGTCCCATTCGCCGAAAGAATTCCATACGCAGAATCATTTCGGTTTTTAATTGAGCCACTTAAATGGAATGTTGGTATTTCAAGCTGGGGAATGGGATCTGATACTTTGATTAATGAATTGGATCTCAGGGATGGAAGTAAAGTCAAATTTTCCGGAATGATATGCTATGAATCAGTCTATCCGAATTATGTGAGGGAATTCGTCAGGAGGGGTGCTGAATTTTTATTAATACTCACAAATGATAGTTGGTGTGGCAATACATCAGGGGCATATCAACATGCATCATTTGTTTCTTTGAGAGCGGTTGAAACTCGTCGATGGATTGTTCAGTGTGCAAACGGTGGTATTTCTTGCATCGTTGATCCGTATGGTGTGACACATATTACTACTGAATTATATACTAAAAAAAGTTTTATTGGAAGTATTTATTCACGTTCCGACCAAACTTGCTATGTTAGATATGGAGATCTAGTGGGAAAATGTTGTACAGGAATTTCGGTTATGATCTTATTATTTACATTTGCATGGAAAGGTTTCTTGGAAAGGAGATGGAATGGAAATAATAGATTTGCGAAGTGACACAGTAACAAAACCATCTCGTGAAATGCGCGAATTTATGTTATCAGCAGAGGTAGGCGATGACGTATATGGTGAAGATCCTACAGTAAACCATCTACAAGAAAGAATTGCTAATTTACTTGGCAAAGAAGCAGCACTTTTTGTCCCCAGTGGTGTTATGTCAAACCAGATTGCAATTAAAGTTCTTACGCAACCTGGTGATGAAATAATAGTTGAAAGAAATTCACACATATTTAATTATGAAACAGCAGGTGCAGCATTTCTCTCGAACGTTCAATTGCATACAATAAATGGGCACCATGGAATAATGGATTTGGAGTCAATTGTTGCTGGAATCCGACCTTCAGTATATTATTATCCTAGAACGTCGCTTGTCTGTCTTGAGAATACACATAACAAGGCTGGTGGTACAATCTATCCATTAGAAAATATAATCGATATTCACAATTATGTACAAGAAAAGAATCTTGCTTTTCATTTAGATGGTGCGCGGCTCTGGAATGCATCGGTTGCAACAGGTATTCCTTTAAATGAATATGGAAAATATTTTGACACAGTAACCGTCTGTTTTTCTAAGGGATTAGGCGCACCAGTTGGCTCAGCGCTTGTTGGAAGCAAGAAGATTATTGAAGCTGCACGAAAATATCGAAAAATATTTGGTGGTGGTATGCGACAAGTTGGAATAATAGCTGCGGCGGCTCTTTATGCCATTGATCACAATATGCAACGATTAGCAGAAGATCACGCAAAAGCTAAGTACTTGGCATCCGAATTATCTTCGATACCTGGATTTTCTATAGAAAAAGAATTTGTTCAATCGAACATCGTCGCTATCGATATTAGCGAAAGAAAAGAATCGATCAATGAAATTATTGGATCTTTAAAATCTAAGGGAATTTTTCTATCAGAAATGAGTTCAACAATCCTTCGTGCAGTGACTCACTTAGATGTAACCATGGAACAAATTCATTATGCATCTAAAACCATTAAAGATGTCTTCACGAAATAGGAGCAACCATGAAAAATAATAGCAACAATTCTGAAAACCGAACGGAGTACGATGATCTTCAGGATCGACAACTTAGGGGACTACTATCAGCACAAGAAGATGTCTGGCGCTTATTTCGTATAATGGCTGAATTTGTCGAAGGTTTTACATTGATGTCTCGGCAAAAAAAACTTGTTTCGATTTTTGGATCAGCACGACTTGCACCTGGATCACCTTATTACGAACTTGCAGTTCAGGTTGCAAAAGAGCTCGTAAAATGTGGATTCAACGTGCTAACTGGTGGTGGTCCCGGTATTATGGAAGCAGCAAATAAAGGAACCCAAGAGCAAAAGGGAGATTCAGTTGGAGTCGCGATCGAACTTCCACATGAGGAAAGCGCAAATAAATATATTGACAAAGGACGACTTCAGAAATTCAGACACTTTTTTGTGAGAAAAGTTATGTTCGTAAAATATGCACATGGATTTATTGTAATGCCTGGTGGATTTGGAACATTCGATGAATTTTTCGAAGCTATTACACTCGTTCAAACAAATAAAACTCAAACATTCCCGATAATTTTGATGGGTTCTGAGTATTGGAAAGGTTTGGTAGATTGGCTGAAAACGACTGTAGTTAATGAAAAAATGATTTCACCATCAGACTTGGATCTTTTTCAGATTACTGACAATCCAGTGGAAGCAGCAAGTATTATCCATAACTTCTATCAAAATCGAGTGGTAACGACAAATTTCTAATGGTTTTTCCATATTCTGCAAGAAAAAGTGAACTTAATTTTCTTGCTTCTTCACAGGTCTTTACGTATATTTCAATAAGTAGTTGTAGATAGCCCGCGGTAGACGGGCTATTTTTTTTGGAAATCAAATTTGGCAGATTTACTTCAAAAAATTAGAGAATTAGCAGAAGAACTTTTACAACCAATTAATGGTTTTGTAACTGATTTACATATTGTACCGGGAAATCAACGGAAGTTGATTCAAGTCTTCATTGATACCGATACCGGTATTTCAATTGACCAGTGTGCTGAAATTAGCAAGTTATTAGGTATCGCAATAGAACAGAAAAACTTGATTGCAGATTCATATGTCCTACAAGTATCTTCTCCCGGATTAAAAAAACCGCTGAAATTATTACGGCAATATCATAAGAATATTGGAAGAAAATTCAGGATTCGTTTTCGAAGGAACGACAAAACAGATGAAATTATCGGTTCTTTGTCTAACATAGAAAACGACCAATTATCATTTATTACAGAAAAAGATATAAAGTATGTTATTCAATTCAATGAAATTATCGAAGCAATAGAGACACTTCCGTGGTAATCGAGAAGGAATTGTTTTGTAACTTGGAGGTACAATGAATCACGAAATAGTTGAATCGTTCGCTCAAATGGTCCGCGAAAAGGGGATCGACAAAGATATTTTACTTGGGATTGTGGAAGATATCTTTGGTATGATGGTAAAAAAGAAATATGGTCCAAATGCAAAGTTTGATGTTGTTGTTAACATGGATAAAGGCGATATCGAAATTTATTTAGAAAAAGAAGTAGTCGAAATAGTTGAAGATCCGTCAATTCAAATATCAGTATCAGAGGCGAAAAAGAAGTCAGGGGACGACCTTTCGCCGGGTGAAGAATTTGTTGAAATTATTCCATTAGCAGATTTTGGCCGAAGATTAGTGATAAGTGCTAAACAGAACTTGAACCAGCGAATAAAAGAAATTGAGCGCGATGCGATATTTAGCGAGTACACCAATTCAGTAGGTGAAATTGTTGTAGGAGAAATTTATCAAATTCGCAAAGGTAAGGGTGAAATTCTTGTAATGCATAACAAGAATGAATTACTACTACCTCGCAGTGAACAGATTTATAAAGAAAGATATAAAAAAGGAGACACAATCAGGGCTGTAGTCAAAGAAGTGAGAAAAAGCGCCGGAAATCCAACGGTAGTAATATCGCGAACGGATCCAGCATTCTTAATGCGATTGTTTGAAATAGAAATTCCAGAAGTATATGACGGCATAATTGAAATCAAGAGGATTGCACGTGAGCCTGGAGACAGAGCTAAAGTTGCAGTAGTTTCGCATGACGAGCGAATTGATGCAGTCGGTGCTTGCGTTGGTATGAAAGGTGTGCGAATTCATGCCATTGTACGAGAATTAAACAACGAAAATATTGATGTCATCAATTTTTCCGATGATCCCTTAGTTTTCATTCAAAGGGCATTAGCGCCAGCAAAGCTTAAAGACATACAAGTCGATATCGAGAACAAAAAAGCATCAATCCTTGTCGCGAATGACCAGGTTTCGTTGGCAATTGGTAAAGGCGGACAAAATGTTCGATTAGCTTCGAAACTAACAGGATATGAGCTAAATGTACAAAAAGAAGGTGGTGAAGAAGAAGAATATGACATGGATTTGTCTGAATTCCGCGAAGAACTTGGCGATGTTCTTTTTCACAAGTTCTTTGATGAAAATTATCAGACAGTTCGCGATGTTATCCAAACATCGAAAGAAGAATTGATAAATACACTTGGTATCGAATCTGAGAAGGTGGAAGAAATCGTTGAAATGTTAAAGAAAGGTCTTGAAGACGCTGAAATTGAAAACGATGAAGAGACGGATGAATTACTCGCAGAACTTGAAGCAACAGAAAAAAAGATAAAGCCTGAATCCGAAACAACAAAACAAGATATTGAAGTGCTTGAAGAACAAAAATCGACTCTAGATACAGAACAACAAAAAAACGAAGAGTCAAATTAGTACATTTCAAAGTGATGAAAGAAAGTTAGAA
>Ga0233423_10000523_pt1 | contig 20089 bp, 17 predicted proteins | sample Watercolumn_Mata_FD_180713 | JGI IMG/M metagenome (GOLD analysis project Ga0233423, IMG submission 180713) | Freshwater microbial communities from Lake Matano, South Sulawesi, Indonesia - Watercolumn_Matano_2014_112_MG | ecosystem: Environmental > Aquatic > Freshwater > Lake | place: Indonesia...
CGGCCTGAAGGCGTTTATCGACGAAAAGTTTACGATGGCACCCTCGCCCTTCTCAGCCAGGACCTTGCCGAAGACCTGGGACGGGATAATCGTGCCCAGAAGGTTCAAGTCGACGACGAACTTGAGGGCGTCCTGCGGAACGTCAAAGAATGATTGGGTCTCGCTCGTTGAAGCACGCTGGACGTTGCCCCCCGCACCATTAATCAAGAAGTCGACGGTGCCGAAAGCCTCCAAAACCTCCCCGCAGGCTCGTTCCACGCTGGCACGGTCCGTAACGTCCGCCGCGACGGCTACGGCTCTTCCGCCCTTCTCCCTAATGCTTTTCGCTACCTTCTCTGCCGCGTCTTCTCGAACGTCTAGAACCGCGACTGAGGCTCCCTCCGCAGCCAAAGCCTCAGCGACGACCGAGCAGAGGACGCCGCCCGCGCCCGTGACGACCGTGACCTTGCCCGAGAACCGCATGCCTTGCTTCTTCATTTTCTCATCCAGCACTATTGAGCTGTTTTATCGCATAATAATATTTGCATCAGGTTTGAACTGGCTGGTTGTTTATGCTAACGTTTGCTGAGGCCGTCTATCTCTTCTTGTATCGCGGTTTTGGCCATCTTCTCCGAGACTGGGCCGAAGAACTTCATTTTGCCGTTGACTAGAGGGTCGACCGTGCCGTACCTGCGCGCCATCTTGGGCGTTGCCTCGAGCTCGACGACTTTGACCTTGTCGCCGAAGCCCTTCGCGACCCTCCTCAGCATGTGGTGCATGTGGACGCCGACGGGGCACATGAAGTTGTTGAACAGCGTCACCTCGACCTTGTCTTTCGCGGGCTTGTATTTCAGTTCGTGTACCTTGACGGCTATGTCCTCCTTCGTTAATGGATAGTACATGTCTTTGAAGGGCGGGTGCTCCTTGACTATCTTGAAGCCTTGTTTCAGAAAGTCCTTGTAGGGCATGTACACGTCCAGCTCCGTGGCGGGGACCAGTATGCCCTTGAACCCGCGTTTCTTGAGGTCTTGCTTCATGTAGTCAAGCATGAACTTGCCGTGCCCCTTGCGCTTGTAGCCTTCGAGGAGCTCGGTGCAGTAGACGCAGGCGACGCCGGGCTCAACCTCGTATGGGAGGATAGCCTCCTTTGACCTCGCCCAGTAGACCATGCCGACGACCCTTTCGCCGTCCAGAAGGTGGTAGCCCTCGATGCTTTTTCCCAGGTTGGCTCGGAACCACTCCCTCGCTTCGAGCAGGCACTCCGTCCACCCGTAGCTGGGCTGGAACTCTGCGGCGCAACAGTACGTGGCACCAACGTCGTCTTGGGTCACTCTTTTTACAAGCATCCCAAACAGTCCCTCCCGTATCGATTCTTTAATTAGAAAAAAGGGTATTAGGGTTTGCGATTTGTCAAAGTGATAATCATTCTGTTTTGTTAATTTTCCACACCAAAAATTCCGTCCCAACCGCAGCGGCAAGCCTGAAGGTGCCCCACAACCCTTTGAGACCGCTTCTTTGGTTGAGAGCCCGTTTCGCCAATTCGCTCTTGGACACTTGCCCCTTTCCGCTGACTAGCTTCATGTCGACGTCGAAGTCTATGGTTGAGCGGGGCTGTTTTCCGCGGATGATGCGGACGTACTCGACCGACTTGCCCGTGGTTTCGATTATGAAGCTGATGGCTGCGTCCTCGTCGAGGTTCACGGTGCACTGTATCGTCTGCCTTCCGAGCATTTTGAGGAATCGCCGCATCTCGATGACGTTGTGCACGCCCACCCTCCTCGTGAACTCCTCGACGCGGGGGTCGGGGTAAGCGTCCAAGAAAACCTTGGCGTAGTGCCCGAACTCGTCCTTCTTGAGGGTCTTCCCTGCGCTACTGATGAAGCTCATGTCGTTCGCCCTCTCGCGGACGAAGCTCGCCAGCGTCATCTTCCTCCTGGTCCTGACCTGGGTGACCATCTCGCGGTCTATGAAGGTGTCGACGTTCCAGAACTTCGCCATGCAATACGTTGCGAGCTCCTCGATCTTCTGCTTCGAAAGGTGCTTCGTCCTGTAGACGTTGTGCATCTCGTCGAATTTTTCCCAGTCCGTCTCGAAGATGAGGCCGTCCTTGTCGAGCTCCTCGTAGAACTTGGTCCCCGGAAACGGCGTGACGACTCCGAACGCGGCGCCCGTCATCCCGATCTCCCGCGCGTACACGGGGAAGTACTTGATCTCCTCCTCGGTCTGGTCGGGCAGCCCGATGACGAAGGTTCCGCCCGCGCTTCCGCCGTACCTGCGGATGTTGCTGACGGCTTCCCTGTGGATCTGGGTCGTTATGCCCTTCCTCGTCGACTCCAAGTCTCTAGGATTAGGGCTCTCGACGCCCATCTCGAAGTAGAGTATCCCCGCCTCGCACATCTTCCTCACGATCTCGGGGTACTTCGCCATGTGGTCCGTCCTCACCAGAGCCATGAACTCGATGTTAAGGTCCAAGTCCCCGAGGAGCTCGGCGATGCGCTCCACCCGTTTGGGGATGCCCATGAAGCTCGGGTCCACGATGAAGCCGACGACCTTCCTCCCGCCGTGCAACTCGCAAATCTCGGCGACCTCCTTGACGACGTTCTCGGGCGACCGCACCCTGAAGTGCCCCCGGCTCATGCTGGGCTCGCAGCAGAAGGTGCACTGGCTGTAGCAGCCCCGCGAAGTCATGATGGCATCGTAATCGGTCTTACGGTCCTGAGCAAAGTACGGGTAAAGCCTGAGACGACGAGCAGGAAAGGGAACGCTGTCCAAGTCCTTGATGAACGGTCTATCTTTATTGTGAATCACTCGTCCAGCTTGCCTGTAGGAGACTCCGAGGACGCCCTCTGGACTTTCGGCTTCGATGATCTCCTTAACCGTGGCTTCGCCCTCGCCGCGAACGACCATGTCCACCTGAGGAAACGACAGCATAACGTCCGGGACCGCCGTGGGGTGGTAGCCGCCGACCATCGTTGCAGCGCCGTTCTTCTTCGCGACTGCTGCTAGCCGCAGCCCCTCGTTGTGCTCGGTCGCCGACATCGAAATTCCGACGAGGTCGGGCTTGTGCAGGTCGAGGATCTGCTGGAACGTTCGGCGCTCCATCTCCATGTCGACGACGCGGACCTCGTCGACGGCGCCCTCTACGTACGCCGCGATGTACTCCAAGCCGAGGGGCACCTGGTCCATCAGGAAGCTCAGTCCGCTCTTCCCCTGGGGCTTCACAAGCAGAATCCTGCTGAACGGCATAAACCAAACTAAGCCCCGTACGCATTTAAAAAACGTTCGCACAACAACGACCATGACTATTACGTTAAAAATTATGAGTCGTGCTTTACCCGTTTATTCGACTGTGAACGTTGCCGTCCAGAGTTCCTCTTTGAACGTCATTATCGGGGTGTAGACGGCATTCCCGTCCTCGTCGAAGGTGAGCGTGAAGGCGTCCACGTGGACCTGGACCTCGTACTCGCCGGGGTCGAGGCTGCCGAGGGGGATGAGGACCAGTGGGTTCGTCAAAGCCTGGGTCACAGCCACGCCTTCGCCGGGGTCCGTGACGTTCACCTCGAACCTCAGCTTCACAGGATAAGATTCCAACCAGCTGAACTTCTTGACCTGTATCGTGTACCCTCCGGTCGTGAAGTCGCCTCTTGAGATTACTAGTGAGATGAAGTCTTCGGGAGAGGCCGTGTCTGCCTCGTGCTCTTTGAGCTCGCTCCAGTAGTCGCCGTCCGCCTCGCCCGTGGGCAGCGACGGGTCTTGGCTTGTGACGATTACGTGGACGCCCCTCTCGAAGACTCCGACGCCTCCATAATAATTGTAAGTGGCACCGTTCTCGCCAGAGAAGGGCGAGCTGGACTTGAACTCTCGGCGGAGAAGCGTCCCCCTCCAGACGGTCACGCCGTGCACCTTGACAGTTATCGTGTACTCCGTGTTCTCGGGCAGCACAACCGGGTAACCCACCGTCACGGAAACGTCACCCGACTCGTAAACGTAGGTCTCGTAGCCCAGCAGGCCTTCGGGAGTCGCCCTGCCGCCCGTCCAATTTATCGTCAGCGGGTCGGGCACCTTAATATCCGGAACGACTCTCAGGTAAAGCAACGCGTAGTCCCGGACGAAGCCGGGCTCGAGGAACTCGTCCCGCCACGCCTCGTAAACGTCCTCGGGGTAGCTTTCTATCCAGGACTCGCTGCACCGCAGGCACGTCCACATGAAGTTCTCGCTCCTCGTCCCGATGGGCGTTAAAACGTATTGCCCGGTAATGCTGTGGGCGCCTTCAGGACAAACAACGTCGTCTCCGGAATCTGATGGGATGCCCGTTAGGGCGAGGGTTGCCCCCGCTGAGCAGATTATTATGGCGACGATTAACGCTGCGACGACCTTCGAATTCATTTTCCATCGCCAATAAAATCAGCTAACAAGGGTATATTACCATGATTTAGAACAACGCGTCCAAAAAATAGAACACCCAAGCTCGGTCACATCCGAAAATTATCATGGACTTTTATCCTTGAGTCGTCTTCTGTGGATATGGTTGTGAACTGAACGATGGACCGCAAGGCAACTGACATCCTGCTCAGGCAGTGGAGGAGGGAAGAGTCCGAACCGTTCGCAGGCTGGGACTTCAGCCACATCGTGGGAAGATACGTGGAGGAGCAACCGCCGTGGTCCTACGTGGACAAAGCGAGGGAACTCATGCTCAAGTCGAAGGCCGTTCTGGACATCGGGACGGGAGGAGGCGAAAGGCTGCTCGAATTGGAGGACTGCTTCCCGAAACGGGTAGCCGCGACCGAAGGATACCCGCCTAATTTAGCTTTAGCTCGCAGGAGGCTCTCGCCGCACGGAGTCGAGGTCGTTGAAGCTGAGGAATCCCTTAAAGCTAAATTGCCTTTTTCTAACGGCGAGTTCGACTTGGTAATTGACCGGCACTCCGCCTACAACGCGTCGGAGGTGGCTAGGGTCCTGAAGCCCCGCGGCGTCTTCCTCACGGAGCAGGTTGACGGAACAAGCCTCACGGACCTTCACCGCGAATTCGGCTGCGAACCGCAGTGGCCATTCTTCACACTGGATTATGCGTTGGGACTGATTAAGCTCGCGGGACTCGTCGTAATTGACGCCCGTGAGTGGGAAGGAAAAACGGTCTTCAGGGACATCGGCGCGCTAGTGTATTTCCTTAAGGCCGTTCCGTGGATTGTACCAGACTTCACAGTTGAGAAGCACTTCAAACGTCTTCTGAAGTTACAAGAACGTATTGAAAAAAATGGACAGTTGTCCTTCACCGAAAGGCTTCTGCTAATTGAGGCACACAAAGCCTAATTATTTAGTTTCGTTCGCCGTCATTTGCCTGCGAGTTTTATCTGTTTGAGCTTGATGTTGGGGAAGAAGAATCCTTTTCCGACGGTCCGCCCCTCCTTGGACACGAGCTCAATGTCTTTGTACAGCTCCAGCATGTGCCCGCCCACCATCAGGTTCTTGACGGGGTGCTTCTTCTCGCCGTCCTCGATTAGGAACCCCTCGTCAACCGTGGTGGACAGCTCGCCCGAAACGTCGTTCGGCGTGAAACCCATGTTCGTGGCCAGGATTCCAGCCTTCGTCTCCGCGACCATCTCGTCCAGCGTGCTGTCGCCGGGCTTGACTTGTACGTTGGTCGGTCCCGTGCCCACGTAGCCACCGTATCCTCCCCGAACGGCGTGCCCAGTTGATTCGGCACCCAGGATTCCGGCCGAGTAGTAGTTGTGCAGGAACGTCTTCACCGTGCCCTTGCTTATGACCTCGACTCGCCTCCTTGGGACGCCCTCGCCGTCGAAGGCTCCGCTGGCAATCGCGCCCGGAACCGTGCCGTCGTCAACCACCGACAGGACCGAGGGGGCGACCTGCTTTCCGAGGCAGCCTGACGCGAACGTTCTTCCCTTGGCGACGGACTCCCCCGAAATGGCTCCAAGCAGCGCGAAAATCAACGAGCTCGACGAGTCAGGGGTCAAGATAATCGGCATGGTGCCGCTTTCAACCCGCTTCGAGCCGAACTGCTCGACGGCCTTTTCCGCGGCTTGTCTGCCGATTTTCTCGAAGTCGATTTCCTTCAGAGTGATTCCGTAGTCGTACTCGTACGAGCTTCCGACGTCGTCGCCCCTCCTGTACGTGGGTCCGACGCTCGCGGACACGGACGTCTTCTCAGCCTCAACCGAGACCCCCTCGGAAGTCATCAGGAAGCCCCTCGAGTGCCCGGTGCCCAGCCCACCCTGGTACATGGCTCCCCTGCGGACAGCCTCCACGGCTCTAATCATTTTTTTCGCGCAGCCCCCGACTTCCTCCAGCGTCAGGGCGGCGACCTCGGGGTCGACTAGTCCCTTGACCTTGGCTGCCTTCGATGGAGCCGGTATCCCCTTGAAGTAGGGGTCTGGCTGCGCGACGGACGCGAACGTGGCGGCTCGGTGTGCCGTGGTTTCGATGTCCTCAGCTTTCAGGCTCTGTGAGAAGGCGACGCCGAGTCCCTTGTTCTTGTAGGCTCTGACGCCCAGCCCCAGGTCAGTCCGGGACATGGACTCCTTGATTCCCTTGCCCAGAATCTCGATGGTCAGCCCGCGCGAGTAGGCGGCGTAGACGTCGAAGAAGTCGAGACCCGCCTTCGACAACAACTTGACTGCTTTTTCAACCGGAGTTATTATGTCGATTTTTTCCATGTTTGTCACCTTCTTCCTCCGACGACGACGCCTTCGAACCTCATGTGGGGCGACCCCGCGTCGACGTACATGCCCTGCCCGCTCTTCCCGCACATGCCCGGCATCTCGATCCTCAGGTCCTTGGCGACAGCGGTGACGTTCTTGAGCGCGTCCAAAGTTAAGCCGTTGATGGCGACGTCCCTGAGGTGCTCCGTCAGCTCGCCCTTCTCTATGAGCCAGCCCTGCTCAGCCTTGCACGTGAACTGGCCCTTCTGGGTCTCCACGTAGCCGTACTGGGACCCGGACAGGAAGACGCCCACCTTCACGTCCTCGAGGACCTCCTCCAAGCTCATGTCTCCCGCCGCGAAGAACGTGTTCGACATCCGAATTATGGGCTGGAAGTGCTGGTTCTGGGCTCGGGCGCTGCCCTGCGGCTTGCCCCCCAGCTTGGCTGCTGACTCGAGAGAATGAAGATATCCAACCAGGGTTCCCCTGTCAATGATTGGATGCGGCTCGGCTTTGGTTCCCTCGTGGTCGTAGACGAAGTGCCCGTTCTTCTGGACAGTCGGGTCGTCCCACACCGAGACGAGGTCGCTTGCCACCTTCTGCCCCATCTTGCCCGAGATTATCGACTGCCCGCCGAAGACCAAGTCGCCCTCGCTGTTGTGCCCGAAAGCCTCGTGCACGAAGAGCCCGCCTACGTCAGGGTCAACAACGACCGTGTACGTCCCCCTCGGTGGAGGACTGGCGTCAAGCAGCTTCACGGCCGTTTCAGCCGCCTTCACGGAGAACTTTTCGGGTTTAATAGCTTCGACGAGCTCGTAGCCTGCGACGTTCCCAACTCCCTTGAACCCGGTCTGCATGTTCGCGCCCTCTTTCGAGATGACGCTGCAGTAGACGGCGGTTCTGGGCGTCGTCTCCTCGACAACCGTTCCAAAAGAGTTGGCGACCACGACCCTCGTCAGCACCTCGCGGTAGCTCACGAAGGTGTCCTTCACCCTTTCGCTGTAGGTTCGGGCTGCCTTCTCGATTTCCAGCATCCTCTTCATCTTCTCCTCCTCGCTGACGTCGTTGGGGTCGACCTTCGGCTTGTGGACGACCATGTCGACGACGGCCTTCTGGTCGACAATCTTCGCCTCTTCCCCTCTTTGGGCAGCGATGGACTTCGCCCCGCCAATCGCATCTTTAAGGGCTGTTTCGACGCTTGGTTTTGTGGTTACGTTTGTCGACGCGAACCCCCATCTCCCGCCGATTATGACTCTGACTCCGACGCCGTGGAGGATGCCCGAGGACATCGACTTCGCGACGCCGTTCTCGATGGAGATGTACTTGGTCTTTTCCTCGAAGAACCTTACCTCGCAGAACTTTGCCCCCGCTTTTTTTCCTTTCTGGACAACCGACATAAGCAGGTCCTTCATCCGCAACTCACCAGAAACCACTACATTATCAAGGTATAAAAAACATTCATCTCGACGCCGCTGCTGCAACCGTTTTCTGGTAATCGAGTGGAGGAGAGAACTCTTTTAATCGTAATTCTACATTTTTAATTCATGAACGTGATTCTCATCGTCTCTGATACCTTCCGCAGGGACCACCTGGGCTGTTACGGGAACAGACAATTTCATCCCAATCAATGTAGCTTGTGCGTTCTGCGAGAAATTTTTTACCTATATCTATTATTTGCTCAAGATTTGGCAAAGGTAAACTCCTTATGTCTATAGCGTTAACTTGTGTATTTCCATTAAGGGACCTGAAATAATTATCAATGAGTTTCGTGTTTAACAACGTAGCAATCCCCCACGCTTCTTCTTTGGTTAATTCCCCATATAATTTGTGTATGTAATTGACATGATTTTCTATTCCTATAAAATTAAATGGAAAATCATCTTTCAACAGGACAGCCACGTTAATTCGCTTTCTTTGTTCTTTAAAAGAGAACCTTCCAAGTAGCACGTAATTTTTTATAGGTAATAAAAGTGGTTTAGTTATTTCATTCACGCAAATGCTAGGTGGCTTGTTTTTCTTTTTTAAAGGCCAATTTATTTTTGTATTGTCAAAATTATGCATCCAAATAAGTGGAACGAATTTATTATCATTTTCAATTCGATGACATACATTTTCTTTCGTTCTAAAAACAACAACTGGACCGGTGGATATCTCTAATCCTATATCTTTCAACGTTTTAGGCCAAGTATCAATCAATCTTAATGTTGCGACATCACGCTGTGAAGAGGGTATTCTAATAAAAACATCACCATTCTTGTGAAAAATAACATCATTCTTTGTCACTGTAATTTCGTTAAAAAAATCAAATGCCTTTGACTTGCTAGAGCTAATTTTTATTGCATCTTGGCATACCGATGTTTTACTAGCTTTAATAAGAATGTTTTCCTGTAAAACTTGGTCTGGGCTAAAAATATCCTTTCTTGATTGAAAAATATGAATATGTTCTATTTGTACAGTTTGTAGAAACCAATTCCTAAATTTTTTGTAATATGTGCCAGAACAAAAACTTCTCGGAGTGATAAAAACCAACTCACCATTATTATTCAACATTTTTGCGGATAAGATCATAAAAAGAGCGTAGATATTTGGGTGCCCTGAAATGAATTTTCTCATGATAATTGCTTGTGGCGAATCTCTCTCCAATTTATAATATGGAGGATTAGATAAAATATAATCATAAGAACTTTGAGTTTGGAATTGATCCAGTGAGTGTTGGTCTTCCAGTACTTTTTTATTATAAATTACAAAATCCTTTTCAATAACATCATAGCTCATTGAATGCCCATATTCTTTTAATTCTTTCTTACATGCATCAAGAACACTCTTTAAAGGAGGTATTAATTCAGGGTCATTTTCATAAGCATCCACAAATATCGAACACTTTACAGGACACTTCGTTAATTGGTTACAGAAAGCAGCAGTTAGATTACCAACACCTGCGCCAGCATCCAACAATTTAAAATTAGTTTTTTTAATAGTAATCATATTTGCCATAAAATTACTGATTTCTTTCGGAGTGAAAAATTGGGCTTTAGCTTTTCTTTTCTCAAGACTTTTATAATTCACCCAAAGGCTAGAAAGTCTACTAGCGTAATCTATTAAATTTTCATTTTTTTGCTTTTCTGAATCCATTAATACTGCACTTAGCTCGGTCATCATTTATCCTCTATCTTTGAGGGTATTTTCATATATTCCGATATTCTTAAACCATTAATGACTTTAACGAAAGTAGACCAATTATCAACCCTTATTCCTATTTGCTCAGTCATCAAAACATGACCGTCTGGTTTTCGTTTTAATATTCTTAAACAGCGGTCATGCCCAAGTTTGGATACAACCTCATCATTCCACTCATATAACCAAAACCCGAGTTTAAAGCCATCGCTCATGATTATCTCTTTTAAAAGAATCCGATTCTTCCATGCTTTTTTCTTTTTTGTCGAATGGGGCAATAAAACCAGCGCTCCTCAACGCGGTTTCATATATTTTCATTTATATTAAAAAGATTTTCAAAATATTACGATCTTCAGCTTCTATTTTAAAAAAGGAATCTGTTTGGGTTTTTCGATGCTTATATACTGTTAACTTGATAGATAATGCCCGTTGGTGGGTTGTTGGATGAGCCAAACCAGGCACGTTTTCGAAACAACAATCGAGAAGAAGGTTTCATTACAATATCTGCTTTACCTGCCGAAGGGCTACGGAGAGAAGCCCGGCGACAAGTGGCCGCTGGTCCTGTTCCTGCACGGGATGGGCGAGAGGGGAAGCGACCTCGACCTCGTCAAGAAGCACGGAATCCCCAAAATCGTCATGAAGAAACAGGACTATCCCTTCGTCGCCGTGTCGCCCCAGTGCCCGATGGAGTCCACGTGGCCAGCGTTGACCGACGAGCTCCATGCTTTGCTTGTTGATGTTATGCGGAAGTACAAGGTTGACGAGTCGCGCGTCTACCTGACGGGGCTGAGCATGGGAGGGTACGGAGCGTGGTACCTCGCCTCGGCGTATCCGAAGCTCTTCGCGGCGGTTGTCCCAATCTGCGGGGGCATGGTGCGCGACGCGGGGTTCCAGGACAGGATGAACGCGCTCAAACGCATACCGATCTGGATTTTCCACGGCGAGAAGGACAAGCTCGTGCCGGTGCAGAACTCGAAGGACGTCTTCGACGCCCTCAAGAAGGCCAGGGGAAGGGTGAAGCTCACGTTGTACCCCGACTTGGAGCACGACTCGTGGACCAGGACCTACGACAACCCCGAACTGTACGAGTGGCTCCTCAAACAGAAACGTCCGCAAAGAAAGAAGTAAGCGGCATTCCGCTCGAAACGCTTAAGCCAATTCCTAGCTTTATTCGTTGGTATGCCGTTTTCTCGCAAGTTCAGGGAGGGGATGGGGTTCCCCAGCGAAGGGCAGGTAGTAGACGGGTTCACGGTCGAGTCCGTCTCGGTCAGCCACGTCGGCGTCAGCGAAGGGCGGTACGAATATCCTTTTGAGATAATCGTCAAAGGCGAAGGAACCCCGAACAAAGTCAAAGCCGCCTTCAAGGTGTTCTTCAAAGCCCGGAGGACCGTCTTCTCGGAGTACGGCAACCCGTACCAGTGCCACCACGGCAGGATGGAAGTCAAGGACCTCGGCGGCGGAAGGTTCTCGATAACGTCCCGCGGAGCCTGCACTCGGGTCTTCCTGAAGGACGAGTTCGAGAGGTTCGCAGCGTATCTCAAGGAAAAAGGACTTGTTGTCGGTGACAGCGAAGAATCGAAATGGAAACAAGTAATTGATGAATACCTGAAACAGTACGAAGGGGCGGTTTCTCGGAAAAACCCGTTCTTCCATTAGTCAATTAGGAGCCAGCTGAAGCCTTTAGGATTTCTTTTAGCTCCGATACGCGTCTGGTTCGTGTCTCAACTGCTTTTTTGAACGCTCTCGGTATCGTGGCAAGCAGCTGCGCTGAGCGTTCCTCAACGTCCAAGTAGAACGCGTTAGCCCTCTCCTCGAGCTTTAATGCTATCTTTATGTCGTCAAATATGTTGTTTTTTTCGAGCAGAACTGTTTCAGCCTCGTAGTCGCCCAGTTTCAACCCCTTGAAGGAGAAGCAGGCTTCGAGGGCGTCCGTGATCGTTTCCTGGTAGGTCCTTATGATCAACGTCTTATTTTTTTCGCTTTCCTTGGCGAACCTCAGGAACGCTTCCCCGTTTTCGGGGTGCCTTTCAGCCATTTCGCGGTAGAACTTCGCTGAGCTGTCCTCCAGCCTTTCGACAAAGCTCATGACGGCGGATGCCGTGGCCTCGTCCGAGCCCGCCTCGGTCAACCTAGAACCACCTTTGGATGACGACCTTGCTCTCGGTGAAGAACCTGATCGCTTCCTGCCCCTGGCCGTGGAGGACGCCGAAGAACGAGTCCTTCATGCCGCTGAAGGGGAAGAACGCCATCGGCGCGACGATGCCGATGTTGACGCCCACGTTGCCGCACTGGACCCTGTACTGGAACTCGCGCGCCCACCTGCCGCTCTGGGTGAAAATGGACGCCGCGTTGCCGTAAGGATTACGGTCTATCATCTCGATGGCTTCGTCGAAGGACCTTGCCCTGATTACGCACGTGACGGGGCCGAAAATCTCGTCCTTCCCGACGCTCATGTCCGGAGAGACGTTTTCGAAGACCGACGGGTTCAGGAAGCAGTCTTTTGGCCAGTCGCCGACGAGTCTCACGTTCCTGCCGTCAAGCGTCAGGTCCGCGCCCTCCTCGACCCCCTTCTCGATGAACTTCACGACCCGCTCCTTCTTGCTCTTGTCGCGCAGGGGACCTACTTGGACCGTCTCGTCGAGTCCGTAGCCGACCCTTATCTTCGACGCCGTGCCCACGTAGGCGTTCATGACCTTCTTGTAGAACGCGTCGTATTCCCTTTCGATGAGTCCCTCGCCCACGACGACGAGGTTCCCGCCCGCGAGGCACCTTTGTCCTGCATTACCATAAAACGAAGTCATGCACGCCGCGACGGTCTTGTCTATGTCGGCGTCGGGCATCACGAGGAGGAAGTTCTTGGCGCCGCACTGGGCGATGACCCGCTTGCCCGTTTCGCCGCACTTCCTGTAGACGACGTCCCTGCCGACGGCGGTTGAGCCGACGAAACAGATTCCCTCAATGTCGGGATGATTAAGCATAGCTGAGACGGTTGACCTTCCGCCGTTGACGACGTTCCAGACTCCCGCTGGGAACCCCGCTTCCTCGACGAGCTCGGCGAGCTTCGCTTGGCTCACGGGGTCCTCGCTGGATGGCTTCATGACGATGCAGTTGCCCGCGGCGACGGCGTAGGGCGCGAACCAGAGTGGCACCATGAACGGGAAGTTGAAGGGTCCGATGATGCCGAAGACTCCGAGGGGCTGGCGGATGAGGTACTCGTCGATTCCCGACGCGATGTCCTCGAGGTTGTAGCCCATCATTAAGGATGGTACGCCCGCAGCGACCTCGATCTGCTCGATTCCGCGCCTCGTCTCTCCGCGCGCCTCGTCAATGGTCTTGCCGTGCTCCATCGTCTGGACGCGGCTGAGCTCCTCGAACCGCTCCTCCACGAGCTCCTTCAGCCTGAAAAGGCACCTCGCGCGGGCAAGCGGCGGGGTCCTCCTCCAGTCGGGGAAGGCATCCTTGGCCACGTCGACGGCGGCGTTGAACTCGTCTTCCGTAGAGATTGGCGCACGCGCTATGACCTTGAGCGTGGCGGGGTTGACGACGTCCACGACTTCCCCTTTCGACCCGACCCACTCGTTTCCAACGAAATTTTTTATTTCAAGAACTTGCCTAATCGGCTCAGTCAAAACCGTCATTCAACATTCCTTCATGGTTTCATTTTATGCCCAGTTTTTCGTTAATCTCTTTTTGGTAGTTTTCGACTATGCAATTTTCGATGTCTCTGATTTTCACGGGCTTGCCGACGAACGAGGACTCGAAAATCGCCATGGGCACAGCCATGGCCTTGGCTCCCAAGACGCCATCGACCTCGGGCTTTCCGCCTTCCAATATTGCGTCGGCGAAGTCCAGCAGCTCAACAGCGTGGCTCGGGTCGCCGCCCCAGAAAGTGGCTTTGTATTCGGAACCCAGCCCCTTGGGGAAAAACTTCTCCCTGGACTCCTCGCTGAGGCCGCTGAGCATCATGTCCGTCAGCTTCGCGAGCTCCACAACCTTGTACCCCGAACCGTCCGCGGCGGTCACTTCGAGCCCGTGCTGCCAGTCGACGGAGCCCTTGGTCCCGTAAATCGCGCGGTGCAGCAAGCCCTCGCCGGGCGCGGACTTCGCCCAGTTCCACTGCCCCAGGACGCCGTTCTTGAACTTGAAGACGGCCATCGAAGTGTCCTCGACGGTGCAGTCGACGGGCTTCTCCTTCCCCGGCCAGTCCAAGTAGCGAACCATCTCCAGAGCTTTTACGGTGGCATAAACCTCGTCCATCTCGCCAAGATTGTGAATCAGCAAGTCGCCTAAGTGCGACCCCACGTCCAAGACCCAGCCGCCGCCGGCCGTGAACTTGTCGTGCCGCCACGGCGTGCCGTCGACTATGCCGAGGTCGTAGGTCAGCTCCTGCCACACCGTAAAGCGGGGTTCGCCAATCATGCCTTGGTCAATCGCCCACTTGATGGCTCGGTTCAGAGCCGCCCTCCTCAGGTTCTCGGCTGTAGCCAAGACGCGGTGATTCCTCTTCGCGGCTTCGTTCATGAGTCTGCAGGCCCTCATCGTTATCCCCAGCGGCTTCTCGACGATGGCGTGCTTGCCCGCGTCCATGCACGCGACGGCTATGTCGTGGTGGCTCCTGTGGTCGGTGCAGATGTCCACAGAGTCGAGACCAGTTTCCTCCTCTAGCATGGCTTCGTAATCGGCATAGACCGTCGGCTTCTTGCCCTGGAATTTGCCTATTTCGTCAGCCAGCCCCTGAGCTTTTTGAATTGTTCTGCTGCAGACGGCTGGCACGTTGATTTTCCGTACGCCTTTTCCGTGCAGCAGCTTGAGTCCTGCTGCGTGGCGGTGGGAAATCAGGCCGCATCCGATGATTGCCATGTTAATCTGGGACATAAGCTCACTTTTTTTTCCTATAATGCTCATTATGGATATATAATCTTATACATGGTGAGGACGCGAAGTTCTCTCGTGTTCCCAATAAACTAAAAGGGTAATGCGAGTTATATATTCGGCATTGAACGACCTGAGGTGACCTTGTATGCGCATCGATTGCCACGTGCACGGAGACCCCCAGAACACTAAAGGCGATCCTGAGGCTTACGTTGAGTCGTGCCGAAGGCGCGGGATAGACGCCGTAGTCCTCATCGAGCCGCTTAAGACGTGCCTCGAGGCTGTGAAGAAGTTTGGGGACTTCGTGGTCCCAGTCGCGTTGATAGACACGGAGAAAGCGACTCCCAAGGACATCGAGGGCATCATCGACGCTGGGTGCAAGGGCATAAAATTCATCGGACCAGCCCACCCGTACGGGGAAGCGTGCTACTGGCCGCTGTACGCGAAAATCGAGGAGCTGGGCGCGGTCGCCGTCTTCCACACGGGATTCCTAGGCGTTGACGAACCCGGGTTCCGCACCGTTTGGATAGAGCACATGCGGGCGGCGCAAATCGACATTGTAGCAAGGTGCTTTCCTGACCTGAAGATTCTGATGTCCCACTTCTCGAACCCGTGGTGGGAGGAAGCGTGGAAGATTTCGTGGAGCAGAAAAAATGTGTACGCCGACCTTTCAGGTGGAACCGCCATTCACAGGTCAATGAGTATGTGGGCTGAAACGTTCGCGCCAGACGGGGCGCTGATGGAGAGCAGCATTCGGAAATTGTGCTTTGGCTCCGACGTCGTGTACTTCAGGGAGGGGCAGTTTCCGTTCAAGGAGTACATCGGTTTCCATGAAAAACTCTTCGACAGGATTGGATTATCAGTTGAACTGCGCGAGCAAGTTAACAGCGGAAACGCCAAAGCCCTCTTCGGTCTCTAATAACGTAAACGAAAACCATCACGATTTTCAATAGCCCAGTGAGGTAAATGGAAAAATGATAATCAACGTCAGCCCGACCAAGGAGGAAACAGGACGCGCTGCAGCGGAAAAAGCCGCTGAGATTCTGTGCGGTTTATTAGCTTCGAAACCCAGGGCTTGCTTCGTCGCTGCAACCGGGGCGTCGCAGTTCGAGTTCCTCGATTCCCTGTGCACAATTAATGGCGTTGACTGGGGGCGGACCGAAATGTTTCATCTGGACGAGTACGTTGGACTCCCCGCCTCTCACCCGGCGAGCTTCAGGCGTTACCTGTCAGAGCGATTGGTCGAGAAGGTTCATCCGGGCAAGGTGAACTTCATCGAGGGCGACGCTTCGGACATAGTGAGTGAAGCTGAAAGAATCAGCAAAATAATTTCGAGAAAGGTAATCGACGTCGCCTTCATCGGAATCGGCGAGAACGGGCACCTCGCGTTCAACGACCCGCCAGCAGACTTCGAGACGGAGAAGCCGTACCTGGTCGTCGGCTTGGACGAGAAGTGCAGGAGGCAGCAGGTCGGCGAAGGCTGGTTCAAATCGATGGACGAGGTTCCCCGGAAGGCCATCACGATGTCGATAAGGCAAATACTGAAAGCCGAAAGAATCGTCTGCACTTGCCCCGACAGGCGCAAAGCCGAAGCGGTGAGGGACTGCCTCTCAGCGTGTTCGACTGTTACGCCGCGTCACCCCGCGAGCATAATCAAGGAACACAAGAACACTTACGTCTTTCTGGACAGGGAGTCCGCGTCCTTGCTGAGACAATGAATTAATCTATTTTGCTTTGAATTCCTTGTAGAACGGGTCGACGTTGTCGCCAACGGGCTCGGTGTTCCCGACGAGGTGCTGCACGTTCATGGGCATCTTGTTGTGGACCCCGACCTCCGCGCCCCTCTTCCAGAACGCGTTCTCGATTACCCCATACAGCACGGGGAAGACGGGCTTGTACCTCCCCTCGAAGCCGACCAAAGCGACGTCCACCGCGAGGCCAACGCTCCTCCCCAACGGGTAGTCGGTGAACGACGCGACCGCGCCGTAGCCCTCCTGGCACTCCGAGCAGCCCATGTTGTGGATGAACGTGTACGGCTCATGCGGGGAGGCGGAGCCCTTGTCCAAAGTTTTAACCTTGAGAGTCTCGAGGAATCTCTTCCCCTGCTGGTCGATATAGTTCGATGGAAGGTTCCTCTTGGCGGCCTCCTTCGTGGCTTTCATGACCGTGGTGTACAACCCCTCAACAGCCTTGACGAACTCCTGCTGCTTGGCGTCGGGCTTCTTGCCTGCGCAGACTGTGCGCCGTATCACGCTGTGGTAGCCCCTGAAGGACGGGCTCAGCCCCATCGACACCATTTCGCCCTTTCGGATGACCTTGTTCGACGCGGGGCCGATGACCGTGTAGTTCCTTTCGCCCGAGGTCACGATTGCGGTGAAGCCCGTTCTCTCGGCGCCCAGCGCCTTCATGACGAAGTCTCCGACCGAGGCGACCTGGAGCTCCGTGGCTCCGGGCACGGTCGCGGCCAGCATCCCCCTGAACGCGGCGTCGGCTACCTTGTTGGCTTCCTGGAGGATGGCGAGCTCCGTGTCAGACTTCTCGTACTTCGCCAGCTGAAGGAACCTCGCGTCGAAGACGACGTTGGTTTTACCAAAAAGCGACTCGAACATCGCCAGCTGCGCCTGGGGCAGAACCTCCGCCAAGGAAGCCATAGCCACTTTAGCTCCACGCTCGGGGACGCCCATCTCTCCCGCCACCTGCTTCAGGCTCAGGAAGTGCGCCCACCTGTACTCCTCGTCAGAAATCTGAAACTCCCTGAGCAGCGAAACCTCGGCACCCGACTCTTCAGCATACTCCTCGAGGACGTGACCGCCCTCCGACCCCGCGATGATGCGTGCCTTCCCCTCGCGCGGCAGCAGGACGCCGTACCGCTCAACCATCGGGCCTGACGTGCCTGCGAGCCAGGCGGAGTCGCTTCGGTCCAGCTCGCTCCCGCACACGTACAACAAGTCGTAGCCCTTCTCCGCCATGACCTTCTGGACTCTCCTCCACCTCTGCTCGTACTCCCCGCGCGGAACCCTAATGTCAGCCTTTATGGTCGGAGCGTGCTCTTCGAGGATTTGCCCAGCTATCCTAGCCAGCCTCTTGCCATTCAACGCGGTTTCACCTATCCAATTTTCCCTATGTATCCTTTTTCAGATTAATTGTTTTTGCTAAAGAATTGGGGTATATACTTGCTGTGCGCCACAAGCATCTCTGAGCAGATTTTCCCCGCCTTGTCGTACGTAACAGGCCACTTCGGGTGAGCCATGAGCGCCTGGAGCAGCATCTTCCTGTCGCCCGAAAGCGCCGCGTCAACCGTCAGCTCCTCCCAGTTGATTATCTCGGACGCCAGCGCCCGCAGCCCCTTCGGGAGCTTGCCCATGCACAGAGGCTTTACGCCGCCCGCGTCTATCAGCGCGGGCACCTCGACGATTGCGCCGTGGGGCAGATTGGTGATTGCCCCCTCGTTCGGCACGTTCAGATGAAGCTCCGTCTGCTTGTTCGTTGCGATTGCGGCGATTATCTTGGTGGACAGGTCGCCGTGGGCTGTGCCCGTGTGGTGCATTGTGGTGTCCATCAGGTCGAGGGACTCGCCCTTAGCTACTGCCTCGAACCTCCTCCACTGGGCGGGGAGCTCCTCCATGAACGTCTTGTACAGGGACCAGCACCCGCTTCGGAAGAGGGCAAGCGCCTCGTCGTGGTGGAAGTACGGGAACAGGTAAACCGAGTTCGCGGGGTAGACGCCGTAGGTCTCCATGATCTCCGCGTTGAACTCGAACTCTCTCCTGATCTCGGGCTTCTTTGCCTTTGCTATCTCGTCGATTATGTGCTGGTCAAGAAGGGGGTAACCGTCCTCTCCGCCGACCTGGATGTCGATTATCCAGTTGGCGGGGTGGTTCGTGCCCGCGCACCTCAGCCGCACCTCGCCGTCCCTCTTTCCGAAAGACGCGGCAAGCTCGTGGCTGAGCCCGTTGCCCCCGCCGTCGCAGACCGCGATGATCTTGACTTTGCTTTTGCGGCGGACCGCGTCGGCGACGAAGTTGGTCGGATTGGTGTAATTTATGAACCAAGCATCTGGGCAGATTGCCTCAACACTTCTGCATAGGTTGAGAGTCTGCGGGATGGAACGCAGCGCGTAGAACGTTCCGCCGGGACCCGTTGTCTCGTTTCCGAAGACGCCGTACTTCACGGGGATTTCCTCGTCCAGCCTGAGGCTTTCGACCCCGCCTGCCCGGAAGTTCGAGATGACGAAGTCCGATCCTGATAAAGCTTCCTCCAGGCTGGTTGTTGCAGTGAACTTGATGTCGGCTTTCGCGTCCTTCGCAATGTTTGTGCCCAGAGCCTGAATAATGGGCAGTCGAGAACCGTCGATGTCCATCAGGCACACCTCGGCTCCTGAGAACACCCCTCCGCAGTGGGCGAACGAGTACAGAACCATGGGTATGTAGGGGCTGCCGCCGCCGATTATGGCTATTTTTCCGATTTCCACTTCATTCCCTCGAATTTCATGCTATTATCATTCACAATGAAGCCGCGTGGACTCGAGCACTCTCGAAGCTGCTGGTCCTAGATTCCCGTGATCTTCTTGAGCCGCGGGTTGTACGCGTCGTCGAGTCCAATGTTGATCAGGTTCAACGAAACGAATATCAGAACCAAGAACAGTATCGGCGGTATAATGGCGTAAAGCCTCGTCGTGAGGAAGCCCTGGGCGATGGCGAGCTTCACGAGGTAGCCGAGGGTCACAAGGTTGACTGGGCCAACGCCAATCAGCATCCTGAAGCCCGTCTCAATCATCATGGCCGACAGAATGGCTTCCGCGAACCCGACGCCGATGTAAGGCAGAACGTTGGGCGCGATCTCCTTGAAAATGATGCTCAGGTCGCCCTCTCCCGAAAGCTTAGCTAGCTCGACGTACGACCTTTCCTTGACGCTCAGGACCTGAGACCTGAGATGCCGCGTCACGCCGGGCCAGCCGAAAACTCCGATTATCAAGGCTAAGCTGAAAATGTCTATTTGTTTCAGGTACAGCGTCAGGAAAATCACTAGCGGCCAAGTCGGGATGACCAGCAGCGCGTCCGTGATGGACCTCAGCGCGTGGTCCACGAGCCCGCCTTTGTATCCTGCCAGAAACCCGATTGTTATGCCTATCAGTATGTCGATGACTCCGGCGACGAACCCTATCGTCAGGGTGTACCTTGTCCCCATTAGAAGCAGGGCGAAGACGTCCCGACCGTACGGATCGGTTCCTAAGGGCAGCGTAGACGACGGAGGCTGGTATCCCTCAAACTCCCCAATCTCAAGCGGGCTCTTCCCGTTGAGCCTGAAATAGTTTATCGCGGGCTCAAGAACCGATATGGCTATGAAAATCGCCATCAGCGACATGCCAATCTTGGTCTTTAGGTTCATTTTGGCGATGCTGATTA
>Ga0233423_10000524_pt1 | contig 20083 bp, 15 predicted proteins | sample Watercolumn_Mata_FD_180713 | JGI IMG/M metagenome (GOLD analysis project Ga0233423, IMG submission 180713) | Freshwater microbial communities from Lake Matano, South Sulawesi, Indonesia - Watercolumn_Matano_2014_112_MG | ecosystem: Environmental > Aquatic > Freshwater > Lake | place: Indonesia...
TCGTTTGCACCCCCAGTTGGAGACTACTTTATGTCTATCAACCCCACTCTGGCCCCATATCCTGCTCCCTCTATGTGTACTCTTCTGCTACGAAAGCCCTTACCGGCCAATTTTGGGGTTTTCCCAGGCAGATAAAAACAGATTTCATGGATGGCCCTGCTTGCTCTGCGTTCATCCATGAAATCTGTGCTTAGCGGCGTTCCTGTTCGGTCTCGGCCGGTGCGAGTTGGGGATCAGCAATGATACCTGGATAGACTTTGACAGGGCCCTGTGGTGGTGTGAGTTTATACCCGGACGACTGCCTCACTCCTCCAAATGCAGGCATTGGCCGCCTTTGATCTCGATTATTCGTCCGCCGTGGCGGAACCATACGGACGCGGCGCTGGGATTGCGCACCACAGTGCCAGCCAACGACCAAGCCAAACGACGCCAGGCCATCACGTAATCGTAGATTTCACCTTTCGTCGCGTGCCAGACTCCTGGCGTCTCTCCCGCCAGCGCGGCAAATGTCTCGATGGGTTCCCATCCCAAGTCATCCTCAAATTCATAGCTGTGACCAAAGATATTGAACAACTGGCCTGGCTGATCCTTACTGCGATTCAACATCGTCGTCCAGAGTTTTGTGAGCTCTGCCCCGCAATGACACGTGGGCTTCCAATCCAGAAAATCACTCGGCAGATCAAACTGCAGTGTTGATTCGCTGTGGCGTAAATATTGCAAGCCGCAACTGCGGACAAGCTCTTTACACCAAGCATAGCCAGTAGGCCATCCATAAGGCAAGACGAACCCGCGCACCGGGTAGCCCACCAATGCTTCCAGCCGGCGGCGGTCTTCTAGGATTTCCCACCGCAACTGATCAATGGGAATACTCCAGGGACGCAGATGATGCACGGAATGGGAACACACCTCGTGTCCTTGATATAACGTTGCGACTTCATCTTCGCGAATGAAATTTTTCCAACCGCTCTGTTGGCTGTCCATTCCTAATTTGCCGCTACACAGGTTGAACGACCCTTTCAAGCCATGACGGTTCATGATTGCGGCTAGTCGGCGGTCATGCTCCGTCCCATCATCCCAGTCCGATGTAAGGGCGATTCTTCGCCCGTTGTGCCAGAGGAATTGCGAAATATCCATGACTCTTGCCCCCATTGCTTCATCAGCGCGCTATATTCTGCCTTTGTAATTGCCATCACATTTTAAGTGAATCGTCTCACGGTGACAACGAGCGGCGGTGCGCTGCCTCGAGCATCGTCACCGCTGCGAGCCAATCGCGCTGCGCCGTAATCCAAGCGATCAGGCAGCGATGCTCATCGGCATCAATGAAACTGTTGTGGGTACCGACACCGACCCCGTGCATTACCACCACCAGCCAGGCGTCCGGCAGTCGGCGCATCAACTCCGCCACGGCGATGATCTCTGCGGCGCGGCGGTGGTCTCCGCGAAACGCTGGCACGACGAAAGTCGCTGGTCCCCTCAGCGGTCGGTCGCTATGGCCCGAACGCACCACGGTGAACAGATCACGGATGTCAGCGAGGAATGATTCGCCCTGACCGGGACCGCAGGTGGTGTCACTGCATGTCGCCCCATAACTGCGCTCGGTGTGGCCGTCAATCAGGTGTAGCACGCGGTTCGCCATCAGCAACTCATCGCGCATGCGCCCACGGTCATAATCCTCCAGACGATAGGGCGGCTTCCACTCCCAATCCGGTCGAGTGCGGCATGGATGCCAGCACGAGTGGTTTCCTAATTCGTGTCCCATTGCCGCCACTCTTCGCCAGGCATCACACCCCATGTGCAGATCGTCACGTGCGGCGGGTACGTAGAATGTCCCACGCAGGCCGCGCGCGGTCAGATCAGGCGCGACCGTCTCGCGATGTACGGGTAGAGCGTCGTCATAGGTCAGGCAAATGAGCGCTGTCAAGGCCACTCCTCAATCCGAACGTTGTGGACGACGGGGACAAATGCCCGCTTGATTGCCCTGAGCAACTCTGCGCGTTGCCATTCACAATCTACCAAACCTTCAGCCGCCGACTTGCCTCCCAGTTCCCAGGTATGCCAGGTCTCGTCCGACTCAATCGCCTGCTTTTGATAGATCAAATCGTCAATACGGTTAAACGGGATACGGAACGGGTTGAGATGAAAGTCCTCGGCGAGGTTGACGCCCGCCGATAATTCCGCGGCGGTGTACGTATGCCATTCTTCGTACCTGTTCTTGTGATCCAGCCAGGCGACTCGATAACGAGGCACAGTCAATCCGGTCACTTGCAACATCATTCGATTGAAATCACGATTGAACGGCACCAGCGTCATCCCAGAACGAATGGACCAATCTTTATCGGGCAAGCCTTCGGCGCAGAAGGGATAACGGGAACTGGTGAAGGTATAGGTTCCTTCCAGTTCCGCATTGAACGTGTGACCTGAATCGGCGGTGGCCGTTTTCGCCGCGAGGTCAATGGTAAAATTGCCCAGGTTGCCATTAAAGCCAAGCGCCTGGAACAAACCATACGCCATGACGACATGTCCCGCCCATGCGGGATGCACGCCATCGTACGCGCCGCAGAGGGCATAGTTCGCGCCATATTTTGCGGCGGCGGTGAAACGCGCCCGATAGAGATTCCAGAAGTGGTCTACGAACGGCAATTGTTCCGTCTCGGCAAGCGCGGCGGCGTAATCGCGGATGTACATCAGGCTGGCGTTGAGTCCATCCAGCGTGCCGTTCAGGTCGCTGACGAAGGGCCAGGGCGGCTGATTGCCGATGCAACCGGGCGATGCCAGCACGACGCGGGTTCCCGCGGCTTTCAGCTTGTGCACAATTTCGGCGCTTGCCGCGCGGTATTTGTCGGCGGCCTCTCGGTTGTTGTTGACATAGCCCGCGTCGTTCATCCCATAACAAACGGTGGCAACAGTCGGCTTGTAGTTCAGGCCTTCGGCGTCGATGCGTTGTAGAAAACCTCCAGCCGTTTCACCGCCTTTGCCGATGTTGCGGACTTGTATAGCAAGGTCTGGCAGGCAAACGGTGAGATACGTCTCGAGCATCCGCGCATGGCGAGGGGTTTCGGTGATTGAATCGCCGATCAGAAGCAGGCAGTCGCCTTTGTGGAAGGCGAATGGAACTTGGGGCGGCTGCGGCCTAACAGGGAAATATTTGGTGAAGAATGGATCGTCGTGAATTGTCATGGCATCCCTTCGGCAATCTGAAGAAGAACCCACGCCAGCCTGGGCAAGCGTTGCTGAGAAATCATGGGGACTCCCCGACAATGGCTACGTAGACGACATTGCCTGCCGATAAACCTGGCTTCCCCAACAGAAGTCGTCCTTGAGAACGAAACTATACCCCCCATGGAAGTGACCGCCGCTGTTGAGGTATTGGCCGACGGCTTTCTGGAGCGAGGTCTGCCACGGCACGCTGTTGATGTCTGTGACGCCCCAGCCGAACACGCGGTGATAGATCTGCTGGTTGTCGCCTTGCAGGCCTGGGTAGAGGTACATTTCACGTTGCAGCCTAACGATGTTGGATTCAGGGGCAAGCAGGCGCTCCAGCCGCGCATCCATGAGCCAGGAGGCAGTCGAGAATCCGCGGAACTGGAACTCTGGAAAGTACCTGGGAAAAACTTCCAGTGCCTGGCGGAATGATTCGCCGCAATCTTCGAAGGTCAGCGGCCCGCCTGCTGGAACATGAAAGGTCAACATGTCATCGCCGGGTGCTAGCACCAGCTCCCATTCGGCGAGCGCGAGTCGCCGAGTCTGACTTTGCGCCAAGCCATTCGCCAGAATCGGATTGCCGATGATGGCCTCATCGGTCAATTCTCGTGTGCTCGTCCAGGCTTCAGATTCGTGGCCGCAGAGATGGCACCACGCATTGCCATCACCGCCGTAGCGGAGACCGGAATCGGCGATGGCCAGCACTTGCCGTTCACCGCGTCGGCGGTAGGCGCGCAATGGAGCTTTGAATTTGCTCAAGCTAAACTGCAGGCGTCCGAGTTGCAGCAGTTTGCCCTGCCAGTGTTTGCACAGCCAACGAGCGATCCAGGGTGTGATGCCCCAGCGCCGATAGCGGAGATAGTACAAGTCCGTTTCCATCCAAAGCCGCAGGTCCGCTACCGTGTCACGGACGATGTTGGCTGGAATGCCCAGGCGACGATAGGTCTCCTGCATTGCGGGGACGAGCGACAGCATAACGAGCACGTTGAGCAAACCGGCGTCCTGACCCAGGTATTCGTCTAGCGGGGGCCACTGCTCTTCCCAGGAAAGCAAAAGCGTGTGGTCGTGCAGCATCCGATAGTGGCAGTACCAGAAAAAAGCGACAACGTATTCGTCCCCGGCGATGCGGGCGGCAAAGGCGATGAGTTCCTTGATCATGTCGTCCGTCAGGGCGACTGCTGGCGCGGCCTGGGCAATGAAGGTGGATTCGAGAAACGGCAACGCCTGTGACGGCGAGGTCTGCATCGCCGCGTCCCAGTCCGTGCACAACGCTTGCCCGGCGCTTGGAATGCGTAATTGCGCGGCGACGTGCTCAAGAGAAAACATCACGTTGTTTCCAGATCGGAACGGGTGACAATCGCCACACCGTAAGCTTCCAGTTGCAGCTCACGCCCGCCGTGCCCGCTGAGATGATCGAAAGCTGACCAGGGAAGACTGAGACGGCGCTCTGCCGCCGTATGATTGATCACGATATAAATCACTCGTCCATTCGGAGCGACACGCTGGGAAACCTCCACTCCTTCTGGTGATTCTACACCCCTAACCCCCGCCATCTGCAAGACGTGATTGAGCAAAACCTGCTGGGCTTGATCGTCCAGGTAAACGCCCACCGTATAGACCATTCCTCTGCCATATGGATGAGCGGCCATCGCCACTTGACCGTCCAACCAGCCGTTGGATTTTCCATACCTTGCCATTGGAATGGCCAGGTTGTGATCGAGAAGCTTGAGTCTTTCCGCCCACTGCTTCGATGACCCGTTTAACAGTCTTCCCTCGACAGGCACCAATTCATCCAGGGCGTAATACTCTTCCACCTCTACGCCAGACAACGTGGCGAGAGCACCTGGCTGGCGGGAAGGCAACAGGGCGTTGTACTCGTCCTTCATCCCTGTGCGAATGGTCAAGACCAGATGGCCACCCCGTTGCACAAAATTGGTCAAGTTCGCCACTCGTCTGTCGTTCAGGATGAGCAAGGCGGGAGCAATGACCAGTTGATAATCGTCCAGGGGCTCGTCCGCCGCAATGATATCCACGCCGACATTGTTGACTGCCAGGGCACGGTAGTAATGGTTAAGATGAGCCACGTAGTCAAAGTTGCTGTGATGGCGCTGGAATTCGCTTGACCAGCGGCTATCGTAGGAATTCAGCATAGCGACCCGGTTTTGCACTTTCGACCCTGCCAGTAAAGGCGCAAGGGATTGAATCTGCCTGCCGAGCATTTGTGCTTCTTCATAAAATGGCCGCGGCTGGCCGGATTGGTCCACGAGCGTGCCATGATATTGCTCCTGCCCGCCCAGTGCTGAACGCCACTGCCAATAGAGGATGGCATCAGCGCCGTGAGCGATAGCGTGCCAGGCCATGGCGCGCGCTTCACCCTTGTTGGTGGGGTTATTGACGGGCGCCCAGTTGACGTACCCGGGCTGGGTCTCCATCAGCCAGAAATTGCGGCGTTTGAATCCGCGTGTCAGGTCGTGGACGGCGCCGGAGTGGCGATAGTCGTGGTGACCAGAACCTACATGCCAGTCCCAGGATGCCATGTCGAGGTCCGCCGCCATATCGTAATGATCATAGCCATCGTACCAACCCATAAAGTTATGCGTAATCCAAACGTCTGGCGCCAGGTGCGGGCGCAGCAAATCCACTTGCAGGCGCTGGAACTGGCGATAACTTGTGGTGACAAAGCGTTTGAATTCCAGCAGCAGCCCTGGATTGTGCGGACCAATCGGGATCGGAATCTGTTCCCAGGCGGAGTAGGTCTGGCTCCAATAACTGGTGGCCCAGTGTTCGTTGAGCGCGTCCAGCGAGCCGAATCGGCGCGCGAGAAATTGCTGAAAGAGACGTTGGCAGCGCTCGCAGTAACAGACACGGTTGTATTCATTGTCGATTTGCCAGCCAATGATGTTGGGATTGGCGCCAAAGTGCTCCGCCATGGCCGAGACAATGCGGCTGGTGGCGGCGTGGAATTCTGGTGAGTTGACGCAGTAGTGGCAACGATTGCCAAACTGCACGCGGCGTCCGCTTTCATTTACAGCCAGAAGGTCGGGATGCTGTTCGACCAGCCAGGCAGGTGGAGCCGCGGTTGGTGTTCCCAGGACAGAGACGATCCCAGCCGCCGCCAGTTTTTCGATGGCGCGATCCAGCCAGGCAAAGTTGCATTGGCCGGCGGAAGGTTCCATGGTTGACCAGGCGAACTCAGCCATACGGACGACGGTCAGGCTGGCTTCTTGCATCAGGCGGATATCTTCCGCCCAGCGTTCTTCCGGCCAGTGCTCTGGGTAGTAGGCGGCACCGAAATGTAGTTTCTGAGAAGATGGCGAATTGCTCATGTTGAGGTCCCTTTCGACAGAAGTGATGATCTATTGGCACCGCGTGACTCTTGGGCGCGGTGCCAGGCCGGTAAGCCATTTTGCCCGGCAGCAGGCCGTCGCCAGTCCATTGTGCGCCGCCAGAGCCGATTTGCTCATCGAGCGGAACGTTGTCTGCGGGTGAAACCACGCGCCGATCTTCAGAGCATCTCCAAATTCCATTCGTCTAGCCACTCAATGACGATGCGCTCACCCTCAAAGCGGATGGGCAACCAGGCATAGCGCGAGTCGCTCAGGTTGTGCTTGTCCCAAATATCTGCCATCAAGATATACTTTCCAGGTTTTCCAACCACGGGCAAAATAAATGTGCTCTGAGCGCCAAAAGTTTTCTCCGACCCGTCGCCGCGGCACGGATTTCCCAGAATGTTCCAAGGACCAAGCATTGAACTGGCGACTGCGTACTCGGCAGCATTGGCATCCCAGCCCGTGCAACCTGACGTGAGGAGATAATACTTGTCTTGGTGTTCGCAAATCGCGGGCGCTTCGCGGAAGCGATTTTCAAACGTTCGCATGACCTTGCCATTTGGTATCAGATAATCATCGCTCAATAAAGAAATGTGCATGGTCCGATTATCTTCCGAGGAAAAAATGTGATAAGCCCTTCCATCCTCTTCTTGAAACAGGGTCATATCGCGGCTCATCGCCCCATTGGGGCGGAAACTGCCCAGGTAATGGTATGGGCCTGTTGGGTTATCGCTGATAGCGACGCCGGCCCGCGCATAGGCATAATCGGCGGTGTCAATATGCATCCACATCACGTACTTTTGGGTGAGCGAGTTATAGATGACTTTGGGGCGCTCCACCACCTTACTGGGATGAAGGTCGCTCGTGGGATCATCCGGCTCAGCGGGCAGGGCGATCCCCTCCAATTTCCAGTGGTACAAATCTTGAGAGGAGTAGCAATTGATGCCAATCACATCTACCCGGTACAAACCGTGCAGAACACCGGGGCGCGTCTGGCCCGCCTTGTTCTCCCCAAACCAGTAGTACGTACCCTGGCTGTATAGAAGGCCGCCGCCATGCGCCTGAATGGGATTGCCACAAGAATCCAACCATAGTTGCCCAGGTCGAAAGGAATCTGTTTTCATGCCATCTGCCCTTTGCCCAAAGGCTCCACCAATATTGCTTTACGGCTACTATATATGACCTTTTAGCGTTGTGGCGGAACGTGCAGGATAAAGAGCCGCGGATTCCCTTCCCAGATGTTGGCGGTTCCACCAAAGTGCGAAAAGTACATGTGCCCTTCATCTCTCAGATCGGCGCTGGTGTAGATTCCCATGGGGAGTTGTTGCACAAAGACGATTTCTTGGGTGGTCAAATCGTAATAATACAACTCGCCACTGCCGCCGCTACCCGTGTACGGTGCATCCCCTGGTTTTTCGATAACCGATAGAATGTAGTAAAGTCGTTTCTCATCGGGGGAGAGCTGGATGGCATACGTGTTGTCAATAATGCGCTTGTCGGTGGGCGGCAATGCATAGCCCAGGTCTTTGAATGTTTCAGTCGCTACCTCAAATTCGTACATTCCGCCGCTCGTGGTGTTGATGTAGATTTTGCTGCCGTCGCGCTTTTGGGTTTGGCCAATCCAGAAACCGTTGGTCATCTTGAAGCCGGTGTCTTTCATTTCTCCCGTGTGGAGGTTATAGACCCAAACGCTGTGAGTCTCGTGGCGCTGGTAGACTTCTTCCGTTCCTCTATACGTGTAGATAGTGCCGCTCGGCGCGACAATCACTTCGCGGCTGAGCGGGTTACCCAACTGCCATGGGATGCCTGGGACGACCTGGACGAGTTGGTTTGTCTTGTAATCGAACAAAACAATGTCGCTCGATGGGTGAGCGAGACCGACAAGCAGATTTTGCTTGGGGAAAATGTTCAACGAGACGATGCCCTCGTTTGGGGTGACCACGCCGTTGGGCAAGGGGGCACTCAGGTCCTGCCATTGGCCAGTGGCGATGTCGAAGGCAAACAGATGACTGCCGCGATAGGTGGGAAGAGCAGTGATCTCCCGCTTGAGGTCGTGGAAACTCTGTGAGGCCATGTACATCTTGCCGTCGGCGAAGATCATGCGGGTGTGCCCCTTGGGGATGCCTTCCCCAGGTCTGGCATTGCCAGCCGCAGCAACGATGTCCAGAAACGTGCCCAGAAACTCTTTTTGGCCTGTTTTCGGGTCATAGCGGAAGACTGGGAAATCCTCGCGCCGGTCTTGGCGCACACTGGTGAATCCGATATAGATGCGCCCCTGGTCGTCCATGCCCATCCCGTTCCAGCATTGCCTCATGTACATCCCGGCGGGCGCGATATCGTCGAAAGAGATTTGTGAAAATTCGAGAGGCTTTTTCTGCCCAACCTGGGTTGGCGTTGATAAGGCGGAGAGTGCAGTAGGAGAACCAGGAGCCGTTTCTGACGGGCGAATTGCGCTGGGGGTGGGCTGCGGGGTGCCACAGGCGACGAAAAAGAAGACGAGGATGATCAGGAGTAACGATGTTTTGGTTCTCATGTGCCTTGCCTTTCACTTAAACGAATCACGGCAAGCGGAACACCCAGCCCGGATGTCAATCCAGTCCTGGCAGGCTGTTCCGCTTTGGCTTCCAGGCGGGCGTTGTAAACGCCCGCCTAACATAGGTAAAAACTCGCTCAATCGAGTTGGCCTAATTGGCTTGAGCCGATTTGCACCTTGTTAGCCGCCGATTTCTAATCGGCGGCAACGGGACAACTAGCCTTTTAACCCGCTGGTAATTACTCCCTTCAGGATATGCCTCTGCGCCAAGAAGAACGCAATCACTGGTGGAAAAATGTAGATGACCGTCCCCGCCATACTGAGTGTGGTCAATGTAATTCCGCGCGGGTTTTTGAATTCCGTCGCCAAGACCACACCCAGCAATTGCTGGGAGTCATTGAGAAATATCAATGGCACCAGATAACTCGCCCATACCGCATTGAAGGCAAAAAACATTACGGTGGCGATGACCGGCGTCGAATTGGGGAGGAATATCTGCAGAAAGATGCGCAGGGGACCACAGCCGTCCACCTCGGCAGCGTCCTCCAGCTCCTTGGGAAAATTCAGGAAAAACTGACGAAACAAAAAGATGTAAAACGGACTTCCCGCCAGAGCCCACAGAACCCAGGGCCAATAGGTATTGTGCAATTTGAATTGGGCAAAGACAATGAAGGTCGGAATGAGAATCACCATTTCCGGAACAATCAATAGTGCAATCACAACTCCGAATAATTTGCCGCTAGCAGGGATCGGGTAGCGGGCAAAGGCATAGCCCGCGAGTGCGCTGGTGGTCGTGATGATGATGGCATAAGGGATGCCCAGCAAAGTCGTGCGCCATGCCGCCTGCGCGAAACGAGCCAAGGTAAGAACCGTCTGGTAATTCACCCATTGAGGCACTTGAGGGAAAAAGACGATCGGGTAGCGATTGTATTCCGAATCCAGCTTGAGCGAAGTTACCACGAGCGTGATAATCGGCAGCATCAAAAGGATCGTGGTCAGAATCAGAACCGTCAATCCCGCCAGGCGACCAAATTGCTTGAGGAAACGCTCGCGAGTATATCTTCTCATGTTTGCCTCCCCTCGCCCGTTTGCTCTGAATACACCCAATATCTTTGGGTCCAGAAAACAATCCCTGTCAGGATCAGCACCGCCACAAACAACAGCCACAGGAGAGCATTGCCATAGCCATATCGGCGATTGCTAAAGATTTGGATATAGGTGTGAATCATATACAGGTAAATATCGCGAGGCGGTACGAGGCCTTGAGTATAGGTGGCAGGTTGGGTCAAGATCAATGGCAGATTCACGGTTTGCAAGGAATTGATCAAGCCCATCACCAATTGCAAAAAGATCACCGGTGACATCAGTGGTAGAATAATATGTCGTACGATTTGAAAACTGTTGGCGCCGTCAATTCGTGCGGCTTCGACTTGCTCCTCTGGAATGTTTTGCAGAGCGGCTAAGAAGATAATCATGCCAAAGCCAAGCCCCATCCAGGTCGAGATGACGACCATGCCCTCGAGGGCGTAGTCCGAAAGCCAACCGATCGCGATCCCCGGTCGAAAGAGGTCGAGGAATCCATTGAGCATACCCGCGTTCTTATCCAAGATGGATTTCCACGCCACGACCGCGGCGACGACCGGTATGACACTGGGCAGATAAAAGATTGTGCGAAAGATGCCGCGTCCTGGAATATTTTGATTAAGTATCAAGGCGAGGAGAAAAGACAGCACGAGATAAATCGGCACACTCACGAACCCCCAGATCAACGTGCGTATCGCCGAAAAACTAACATCGGGATCCTCAAAGGCGCGAACATAGTTATCCAGCCCAACAAACTTGAGGTTTGGCAAATTAAGACCGTCAAAATTCGTCAGCGACGAAAGGAAACCGATGGTGAGCGGGGCGATGCTCAGGAAGATGAATCCCAACAACCAGGGCGAGATGAAGAGAAAGAAATAAAGCGTCCGGCGTTGTGACCTTTTCAAAACACCGCGCTTGGGCGAACCGCCAGCTACTTGTTCGAGCATGGTTCCTCCGCACTCTGAAAAATACCTGGAACCCTGGCCTGGCAGCAAGGGCGAGGTAAACAGACTTACCTCGCCCTCTTCTTTCAGGTGAACCTAAGGCCAGGCTCCGATCATTTCACAGTGGCGTTGACGCCATCCTTGATCGCCTGGTTAACTTCGGTCGTCATGCCCTTGAGCAGATCGTCGAACTTGATCTTTTTGCGCAGGTATTGGTCGAGGTATTTGTTGAAGGCGTTGAGAACCACATCCTCGCCAATGAACGGATTGAATTGCAGAGGCGGCGTGTCCAGCGCCAGTTCGCCTTGCAAAATCTTGTAGCAGGCCTTTTGGAAATCGTTTCCTTGAGGCAAGAGGTTCATTTGCGATTTGAGCGCGGGAACGCCCCAGCCGCTCTTGGCGCGATCGATCGCTGGCTCTTTGGCCATGTACCACTCGAACACTTTCCATGCCGCATCGGGATTCTTGCAAGCAGAGGTGATCACCCAGCCGGTGGCGGTCATGGTAGGATCGCGCCGCTTGTCAGTCCAGGTGGGGGCGGGCAGCATGACCACTTTTCCTTTGGTGACATCACTTTCCGCCATGGCTTGGAACCAATAGCCCCATTGCGTCAGTCCAACGATGCCATTCGCGAAGTCTTGGCCGGACCAACCACCGGGGCTGGGGTCGAGCGGATTGACCACGAGGCGCTTTTCCGCCAGATCAACGTAATACTTGACCAGGGCTTTGACTTCGTCGGTGCCGAGGTTGAGCTGATCGAACCCGGGGCTGAAGAGACTCTTGCCGGTTTCCGCGAGGCAGTTCATCCAGATGCGCTCAATCCAGGAATCGGCAAAGGCGTACCCGAACGTCAAGATGCGATCGCCTTGGAATTTAGCCACCTTTGCCGCGAGATCAGCAACTTGGGCATAGGTCAGAGGTTTGCTCGCATCCGGAACTGGCACCTTGGCATCATCGAATACTTTGGTGTTGGCAAAGAGGGTGAAATCGGGCGACCAGTCTTTGCACATGCCATAGATCTTGCCCGTGCCGATTTGGAGCGGGGAATCAGCCCAGTAGTACTTGTTGGCAGGCGCCAGGTCGTCAATCTTGATGACACTGCTGGACTTGAAGTAGGGGGTCAGGTCCAGGAGCAATTTGCGCGCCAGCATGGTGGGGATAATGGGCGCCTGGGTGCGATAGACATCCGGTGGATTCCCCGCCGCGTACATGGCCAAGAACCGGGTGTAGTTGGCTTCGACGAACTCGATCGTGATGCCTGGGTTGGCATCTTGGAACTGCTTGATTTGAGCATCGGACAGTTCGCCGCGGTTCGTCATGACGACGACTTTCCCCTCGACCTTCTTCACCGTAGGCACGGCAGTGGGGGCTGGCGGTTTGGTCGGCTCAGGCGCCTTGGTGGCTGCGGGGGGTTGAGTAGGCGGCACCGGAATTGCCGTCGGCGTTGGGGCCGGTCCACAGGCGGCCAACAAGGAGCCAGCGGCCACCAGGCTCGACGCCTTAAGGAAGTCGCGGCGGGTCAGTCGCTTGGATGATTTTCTCGGCGTAGTCATTTTATCCTCCTTCTGTGTTCAAGGTTAGTGCTGCGTACGAAACGCCAGCCACAATCGGGCGGACCGGACACGCATCTCTTCTCGATATTTACCTCCTTCTGTCAAGATTTTCCTCCCAGGAAGTCAACTCCTTCGCCAGCCAGAGGTGAACGTCGCTTTCTGGCTCAAACATCAAGCGCAAGACCAACGTCGGATCAGCTCAGTTTTTAGTAGCACCTCGCCACCCTGATCCTTACCTGGCTCCTCGATTATCTGAATCAATAATCGGGCGGCAACTGCGCCTACTTCCCGCATCGGCTGCCGCATGGTCGTCAGGGGGGGATCAACATATTCGGCCTCTGGGGTATCGTCATAACCCACCACCGCGACGTCTTGCGGGATCCGACGCCCGGCCTCCCGTAGGGCACGGATAGCCCCAATGGCCATCCGATCGTTTTGGGCAAAGAGAGCCGTGAAAGGTTGCCCACGATTCAGGAGTTCCTGCATTGCCCGGTAGCCGCTGCGGTAAGACCAGTCTCCTTCGGTCACCAGACCGGGAGCAAAGGCTATCCCCGCTTCCGCCAAAGCCAGGGTATAGCCCTGAGTGCGGTCGCTGACCGATTTCCAGTTGGCAGGGCCGGTGATCAGCGCTACGCGACGCTGCCCTGTTTCCAGCAGGCAGCGTGTAGCCTGATAAGCCCCATCCACGTTGTCCACGTCCACGACCGTGAGGGTTTCACCGGGGATGTGGTAAGCCGTCGTGACCACAGGCACCTCATTGCGCAGCAGGTCAACAAGGTGGCGCTGGTCCGGCTCGGTGCTGGGCCGGGCAAAGAGGATGCCTTCCACGTGGCGTTCGGTCAGCAAGCGGATGTACTCCGGTTCGTCCTGGGGATTGCGCTCCGTGCTGCTCAGCATGAGGAAATAGCCGTGCTTACGTGCCTCAATTTCAGCGCCGACGATCACCTGCGTGAAGAAGTAGTCGCTGAAGTCCGCTGTGATTAAGCCGAGGGTGTACGTGCGTCTGGAGATCAGACCACGGGCGATGGCGCTGGGACGATACCCCAAACGGGCGATGACTTGCTGCACCTGCTGCCGCGTCTCCGGTGCGACGTCCGGCCGGTTGTTGAGCACGCGGGAGACAGTCTGGGTGGAAACCCCCGCCTCCTGCGCGACTTGCTTGATCGTAACTTGGCTTTTGACGGCCATAGGAAGATAATTCACCTCCCTACAGATGTTATCGTTCCCGTTATCGTTCCCGTTAACGATAACATTATAGCATAAAGACCTCCCGTTGTCAAGTAGTTTACCGGCCAATTTTGGCGAATTTACCTCTTGTCGCCAGAGAGCGGATGTGGTATACTCTATTGCGGCGTAGTACATCCTGTCAGGGTAAGCCCTTGGTCGTGATACACGGAGGTACAAGGTGAGAGTCAGCCATATCGAACTAGCCAATTGGAAAAACTTCAGGGCGGTCAACGTAGACTTGCCGGATCGCGTCTTCCTGGTTGGCCCTAATGCCTCCGGGAAATCTAATTTCCTGGACGCGTTCCGGTTTTTGCGTGACCTTGTGCTGCCTGGTGGTGGTCTGCAAAAAGCCTGCTCTGATCGCGGTAGCGTATCGAAGATTCGCTGTCTGGCAGCACATCAGTATCCCGAGGTGACTATCGCTGCTGAATTGGCGGAAGGCGATAAGAGGCTCTGGCGCTACGAAATTGCCTTTACACAGGACAATAACCGCAACCCGTTGCTGACCCGCGAGGTTGTTCGACACGGCGAGCTGGTGATCCTGCAGCGCCCGGATGCCGACGACAAACAGGATCCACCACGCCTTTCCCAGACAGCCTTGGAGCAGATCAATGCTAATCTAAGGTTCCGTGACATTGCCCGCTTCTTCGAGAGCATTTCCTACCTGCACTTGGTACCCCAGATCATCCGCAATCCTGGTAGTCTGAGCGACAATGGCAGCATGCTTGACGCCTATGGTCGTCATTTCCTGGAACGTGTGGCTAAAACGCCAGAAAATACGCGCAATGCCCGGTTGAGGAAGATCCACCACGCCCTGGTGATCGCCGTGCCACAATTGAAGGATTTGCGCCTGGAGAAAGACGTGCGTGGTGTACCTCACTTGGTCGGTGTGTACGAACACTGGCGGCCCAAAGGGGCCAACCAAAACGAGGAACAGTTTTCTGATGGTACATTGCGATTGCTAGGGTTCCTGTGGGCCTTGCAGGAGGGTGAGGGCCCCTTGCTGCTTGAGGAGCCAGAGTTGTCGCTGCACAGCGGCGTGGTGCGTCGGCTGGCCGGCCTCATCCACCGCATGCAGAAGGCCAGCAAGCGACAGGTCTTGGTAAGCACGCATAGCGCGGAACTGCTAGATGTGCAGGGAATCGGCGGCGAAGAGGTCTTGATGTTCAAGCCCGATGTGGAAGGCACACAAGTGATTCAGGCGGCGAGCATACCGGAGATTCGCGTCTTGCTGGAAGCTGGGATGAGCGTAGCCGATGCCGTGATCCCATATACCGAACCCGAACAATCTGTGCAGTTGGAGTTATTCCCGCCATGACATCCATTCCAGTCAGTCTGGCTGCTGAAGGTCCGCTAGACGAGCAAGTTTTGCGGCAATTGCTCGCAAAATCGGGAAGACCTTTCGCGCCAGGCGTTTGTTACGGTAAAAAGGGCAAGGATCATCTGCAGAAAAACATAGCCCGCTTCAACCAGGCAGCAGCACACGTGCCCTTTATCATCTTGACAGATCTAGATGAAGAGGACTGCCCGCCAGGCTTGATTGGCCGTTGGCTACCTAAAGGTCGCCACAACAACCTGGTTTTGCGCATTGCTGTGCGAGAAGTCGAATCCTGGCTGCTGGCGGATAGAGAACACCTGGCCGAGTTCCTGGGAATACCGGTGATCTTGATTCCACAACAGGCGGACAATTGCCCTGATCCCAAGTTTCTGTTGATAGACCTGGCTAAACGCTCACCCAGGCGCGACATCCGTGAGGATATAGTCCCGTTGCCTGGTAGCACCAGTAAGGTGGGTAAGAACTATGTGGGACAGTTGACGAGGTTCGTCACCTCCCAATGGCACGTTGATGACGCCACCCGGTCCCATTCCACCAGCCTGGATAAAGCGATGCACGCCCTCATCAGGTTTGCACCAACGTCAGGCACGTAGTAGACGTTGAGCCCTACTGCCAGGATATTTCCGCGTGACGAAGAAACCAACCTTTGTGTTCGTTCTGACCGTGGTGAGCCTCGGTCTGCTCGGGCTGGGGGCAGGGGCATGTCAAGTGTTCCCTGACCGCCAGGCCGTGCCCACTTTGCCCGCCGGCTGGACGGCGACGCCGCCTTACCTCACCCTGCCGCCAGCGCCCACGCGCCTCCCTTCCCCAACGCCTGCGCCGGCCGCCACCCTCACGCCTCTGCCCACGGCGACGCCCGTGCCGCCCACACCAACCTCGTCGCCGACCAAAGCCGCCCCGCCCACGCCCTCGCCTACGCTGGCCGCCACGCCGACCACGCCGCCCCGGCCCACCGCCACCCTGGCGCCAGCGACCGCCGCCGCGCCCGGCGTGAACCACCTGGGCACAGAAAAAGTCGTCCTGGCCGACTACGTGCTGTGGTACGACCCGGATGTCTTTGATGGCACCAAGACGTGGGACGTGCCCGCTGCCGGGCCGTACAACTCCGATGATTATGGCCTCATCCAGCGGCACGTGGCGCAGGCCAGACAGGCCTGCCTGGATGGGTTTGCTGTGCACTGGTACGGCCCCACTGATAGCCGCACTACCAACAACTTCCAGCAGTTGCTGCGGGCCTCGGCGGGCACGGGCTTGCGCCACGCCGCCGTCATCCTGAGCAACGTCCTCCCCGGCGCCAGCGAGCAGACGATCGTGGAGGCCATCAGGTACGTCATCGCCAACTGGAGCCAGCACCCCAACTACCTGCGATTGGGCGGCCGGCCGCTGCTCGTCTTTACCGATATGCCGCGCCCCTGGGGCAGCGAGGCGGCGGCGCTGGCGGGCTGGGCGCGTATTCGCGCCGCCACCGACCCTGGCCACAACACCATCTGGCTGGCCGAAGGGTTGGTGACCACCTACAATCCGCTGTTCGATGGCCTGTACGTGTACCGCATTGATCACCGCGATTACCCGGAATCGTGGCTCAAGCAGCCGCGCTGGGCCGCCGCGCTGCGCGCTGTGGAGCAGCAAGGCAACCTGCCGCTGGGCGGCCTCTACTTTGCCGATACGATTGCCCCTGGCTTTGACGATACGCGCACGGTGAACGTACCCGGCGACGTGCGCGCCGACGCGCCGCACTTTGCCCGTGACCGGCAAAACGGCGCCTATTACGCGGCCACTTTCGCCGTCACTGCCCAAACGGGCGGCGATTTGCTGTTCGTCAAGTCATTCAACGAGTGGCTTGAAGGCACGGAGGTTGAGCCGGGGAAAACCTACGGCGACTTGTACTTGAAGCTGACTTGCCAGTACGCCAACATCTATCGCCGGCGCTGAGCGCCTGCTAGCGAGGTGCAAACATGTCCTACAAAGTCCTGGTTCTAGGCAGTGGTCTCATGGGGCCGGCGGCGGCGTTCAATGCCCTGGCCGATCCCGACGTGGCGCAGGTGGTCGTGGGCGATAAGGAGCAGCGGCAACTGGACGCCTGTGCGCACAAACTCGCCTCTCTGCCGGGGGCCGAGAAGCTCCGCACAGCCCGGCTCGATTTGAGCGACCAAGCAGCAGCGGCACGCCTGCTGGCCGATTTCGACGTGGCCCTCGGCGCTCTGCCCTGGTCGGCCAGTCTTCTGGCCATCCGGGCGGCGCTGCAGGCGGGCACGCCGTTCGTGGACCTGGCCCGGCCCGACGAGGAGCAGTGGCCGGAGCTGCGACGGGCGGCCAAAGCCGCCGGAGGGCTGGTAGTGCTGGGCTGCGGCCTGGAGCCTGGCCTCACAGAGATCATGTCCCGCCACCTGGCGGAGAAGCTAGAGCGCGTGGACGAGCTGCACATCAAGGTCGGCGGCATCCCGGAGAAGCCGGCCCCGCCCCTGGGCTACAAAATCGTCTTTGGCGGGCGGCAGTTACCCCTGCACGAGAGCGACGCCTTCGTCGTGGAAAACGGGCAGCTCAAGCTGGTGCCGCGCTACTCCGGCGTGGAACCGGTCTTCTTCGCCGGTGTGGGGGAATGTGAGGCCTGGCACGAAGGTTTCCTGCCCTGGCTGCTGGAGCTGCCGGCTCTGAAAAACCTGCGCGTGGGCACGCAGAAGACCGTGCGCTGGCCTGGCTACGCGGCCAAAGTGACGGTGCTTAAAGAGATGGGGCTGCTGAGCCTGGAGCCGGTAAAGGTGGAGGGCGTGGCCGTGGCGCCCAAGAAGCTGCTGGACGCCCTGCTCTACCCGCGGGTGCGGCTGGCGGAGGGCGAGCGGGACATCACGGTCTTTCGCGTGGAGGCGGTGGGGGAGAAGGCGGGGCGACCGCGCCGCTACAGGATGGACATGGTGGATCGCTACGACGAGCTGGGCTTCACCTCCATGGCCCGCACGACATCGTTCACGGGGGCCATTGTGGCCCGCCTGATCGCCCGCGGCGATATCCAGGCCACCGGTGTGTTCCCGCCCGAGCAGCTCCTCAGCGGCCCGCTCTTTGACCGGCTGGTTGGCGAACTGGCCGCGGCCGGCATTCGCTTTGAACTCATGAAGGAATAAAGCAGACCTGTCAGGTCTTCAGAGACCTGACAGGTCTATACTACAAAAAGCCCCTGCGAATGTTCGCAGGGGCTTGTGCTTGCGCTAGATTCGGTAGATCGCAAATCTGGCTCGTAGTGGGCGCTTGAGCGCCTGAAAAGCGCACTACAAGTGCGCACTACGAACCAAAACTGTGCTCTATTTCTCCTAGTACTCCGGCATGGGCGGGGCGCCCGGCTTCTCTTTCTCCGGGATGTCGGTGACCAGAGCCTCGGTGGTCAGGATCATGGCGGCGATGGAAGCGGCGTTCTCCAGGGCGGAGCGGGTAACCTTCGCCGGGTCGATGATGCCCTTCTTGGGCATGTCGCCGTAGTCCATGGCCAGGACGTCAAACCCCACGTTGGGATTGCCACTGTCTTCCTTCTGCTTCTGGCGCACGGTCTGCACCACTACCGCGCCATCGAAGCCGGCGTTCTCGGCGATCTGGCGCATGGGCTCTTCCAGGGCCCGGCGCAGGATGGCGACTCCGGTAGCCTCGTCGCCCTCCGCCTTGACCTTGTCCAGAACGGGAATGACGTTGAGCAGGGCCACGCCACCGCCGGGCACAATGCCCTCCTCTACCGCCGCGCGGGTAGCCGAAAGGGCGTCCTCCACGCGGTGCTTCTTCTCCTTCAGCTCGACCTCGGTGGCGGCGCCCACTTTGATCACGGCCACGCCACCGGCCAGCTTGGCCAGACGCTCCTGCAGCTTCTCCTTGTCGAAGTCGCTGGTGGTCTCTTCGATCTGGGCCTTGATCTGCTTGATGCGGCCTTGGATGGCCCTCTCGTCGCCCTTGCCCTCGATGATGGTCGTGTTGTCCTTGTCGGCCACGACCTTGCGGGCGCGCCCCAGATCGGCCATGGTGGCCGAATCCAGCTTGCGGCCCACTTCCTCGGAAATGACCTTGCCGCCGGTGAGGGTGGCGATGTCCTCCAGCATGGCCTTGCGGCGATCGCCAAAACCGGGGGCCTTGACGGCCAGACAGTTGAGGATGCCGCGCAGGCGGTTCACCACCAGGGTGGCCAGGGCCTCGCCTTCCACGTCCTCGGCGATGACCACCAGGTTCTTGGAGACCTGCAGGAATTTCTCCAGCACGGGCAGAATATCGGCAATGGCGGAGATCTTCTTGTCCGTGATCAGGATGTAAGGATCTTCGATCTCAGCTTCCATGTGCTCGGCATCGGTGATGAAATAGGGGGAGATGTAGCCGCGGTCGAACTCCATGCCTTCCACGTACTCGGTCTCGAACTTGAGGCCCTTGGACTCCTCCACGGTGATCACGCCGTCCTTGCCGACCTTGTCCATGACGTCGGCAATGAGATCGCCGATTTCGGGGTCAGCGGCGGAAATGGCGGCCACGTGGGCGATGTCGCTCTTCTCGGTCACGGGCTTGGCCATGGACTTGATCTCGGCCACCAGGGCATCAACGCCCTTCTCGATACCACGCTTGAGCAGCATGGGGTTGGCGCCAGCGGCCACGTTCTTCAGGCCCTCGTTGACGATGGACTGGGCCAACACGACGGAAGTGGTGGTGCCGTCACCAGCGACGTCGTTGGTCTTGGTGGCGGCTTCCTTCAGAAGCTGGGCGCCCATGTTCTCGTAGTTGTTTTCCAGCTCGATCTCCTTGGCCACGGTGACACCGTCGTGGGTGATCGTGGGGGCGCCGAATTTCTTGTCCAGGGCCACGTTGCTGCCCTTGGGGCCCAAGGTGGTGCTCACCGCCTTGGCCAGGACGTCCAT
>Ga0233423_10000525_pt1 | contig 20077 bp, 28 predicted proteins | sample Watercolumn_Mata_FD_180713 | JGI IMG/M metagenome (GOLD analysis project Ga0233423, IMG submission 180713) | Freshwater microbial communities from Lake Matano, South Sulawesi, Indonesia - Watercolumn_Matano_2014_112_MG | ecosystem: Environmental > Aquatic > Freshwater > Lake | place: Indonesia...
TACAACCAACTGTTCCAACTTAAAAAGTCTTTGTTCCCGGCATGAAATGATACAATGGCTTTTTTTCTATAGGATCAACATGCACAGCGCATAATCGCCCATAAACCAGCAAAGATAACTTACCTTTGATATTTTTTCTCACCCCGCAAATTCCTGTTTTGCCCTCGGAAATCAGACACTGGTGACTGCATGCGAGGCATCTTATTTTTTCATTACTCTCTTCTTTTGCAAGCATCTTTGTTTTTGGCATCTTTTATTAAGAAAACAAACTTCTTATGTTTTTTGTCGCTTACCTGCGAAATGAGGCGCGAAGTTTTTGATTATAAAAAAGCCCATAGCAAACTGCTCCAGCGAGAACTAGAAATGAAACCACGCCCGTACTGATTGTGACATATCTATGTCTGTCCATAAACTCCTTCAGTTTGTCCTGAGATTTACCTTGTAGCCTGATCTGTTCTTTTAAGAGCACAAGGCGTTTTTCTTCTCTAGAAGGATATGCTTCTCCCGGGCCGTACTTTAAGGGGAAATGTGGCTTGGGGGTTGTTCGTTGCGGGTTTTCTATATCAACTATTTCAGATATTCTTTCTAAATTAAATAAGGCCGTGAGAATTGTGTAATCTCTTTCTGTTTGAACTCGTTGCAGAGCTTTTGTTAGACTTTCATCAGCAAAAGTAAATGTCTCGCTTCCATCTTTTGGCCTAAGAGCGAATGGATTAACTCCTCTCCCAGATAATCTGGCTTCTGTCTCTTTTAACTTTTGGTAAGCTTCATGGACTAAATTTTGATCAGTTAAAGAAAATTTTCCATCGGCAATTGATTCATTAAAAGTCTTCCTTGCTGTTTGCAGTTCTTTGCAGTACTGGAACTTTAGAGCCTCAGTGTTATTGCTTCCTATTGCGCGCCTAGTTTCTGGTGTAATTGGTAAATGTTCCTGCGTTTTTACTTCTAACGGGCTGTATTGAAGTAGCGCTGCAAAAGTTAAAGTGCATAGACCTGCACTTGCTAGTTTGTTTATCATGTTGTTTATATGAACTCTTATTTTATAAACATAGTTGATAAAATTTTACTACCTCTTGAGAGTTATTTAAGTTAATTGAAAAACTCCGATTATCTTCGTTATTTTAGCATACTAAGGCTTATTAACTTTAGATATTAGCTTAAATTATGAATAGTGTTTGGTATCCTCAAGACAAAGAAGAGTTGAATAAAGTTTTAGAAAATTATCTTTCTAAAAAATCTGAAACTAGAAAAGATAAAAAAGAAATTCATGGGTTGATAGTGCCCCACGCAGGTTATGAATTTTCTGGAGAGATTGCGGGAAAAACTTTCTCTTTTTTAACGCGTGAGCCTCGCCAGAAAGCTATTATATTGAGCCCCAGCCATTATCTAGCGATTGGGGGGGCTTATACGCACAATGAAAACATTTGGGAAACTCCCTTGGGAAAAATAAAAATTTTTGATATGGGCTTGCCGAAGATTAATATAAAAGCGGAGCATGCCATAGGTAATCAAATCCCTTTTTTACAGAAGCTGGGATTTGAAGAAATAGCTCCAATTTTAACAGGGGATGTATCAATAAATGAAGCAAAGAATATTGCGAAGCATCTTTCGTCCTTTAATGATTTATTTATAATTTCAACAGACCTCTCACATTTCTTGCCTTACGAAGAAGCAGCTGAAAAAGATGAAAAGACCATCGGCTTAATTGAGAATTTAGATACAAGGGGTTTGCTTAAGGAAGATAATTGTGCTTGCGGTATTTTTCCTTTGATAATTCTGATGGAATTGTGCAAAATAAAAAGATGGAAACCAGAACTAATAATGTATAAAAATTCAGGCGATATTACTGGAATAAAGGACTCTGTTGTCGGCTATGCTGGAATGATTTTTTAATCTTGGTCTTTTTTAATTAAAATCTTCGTTTCCCAGACGATAATGGCTAAGAAAACAATACAGACAAAACAAACTCCGAAAATAACAGCTAACATAGACAGCCAAGATGCAGAACTATAAACATAAAATGGCGAGCCCTTAATAACAAATATTAAGCTAATCAGAATCCCAATTAAGAAATTTAAGCTTGCAAGTATAATTTGAAAGGCCAAAGATACTTCTTTAAGTTTTTTGTTTTCTGTTTTCAACCGAATTATGCTAAAAACAATAAAACCTATTCCTAACGGGGAGAAGATGGAGAATATAATGCTTATTATAAACAAAAAAATTAAAGGAATAATTAATTGAACCAACTGGAAGGAATCTGAATAGTACATTTATTTCCTCTTATACAGCTTTGAAAGCAATGTAAAGATAATTATCATTCCGAGAACAAAGGCGTCGGTTATTAACAGAGAGAGAACTATATAATTATTAAGAGAATTGCTTGTAATGGAAATAATGAGTAATATTATTCCGATAATTAGTGTTATTATAAATGAAGTAATGTTCATAATCCATCCAAAAACTCTAGCGATTCTGCTTGAACTGAAAAACAACATAAGTATTCCTATGATAAATAAAATTCCTAACGGACTAAATATCCATACAACAAATAAGATTAAACCTAAAAGCAGACCATAAAGAAAAAGTTGCCATATCTCTGGCCCAGCGTTTACTTTTTGATTATTATCGCTCTTAGTTAGAATAAGGTCCTCATCCATCTGGCTCTTCTGGTAGCTGGCAGAAAGAGATGTCAAAAAATATTTATTATTTTTTGGCTGAATGTACGAAACCCCGTTATCGTCGGAACCCAATTTTTTTATATCTGCTTTCTTAACCCAATTTCCGTATTGAGGATAGAACCCATCTGCTTCATACTTTCCATCGGCTATTACGTAAAGATTGATTGGAACATAATCAGAATATCTGTAGTAATATTCCTCATAATTTATGCCGCCCGGCTGTTGATCAATCAACCAATCTGACCATGCGGTGCCTTGATAATTATACGCGTCTGTTCTCCAGTTTGCACCATTAGTAATATTTGAAACCTTGGCCCATGTATTCCCATACTTGTCTTTTCTTGTTGCTCCGATAGGCTCATTTTGCGCAGGGCCGTATTTTTTGTTATCTGAATTTGGAAAATCAACTGATGAAATTTTCAAAGGAAAAATTATTTTATCGCTCAAGAAGGTCATTTTGATTGGAGTAGGGTTGCCTTCCTTTAAATCTCGGACTACTTCTGTTGCGCCCTGTGATTCAGGCGAAATTCTTATCGCAGTAAAATACCATCCCTTATCAATATAGCTCTTAAGAACATAAGAATAAGTCTCGGGATAGCTGTAATTGTGCTCATTAAACCATTTTACTAAATCCTGCGTATTTGTCGCCAGCAGAACGTTTACATCATAATAGTCAACTTGCTTGGACTCTAAAACAACAACGCCGCCCGCTTCTTGCAATTCTCCCTTTGCAGCTGACATGACTTTAGCATATCCAAAACCCCTATCGTATTTTGGCATTGCAAGTTTAGCGACATTTATAAAAACTTTATCTGACGATTTTGTGACTTCTGGTTTTGAGGGGGTGGGAACAATCCAAACTAAATCTTTGGCGTTTCCTTGAAAACTAGAGGTTAAAATCATTGTTTCAGTATTATCTTCATAAAAAATAACTGCTTTTTGCTGACCTGGCCTGACCCAGTAGCCTGGATGCGGGAAATAGCCGCCATCTGCTAAAACCTGAGCAAGGCTTAGTAAAATGAAACCCACCGCGAACAATGCAATTAGTGTTCTTTTCATGTTATGCTAAAATCAATCCTCTTTTTAAATGCTCTTTTAACTTCAAACTAAATTGAAGTCTCTGTGTCTATTTACATATGAGCGATGATTTACTTTTAAATATTTCGATTACTTGGAAATTCCCGTTAGACGCCAAAATTCCCAAAGCTTTATAAATGATTTTTCCAAATTATTAATATGGTTTTAAGATTAACAACAGCCCATAGCTCTAAATCAGGTTCTGTAATCCTCATAGATGGTGAAGCTTGCACAGTTAAAACTAATGATATCAGCAAAACTGGAAAACACGGGGCTAGCAAATGCCGAATTGAGGCTGTAGAAATATTCAGCGGGAAGAAAAAGGTTATTGCTGTTCCTGGAGATACAAAGTTTGATGTTCCAATGATAGACAAGAGAAAAGCCCAGGTGCTAACTGTCTCTGAAAATAAAGCTTCAATAATGGATTTAGAAAGCTTTGAAACAATAGACGTTCCGATATTAGAAGAAATTAAAGACCAAGTAGTTGCTGAGAAACAGGTTGAATACTGGGATGTTGAAGGGAAGAAAATGATTATGAGGGCATTATAGAATGGAGATAAAAGAAGCTCAGAATAAATTGAGTACATTTGATAGGGCGCGGGGATGGGACAAAGATTGGAATATAAAAGACTTATTATTAAATATAACTGAAGAAGGTGGCGAATTATGGAGTCTTATTAAATGGGTTGATGAGAATAAACAGAAAAAGATAATCGCGGAGAAAAAAGAAGAAGCATCAGATTATATTGGTGATACTTTATTTTTAGTTATTAAACTGGCTAATCAAATGGGAATAGATGCTAGCAAAGCTTTACAAAATACGCTTGATGAGTATGAGAAGAGAATGCCTGCTGAAATAATGAGAAAAGTTGGGCATGCTAACAAACTAGCTGGGGGAGTGGACAATAAATAAAGATGGCTGCTAAACTGCCTATTGCTCAAACAAGAATGTTTCAGAATGTTTTTATTTGCAGAGAGTGCAATAAAAGAATACGCTCTCAAGCAACAAGAATTATAGCGGGAAAAGTTAGATGCCCAAAATGTAAAAGTCGCCATTTCAGGCCGATAAAGAGAAAATAGAGGTAAAATATAAATGAGTTTTTTAGTATATGACGTAATATTTATGGCCCTATTTGTCGTACTTTTTCTGATTTTTGTTATCATGCGGAAGCATAATCTCCATCGCCAGGGCATGCTATTTCTATATAAAACAAAACTAGGCATAAAGTTTATTGAATGGACATCAACTAAATTTGCAAAAATATTGAGACCTATCGAATATCTTGTTGTGTTGTGCGGTTATGTTTTAATGGTCGGCGCCATTTGGGTAATCATTGATATAGCTTACGTTTATATTCGCTCTCCCTTCATAGCTCAAATTGTTAAAGCTCCCCCAATTTTTCCCATATTCCCTTATTTCACAGAGTTCTTTAATTTGGAGTCTTTCTTTCCCCCTTTTTATTTTACATATTTTGCCGTAGTAATTGCAATAATTGCCATATCGCATGAATTTGCTCATGGAATATTTGCTAGATTAAATAAAGTAAAGATACATTCAACAGGATTTGCTTTCTTGGGGCCTTTCTTAGGAGCATTTGTCGAGCAAGATGAAAAACAAATGAATAAGTCGAAAAAGTTCTCTCAGCTATCTATCTTAGCTGCTGGAACATTCGCCAATATTGTGATGACAGTTTTGTTTGCATTAGTGATGTGGGTGTTTTTTACTTCAGCATTTACACCTGCAGGGATTAATTTTGATACTTACGCGTTTGAGATTATTCCGGCAGAGAACTTAACATTTCAAGGCCTGCCTATAAAATCCTTAAACATTTCAACAATTCCTTCAAATGACACCCTGATTGCATTGGCATTTAATAATAAAACTTATTATACTGACTCGGGTGCGTTGAAAAGCTCTCTTACAAGAGATTCTGCGCGTTTGGTTGTATTTGAAGATTCTCCTGCTTTTATTGTAAAACTTAAAGGAGCTATATCTGAAATAAATGGCAAGAAGATTACTTCTTATGAGAGCCTTAGAAGTACACTGCAGCAATATAGAGCCGGAGATAAGATTAATATTAAAACTATAAAAGACAAGAAAGTTCAAGAATATCAAATTGAACTTGTAGAAAAAGACGGGCAGCCTCATCTTGGAATAGGTAGTTTCGATAAAAAGCGGGGAGGAGTTTTAGGCAGTATTTATTCAATAGTCTACAGCATAAAAAATCCAGATATTGAGTATCAATCTAAACTGGGGGACTTTGGCATATTTATCTACAATTTGTTATGGTGGATAGTTCTTCTTAATCTTCTTGTAGCTTTTACCAATATGCTCCCGGTTGGCATTTTTGATGGCGGGAGATTCTTCTTTTTAACTGTATGGGGAATTACGGGGAAGAAGAAAATCGGAGAGCTGGCGTTTAAGATTTCAACCTGGGCGATAATTGCCATAGCAGCTATGATGATGCTCCGCTGGTTTTTCACTTTCTTTTTTAAATAATTTTTCTTCTTGACATTTTCTTTCAATAAACAGTATCGTGATGGTCGAAGTCAACTTTAAAGATTAAAACAAACAATTTATCAATATGCACTCTTTTCAACTCGCTTAAATCATATTTTAAATTTTTATATCTTTTTATTGTTTCAGAATCGTTATTTATAATCTCTTTAATTTTTTTATTGATTATTTCAACTTTTTTCTTATCTTTTGTAAGAAGCTTTTTTATTTTTAGTTTTAATTCATCTGTCAAATCAAAAGAAAACATTATATCTCGCAAAGCGCATCAAGCTCCTTAATGCTCATTCTTCTGTTTTTATATTTTGCAAGATGCCTATTTGCTGCCTCTAATATGTGTTTGACATACTTTTCGTTTGCTTCTTTTTCAACAACTTCTTCGCCATAGATTTCCATAAACTTATTTATTGCTTCGGATTTATCTTTTAAGCTGTATTTTGCCTTAATCATTGCAAGGACTTTGTTAGCATAGCTGCTTAATTTCACTCTTGCGCTTATTTGTTTGCATTCCATATACACCAAGTGCATGCCATGTATAAATGTTTCTTTTGCGATTGCAAATTATTTTTATCTTAGACAGAAGCAAACAATTAGGCAAACCTTCCTAATAATATCAGAGAAACAATTGCCAGAAAAATACCGATAATCTCATATGTATTCAAAGACTCTTTGAAATAAAAGACTCCCACAACAATAAGAAATAAAACAGTAAAGACAGCATAAATAACCCCTAAAATAGAAAGTTTGGCATATTTCATTGCAAAAACCCAGCCAAATGCAGTTAATGCATAAATAACTGCTCCGATAACAAACCACCAATTATAAATCAAGGGCGTATTCTTGCTTGCCATTTTGATAAAAAAATCCCCAACAACTCCTACGAGGCTAAGAAGCACAATTACTAAGAATGATAAGATTGCAATGTTCATATATTTTTACTTATTTTTATGATTTATTAATCTTTTTGCTTGGAAATCATCTAACTATCGCTAACATGACGTATCCTTCCAGCGTATATATGAAAATGACAATCTGATAAATTAACATCGTCAAAATTCACAATTAATAAGTTATAATGCCAATTGGTTTTTCCCGTTTTTATCCCAAGTCTTTCAGCAGGATATTCTGATTCTGTGTAAAATGATGGAAAAGGAAAATCTACCTTCCAACCATCCCTTGCTTTGATGAAAGGACCATTATGAAACCTAAGCCATGCATGTGCGTTGCCACCTCCTTTGCGATATATTCTATATTTGAAATCTCTTGCATCTAATAATGTTAAACTTCTTGAGCAAAGGTCTTCTAGTTCAACTCCAAATTTTGTTTTAACAAATTCTAATGCTTCTCTAAATGTTAATGCTTTTTGAAGTGATTTCTCTTCTGTTATTCTTTCGTGAATTTCAAAAATCGGAAAGTTCCCACGGATAAGCTTTTTAGCTTCTTTATATGCGGGGTCTATCCCATCCTCTTGGTGATCTTCCCGCCCAGGCATTTGAACTAGAGCAGGGAGACCTTTTCTGATTCTGGAAGATTTTTTCTCTCTCATTTTAGAGTGTGCATCTTTCTTCCAGATTCAATCTGTTTGTCCCATTCTTTTAATAAACGCCTATCAAGCAATTCATAAAAAATAATAGACTTCTTCCCGCCACCAAATGTAACTGGTGCGTATTCAAATGCATGCCATTCTGATTGGCCTGCAAAAGAAGGCAAACCTCCATGTATTCTTATAGCTAATTCGCTTACTTGCCTTCTTATTTGACCATAATATCTATCAGGGTCTTCTATATCTCTAACCTTGATAGTATAAATTTTAGATAACCTGCGAAAACTGGCAGCAGGCACATTTCCAACACCAAAAACTACAAACTCTTCTTGGCCTGGAGCGCCTTTGTTATACTCCATCATCATAAGTTCATCTGGTCTTAGCCATATGTCTTCGACATGTCTTTCCATAGAACGTCATTTAATCCAAAATTACTTAAACTTTTGTTGTCTAATTAAGACATCAATAGAAAGGTTTATTAGTAAACATTTCTTAGGCTAATCATGTATAAAGAAGCACTAAAAAACCTTGGGTTAAGTGAAAATGAAATTGCAGTTTACGTTTCTCTTTTAGAAATTGGAATCTCAAAAGTGGATTCAATAGCAAAAAGAGCTGCATTGCCAAGAACCACCACCTATGGTTTGCTTAATTTGCTACTAAATAAAGGGTTAGTCTCCTATGTTATCAAATCTGGAGTGAAATATTACGAATCAACATCTCCTGAAAGATTATTAATAAAAGAAAAAGAAAGATTAGAAGAATTAAAAAATGCTATTCCCGAACTTTCTGCACTTGTCAAAAGTGTAGGTGAAAAGCCAACAATAGAGATGTATGAGGGAAAGGAGGGGCTTAAATCAATTTATGAAGACCTTTTGAAAACCAAAGATAAAATCTTTGGCTATGGAAATACTAAGCTTTTGTTTGAGATGTTAGAATTTTATATTCCTAACTATATTAAAAGAAGAGCTAGACTAAATATCCCTTTTTTAGTCATTACTGAAAAATCTGATAGCTCTATTGCTATGCAAAAAAATGACAAAAAAGAGAATAGGAGAACCAGGTTTATTGATGAAATGAAAAATACTTCTAATGTCGTGTACATTTACGATAATAAGATAGCGATAATAGGGTTAATAAAAAAGCAGCCTATAGGAGTAATAATCCAAAACGAGGGGTTTTATAATTCTCAAAAGATAGTTTTCAACATCTTGTGGAAACTCGCCAAACCCTAAAATCACAAAAGTATATTAACCATTTTTCCCAGCTTGTTTTATGGATATTCGGTTAAAGGAATACTTAGACAAGCACGGAATAAAATACAACCTCCATGAGCATCCTGCTGTTTTCACATTTGAACAATCTAAGGGCATTGAAGCAATACAAAAAATTTGAGAAAAGTCCAAAAAGGTATAAATGAATTTGATGTATTCTCATAACCGATAGTTTTAAATTACAGGGCTTGTTTTATAAAATATGGGTGGTGAAAATTTAGGATTAAGAGAGAGATTTTTAAAGATTTACGCAGATATTCCTTTAAGTTTAAGAAAAGAAATAATCCTTATTTTGGATGATGAACCTATTAGCTGGAATGTATCTTTTATCGAGGTGAAAAATAACACCCCAAAATCAAATATAATATTAAAAAAATTAAATGAATTGAAAATAATCTAAAATGGAAGAGAAAGAAAAGATTACAGAGGAAATAAAGAAACTCGTCATAGCAAGAATAGAAGTTCTCCCCGAGAATAAAAAAATATCTATTGGAAATTTTGGAGAGTTCAGCAAAGAAGAATTAATAAATAATATAAACAAAAATTCAGATATTGGAAATAAAATTATAGAAATAGAATTAGAATTTTTGAGGGCCATGAAAAAAGGAATAATACAATGACTTTTAATTTCTTGATTACAAGGCCAGAACACGATGATACTACTTTTTATTTATCAAATTGGTCCAAAGAGACTATTAAATTGGCTGAAGAAAAAGAGGCAAATATCAGCGATTTACATCGTGAAAAAGCAAATAAAAAAGAGTTTGAAGAAAGAATATTCAAATATTGTCCAGAGTTCATTGTTCTCAATGGGCACGGAGACGAGAATTCTGTTGCAGGACACAAGAATCAAGAGTTAATTTCTATAAAAAGCAGGGACGAAATTCTAAGATTAAATATTATTTATGCAATATCATGCCGTTCTGCCAAAAATCTCGGAAAAAAATGTATTGAAAAGGGAACAAAATGTTATATTGGCTACGATGATGACTTTATTTTTGTTTATGAAAAAGAAAAAATAAGCAGACCATTGTTCGACGAAACTGCCAAACTATTTTTAGAGCCATCAAAGGTATTTATAGAAACTATAATAAAAAACAACTCTGTTAAAGAAGCGTTAGAGCGCTCAAAGAAAAAAATTCAAGAAAATTTTGTTAAAACCTTGTCTGGAAACGAGCAAGACACTGCATTAGCCAGATATCTATGGTGGAATTTAAGGAACTTTAAATTTCATGGAGATGATAATGCTAAAGTCGCAGATTGAAATAACAAATAAGAAATTTGAGAAAAGCCCTAAGGGTGTATAAATGAGTTTGAAAATGAAGAGAAAATTAGATAACACGAAAATAAAAAAGAATTGAAAACTTGGGAAGAAATTACAAGACCTCTAAGAGAAAAAATGGCAAAAACCAATCTTAAAGAATCTGAGATCCCAGATATTGTTCATAGATTTAGAAAGACAAAAAAAAGATGAAAATAACTGCTGATACAAATGTGCTCATTTCAGGTACTTTTTGGAAAGGATATTCTTTTGAAATTCTTGAAAAAGCAAAGAATAATGAAATTGAATTGTTTTTGTCAGAAGAAATAATAAAAGAATATGAAAGAGTGCTTAGTTATGGGGAAGTAATTCAGAAAATTTCACTCAACATTAAATATATTAACCATTTTTCCCAGTTTGTCGTATGGATATTAAACTAAGAGAATATTTAGACAAGAGCGGGGTGAGATACAAGCTCCATGAGCATCCTGCTGTTTTTACAGTCGCAGAATCAAAAAAAGTAGAAGCAATACAAAAAATTCCCGGAGTAAGGTCGAAAAATCTCTTTATGCGAGACGAAAACCACAACTTCTATTTGGTCTGTATGCCTGGTGAAAAGCGGCTGGATATTCGTGCACTTGAGAAAAAGTTGAGTGTTAAAAAACTGAATTTTGCCCCTGCAGAAGATTTGAAATCAGAATTAAACTTAGCACCGGGCAGTGTTTCGATCTTTGGCATGATTTATGCTAAGAATACAACTCTTATTATCGATAAAGAAATCTGGAATGCAGAAAAAACTGGCTTCCATCCAAATATTAATACTGCGACTCTTGAGATTGCTCATGCAGATTTAGAGAGATTTGTAGATTCCTTAACCTGTAAAAAGGAGATTATGGAACTTGAATAAAAAGTATGCGCTCGCTCTTGCTTTTCTTATAACACTTTTAATTGCTAGCACCCATTATCTTTTTTCTTTGGATAACACTAAGACCGCGAGGCAAACAGTTATTTTAGCGAGAGTGATAGACGGAGATACATTCAAGATACAAGACGGGCAGAGTGTTCGTCTTCTTAATATAAATGCTCCTGAGAAGAATATGCCAAATGCAGGTTTATCCAAGGAATTCTTAAAAAATTTTGAAAATCATACCCTGGAGCTGGAGACTGTCGGGCAAGATAAATATGGGAGAATTCTTGCGAGAGTCTATTTCTCAGATTACGTTAATCTTAAACTAATTGAGTTTGGCATGGCTTCGAAGTTTTTAGTTGACGAGTCTGAATTAAGATTATTCGCAGAAAGTGAACAAAAGGCGATCCTAGAAGGAAAGGGCATATGGCAACATTCTCCTTATTTTGGTTGTATCAAAGCAAAAATTCTTCCTGAAGAAGAAATGATTATTTTGCAGAATCTCTGCTCAGCAGACATGCATGAATGGTATCTAAAAGACGAGAGTAGAAAAGTTTATTACTTTGATAAATCTTTTGATAGGATAAATTTACATTCTGAAAAAGGTAATGACAATGCAACCGACCTATTCTGGCAGAGTGCAACAGAAATTTGGAATAATGACCGCGACACACTTTATTTGTTTGATAAAGACGGAAAAATTATTTATTCTGTTTCTTACGGTTATTAGCTCAGTCTTGCTAATAAGCAACGTTTCTGCGTCATCGCTGTCTTTAGAATCTCCGCCAGAAGTTTTCTTAAATGATAATTTTAGTGTTGGAGTTAGTTACGAGACCTCAGATATCTTGGATATAAAAATATTCATTCAGGATTCAAGCTCTAAGATTTTGTCAGAAATTTACAATTCTGGATGGAAAAGCTCATTTTACTATCTTCAAAGCGTTTTTCCACAGAAATCTAATTTCACTCTTCGCGCAGTTAAATCTGCAGGCAGTTTACAAATTTGTGTGAAATTAAGAAAAGGTAAGCAGGTACTAGCAGAAACTATCTGCAAGCTGATTGTTGTAAAAATAAATGAAGAAGAACAAAGCGCCCCCGCAGTTAATAACACTACAGAGTCGCTACCCCGTTCTGAAGAGCCTGAACGAAATAATTCCGCTCCTAGAATTAACAGAGCGGATAAACCCAGAAATGTGATTTCTTTAACAAACCAATCAACTAATATAACAAACAATTCTCCTCCTCCGCGAGTTGCCCTTAATAATTTTTCAGAAAATGAGAGGATTTACCTTTCTGCGCGCGCAAGTGAGCTTCGAAATAATACTAGCTGGGCAGTTTTTATCTCAAAAGAAGAAAAGATGCCGTTTTATATTCTAGCTTCTTTTTCATTTTTTCTTCTTTTAATTCTATTATTCATAATCAAAAATAAAGGCAAAGTTTAAAAAATGCTATTTGTAAGTTTGTAGATGGAAAAGATGCAGGTTCAATTTGTTTTAGAGATGATGGGAAAGCCCCAAGAGCATGTTACACAATCTCTTAAGAATCTGGTTGACAAAATAGGAAATGAAAAGGGAATAAAAGTGATTGATAAAATTATTCACGATGCTGTTCTTGTTAAGGATTCAAAGGAGCTTTACACGGCATTCACGGAAATAACTGCGGAATTAGATTCTATAGAGAATTATTTTGCGGTTATATTCTCTTACTTCCCAGCCAATATAGAAGTTATCTCTCAGAAGGATTTTTCTATTTCTGCTGGCAAACTGAATGAAATTGGAAATTTTTTAGTTGCAAGATTGCATGAATATGATAGCATTGCTAAGACCCTGGTAGGAGAGAATACCATATTGAAAAATAAGCTCCGAGAAGTAGCGCCGCATTTATTTTCTCCCCAGCAGAACATGCAGCAACAAACTCGGGATTCAAATCCTCCTGCGAAATCAGAAGAGAAACCCATATCTAAAAAGGAGAATAAAAAAAGACGGAAAAAGAAGAATTAGGGTAATTTTTCTTCAGCTTCCTTCACTTTCTTCTTAAAGCTTTCTCCTTCGCCTTTACTTTTTGTTTTTTTATAGTTATAATAAACATAACCTAAAACCCCAATCATTAAAATTGCTAGAACATAGCCTATCCAGGCACCCGAGGGTTTTTTCTTGACACTGCATGTTCCAATGCAACAGTTTCCGTCTAAGCTTCTTACAATTTCTCCTGAGCAAGTTTGTTCGGCGTCGCAGAATCTGCCCCCCCTAATCTCAGAACACCTATAGTCATTATTTGAAATGTTGGTTGTATTTTTATTTTCTGTTTTGTTTGAATCTGTAAGACTTGGAAGCAGTATCTCCATAATAAGGCGCGCATAAGAATTGTTGGACCTAACATAAATTTCTTCATATCCTTGAAGATTAGAAACATTGGAGATTACTATTGTATAATTTTTGGTTTGATTTGGGGATAAAGAGAAATTCCCAGTCGGAGATATTGAGAACTTACTTTCGTCAAATGCAAAATGTATATTTTTCATCTCCCTGTCTTCAAGATTTTTAACTTCGATACTATAATTTGTTTTTTCACCTCTTCCAATTGCGATAGTTATAATAGAGGGCACAAACGTTAATCCTTTCCTTAAGATTACGTTTCTAAAATTATTATCAATAAGCTTTATAGGCAGAAAATAATCTCCGACTTGGAATCTTGCTTGTTCGCTGTATATTAATTCATCTAAAGACACTAAAATTTTATTTTCCCCGGGCAGGAGAAAGACAGATCTTTTGCCTATAGAGACTGTTTTTCCAGTGTCTCTGTTGAGTGTGACATCTAATTCTGTGTCCCCAGAGGTGATTATGAAGCCAGGTTTAACTGAATATTCTGCTAGTTGGCCGGATACAGAAAAATTGTATGCAAAGTCTATTACGGCGTTCTTTCCATCTTGTGTTGTTGACACACTATTAATCAAGAGAGTGTAATTTCCAGGAAATTCTGGCGCGATCGCCCACAAAAAATATTTCTCATCGATTTTTTTAATATCGTATTCTAAAGGCACCCTAACATTTTCTCTCTTGAATTCTACATTCTCAGGCAGCAGGGGTTCTAGAATGTAGCCGTTCATTTCTGCTATTAGGGTTTCACTTGGAGCATATATCTTTTTTATAGAGATATTTAAAGAATAAACATCTGAAGAAAAAAAGACAAACAATATTAATGTTAGAATTAAAAATCTTCTTGGAGCCATGGGGAGATTAGATTTTACAATTATATAAATATAATGTCTCCTTTTTATCCGCTTATTTCTCTTAGTTTTCTTAAGGTTTCTTCCATATCCTTATCTCTTTGAGAAGTTGGCTTTTGCTGAGGTCTGGCGCTTGTGGGAGATTGCTTGGTAACGGGCCTGAATTGAGTGCTTCTAGCTGGCGGAACAAATCTTTGAGAGGGTCTTAATCCCGGTTGCGGACCTGCTGATTCTCCGCTGAGAGGAGGAACTCCTGGCCGAATTACTGGAGAAATGCTTGCCCTTCCTTTTCGCGAATACCACCACACTTTTAATTTGTCTCTATATACAATCGCGAGAATCACTAAAACAATTAGTATTACTAATAGTACAATTAGCAACCAACTTACTCCACCGCCATTTTTTTGAGTTACGCAGCATATATCTCCTTCTGTTGAACAAGTCTTGCTTTGATCTTTTTTTTCATTAGAAGAACATAAAGAACGACATACACCCCCGCTTGGCGTGCATGTATCGTTTTGTGCAGCGTGTGTTGCTTCGGTGCAATTGCCAAGACAGCAGCTGCCGTCTGAACTTGAAACAACCGAGCCTGCGCATTCTTCATCTTCTTGGCATGTTTTTCCATTTTGTTGAGTGCAACTCCTTAAGACTACTTCTTTAGAACAACATATTTTACCGGAAGGGCATAAAAATCCAGAAACTTCTTCTGCTCCTGCGCCTACGCAATCAGCTCTTACTTCGCAAGATTGTTCTCCGCTAGATTCGCATGTTGGCTCTGAACCTCTACCACCTCCCCCTCCTCCGCCCCCTCTAGTCATCTTGTCCCAAACAGAATAGATAATGAAAGATGTATCTCTAATTGGGTCAACAGAAGCCCAACAACCTTTTGAATTGCGTTCGCGAGATAGCGCATCTTTTAGTTTATTAGCTTCTGTTGTTTCTTTTCCGCCTAAGCCAAACATCGCTACACTGCTATCGTAGTATTTTCCATATCTGCTGCCTGTTATTTCCCAGAATCCATCCCTCTTTTGCCTTTGCACTAGATCATTATAAAACTCGTCAGATCCTGCATTCTTACTTATGAGACTATACAGAAAAGCACTTGGAAGATAGCGAGTATTATCTTCGTATAAGGCTATTAAATATGGAAGATATATCTGAATATCTTTTCCTATTTTATTCAGGGCAAAAGCTGCCCAAAGAGTCCCTTCATAATTGCATGTAATACCGTCATTTGCAAAACATCTTGCTTTTATCGTCTCAGACGTTGTTGAATTAGAAGAGGCCTTATGCGAATCTGAAGATACATATACTGTGTCGCCATCTTTTTTTTGATATAATAAGCTTGTTACAAAGTCTTTTGTGCAAGATACTCTGAATTGTTTCGATGCACAACTGGGCGCGATTTTAAGCCAATACCCTCTTCCAGATATGGAAAGGCAATCGCTTGCAGTATTTCTTGACAGAGTCATATCTTCCAAGATTTCTATCTCGCCACTTCCTGCGCCGTATTCGATTTTACACTTTGCTGGACTATGGTCTTGAATGTCTACCTGCAGATACCATATTAGTTCGCTAGGCGTAGTGTTTTTAGATATGATCCATTTTGATACTTTAGTGACATCAGAAGCCCTTCTTTGCAGAGCGAGCAGAACTTGAGAACTTTCTTTTATCTGGCAGTTTCCCCTCGGCCAGCATTCTCCCCGCTCGTTTTCGTTATTTAGTGTGTTCTCTATTTTAGTATTCGAACTTATAACCATTGAAGCAAAAATTGCTTGCTCTAGTGTTAAGCTACTTTTATTTCCTATTTCTTCATTGAGACATTTAAAAGCATCGTTAATAAGAGTTTGATTTTCTGTTGCGATTGCATTCCAAGAAAGAATAATCGCGAACATAATTGCTAGCAATGGAAAATTGATAAAGAGGTCTCTTTTTCTCATGTAAAATCTATGCATAAGTTGTTTAAAAACATATTGGAGTATGATTATTCTACGTTATATGAAGAATAACCCACAACGACAAAATAGATTATTATACTCTATTTCAATAAAATTTTTATACCCCGACTTATCTAGTTTTTAATTAAATTTCACCTCGAAAACATGAAAATAACACCTCTTGGCGAAAGGGTTGTATTAAAGCCGATGAAGTCAGAAGAAAAGACAAAATCAGGTCTTTATCTCCCGAAAGGAACTGAAGAAAAGAAGCAAGGCATAGTTGAAGAAGTGGGACAAGACAAAGAAGGCAAGCCACTTCCTTTAAAAAAAGGAGACAGAATTATTTATTCAGGCTATAGCTCTGAGGAAATAGAACTAAACGGGGAGAAGTATCTTATAATTGAATTTAAAGATATAGCTGCAAAATTAGAATAAAATGGCATCAAAACAAATAATATTTAGTGAAGACGCAAGGCAAGCCTTGCAAAGGGGCATGGACAAAGTTTCAAACATTGTAAGAGTTACCTTGGGACCGAAGGGCCGAACAGTTATCATTGATAAGGACTCGTCGCCTTTAGTTAGTAATGATGGTGTAACAATCGCAAAAGAAATTGAACTGAAAGACAAATTTGAAAACATGGGCGCGAAGCTTATAAAAGAAGTAGCTTCACAAACTCAAGACAAGGCAGGAGATGGCACAACAACTGCGATAATTTTGGCACAAGCTATGATCCAAGAGGGTTTAAAGAATATTACTGCGGGGGCTAATCCGATTGAAATGAAGAGCGGCATAGAACTTGCAACTTCCAATGTTGTTGAATATCTCAAAAATCATTCTTCTGAAGTAAAGGACAAAAAAAAGATAGCGCAGGTTGCTACAGTAGCAGCAAATAACGATGAAAAGATAGGTAGTTTAATAGCTGAAGCGATGGAAAAAGTGGGAAATAGAGGAGTAATAACTGTTGAAGAATCTAAAAGCATCGATACATATTTGGAATTGGTTGAAGGAATGCAATTTGATAAAGGCTATTTGTCGCCTTATATGGCTACAAACAGCGAGAAGATGGAAACATCTTTTGAAGATCCCCTGATACTGATTACTGACCGCTCTATTTCTAACATAAAAGATATTGTACCAATTTTAGAAAATGCCGCACATGAAGGCAGGCCTTTGTTAATTATAGCTGAAGATGTTGAAGGCGAAGCTCTCACAATGCTTGTTTTGAATATTCTGCGCGGGGCAATTAAAGTTTGCGCAGTAAAATCTCCTGGATTTGGAGATGAAAAAAAAGATATTCTGGAAGATATTGCAATTCTTACTGGCGGGAGGGTTATTTCAAAAGACAAAGAGGATAAATTAGAAGATGTGCAGTCCTCTGATTTTGGCTCAGCTAAAAAAGTCAAAATTACTAAAGAAACAACAGTTATCATTGAAGGCAGGGGAGAAAAATCAGCTCTAGAAAAGAGGATTTCTCAAATAGAAAACCAGATTTCTCAAGAAGACAGCGATTATCGAAAAGAAGATTTAAGAAAACGTTTGGGCAAGCTCGGAGGCGGAGTTGCGGTTATAAATGTCGGAGCAGCTACAGAGACTGAACTAAAAGAGAAAAGGCTTAGAATAGACGATGCGTTGCATGCTACAAAAGCTGCAGTTGAGGAAGGGGTTGTTGTTGGGGGCGGGGTAACATTATTGCACGCAACCGAAGAAATTAACTTTTCCAAACTTTTAGAAGATCAAAGTATTGGTATGAGAATAGTCAAAAAAGCTTTAGAAGCACCAATAAGGCAATTAATATACAACGCCGGCAGAGATAGCTCTGAAATTTTAGCATCTTTGAAAGGCAAAGAGCCTCAATTGGGTTATAATGCTAAAACTGATAAGATAGAAGATCTTTTAGCAGCAGGAATAATAGACCCTACAAAAGTAGTCAGAAATGCATTGCAATCAGCTTCTTCTATAACTGCTATGATGATTACAACAGAAGGCCTTGTAGCAGATTTTGATGAAGACAAAGATAAGACTAGCCCCGCAATTGTGATTTAATCTGATTTTTTTGCAACCATAATTAATTCTTTAGATTATTATCTTACATATTTCTTCAGTTCGTCGCCATGCAGTCTGACAATCTTTTCATTTTTTGCTGTAACATACCCGACGTCAAATCTTTGCAAATCGAAATTCTTCTCCAGAATTTCTTTAAAAACTTTAAGTGCGAATTTGATGCCTTCTTCTATGCTTATTTCTTCTTTGTAATCCCTTCTCAATATTTCTTTTATTTTTTCATCATTTTCGCCGATGGCGTTTGCTTTGTAAGAAAAAAAGTTGCCGGTGACATCTGAAGTATATAGATTGGCCTTGCCTCTTACAACACCGCCAAGAATAAAAGCTGCTGCAAAAGGCCTTACTCCCCCATACTGCGTAAACATTTGTTTTTTGTCTGCTATAAGCCTCATTATAGAAATTGGTTCAATGGGGCCGCCATAAGTAACTCTGTTTTGTTGCGCGAGTATTTGCGCCTGGTCTGTTAACATTCTGATATCAGACAATATCCCGGCAGCACTTGCCACTACATGTTCGTCTATCTCAAAGATTTTATTAGCGGATTCTGGAGAGATCAGCTTATCCCGCACCCTTCTATCTGCGATTATGACTATTCCATCTTTGCATACAAGACCTATGCTAGAACTCCCCAACCTAACTGTCTTTTCTGCATATTCTACCTGGAGCAGGTGGCCATCTGGCGAAAACATTGTTGCGGCGCGGTCATAGCCCATAGCCTGATGTTGCATTTCTGTCGGTATATCCATCTTAGAATTTTCCTCTCAATATTTTTAGAAAGAGAGTCTATTTAAGCTTTGCTATGCTGTTAAGTCAAGTTCACAAAGTAACAAACAAAGATTTAAATAAAATATTTTCTTCTTTAAAGTATGAAATCAAAGAGGGTGATTGTGTTAAGCTTGGGCGGTTCACTGATTGTACCTGATAAAATAGATTTTGTTTTCTTAGAGAAATTTAAAGATGCCTTAAGAAAATATTACGCCAACTATAAGTTCGTTATTGTTTGCGGGGGAGGCAGCATAGCAAGGAAGTATATTGATGCGTTAAAGCATGAGCACAAAACGGAAAAAGAACTTTCTCTTGCAGGAATCAGAGCAACACGCATGAATGCGCGTTTTATGATGCAATTTTTTGGTAAAGAAGCCAATGACACTCTTCCGATGGATATGAAAGAGGTTGAGTCGAATCTACATAAGAATGACATAGTTATATGCGGCGCATTGAGATATGAAGAGAGATCTACTTCAGATAGCACTGCTGCAAAATTGGCAAACTATTTCAAGAGCGATTTTATCAATATAACCAACGTTGGCGGTCTTTATACGGCAAATCCTCTCACGCATAAGAATGCAAAGTTTATACCCTGCCAGAGCTGGAAAAATTTTGAAAAACGCGCGCTTGCTTTAAATTTCAAGGCAGGCCAGCATTTTGTCTTAGACCAGCAGGCAGCTGTGCTGATAAGAGAGCACAAAATAAGAACCTATATTGTTGGAAGAGATTTAAGAAACCTGAAAGGAATTCTAGACAATAAATCATTTAAAGGCACAATTATTGAAGGATAGCATGATTGAAACTCAAAATATCGAAGAAGCGAAGAAACTTA
>Ga0233423_10000527_pt1 | contig 20052 bp, 19 predicted proteins | sample Watercolumn_Mata_FD_180713 | JGI IMG/M metagenome (GOLD analysis project Ga0233423, IMG submission 180713) | Freshwater microbial communities from Lake Matano, South Sulawesi, Indonesia - Watercolumn_Matano_2014_112_MG | ecosystem: Environmental > Aquatic > Freshwater > Lake | place: Indonesia...
TGCATGAACGTGCTACTTCCACCCAGCAGACCTGTTTCAGCTTCGTGGCCCAGTCCAGGTCCTGGCTGCCCGATCCCATCGGCGGTATTCTCTGGTTTGGCGTGGATGATACGTACAGCACGGTGTATGTGCCCATGTACTGCGGCATACTGGGGGCTCCAAAACCATATGCCAAGGGTACCGGAAACTTCAACGCATTCTCATGGGATTCCGCTTTCTGGATTTTCAATTTCGTCTCCAATTTCACCTATTCCCGCTACTGCGACATGATCCGCGACGTTCAAACGGTTCAGCGCGAGCTCGAGGGCCGGTTCTTCGGCGGCCAGCAGGCCCTGGAAGAAGAGGTGCTGGCCTTGTACAGGCAGTCACCCCGTTCCGCCATGGAGCGTCTGACGGAGTATTCCTCGGACCTTTCCGATTTAACCATCGCCCGCTGGAAAAAGCTGGGTGAATTTCTCATCTGGAAATACCTCGATGGAAACGTGCGTGACGAGTTCGGTAAAGTCACCCATCCAGAATATTCGGAGCACTGGTATAAAGCCATCGTCAAGGATGCTGGAGACCGCCTGAAGATGAAAAAAATGCCCGGAGATGAGACCAGGCATTGAGGAATGCGTTGTTCTTCGCGACACACGGCATTCCCGTGTGTCGCGATACATTGAGAAGTCTATTGGATCCTGGTGATGTGGATGTCGCCGCCGTGGGTTTTCAGGAGGATGGGATCTCCTCCGCCGTTGATGTCGCCCGTGCAGCGGATGACCTTGTCCCCGTCGACCTCGAGTTCTTTCTTGGTCAGGGGGAAGTCGCTGTAAACATCATTGCGCTCCAATCCCCTTTTTTCTCCCAGCACGATCTCTGCCGTCACGCTTGCCTTGATGTCTGCCGGAAGGCTCAGGCGTATGTCGCCTCCTGAAGTGGCGATGTCCAGATCATGGGGCTTCTTCTGCGTTTTGGCCACGACGACCGTGATGTCCCCACCCGATGTGGCGACCTCAGCCGCCCCCCCGACCTCCTCCAGGGCAATGTCTCCGCCGGAAGTGGCAATTTCGATCTTGTCGCTGAATCCATTCCCCGAGATGTCCCCACCGCTCGTGGCAGCTTCAAGAGGACCGGAAATCCGGGACAATTGAATGTCCCCGCCGCTGGTCGCGATTTCGATGGAGGCTCCTTCGCAATCCACGGTTTCGATGTCCCCGCCAGACGTGGCGGCTTCGATTTTTCCCCGGACCCGATTCAGGGACAGGTCGCCGCCGGCCGTCGCCACCTCGACATCCCCCTTGATGTTCAGAAGCTGGATGTCTCCTCCGGACGTTTCCGCCTGCAGATTGCCGGTGATGTCCTTGAGCTCCAGATCCCCTCCCGAAGTGCTGACTTCCACCGTCCCCGTGGTGCGCGCGACTTCGATGTCGCCGCCCGATGTGGACAGGAGCGTATTGCCCTCTACCCCCTCAACCGAAATATCCCCGCCGCTGGTATTGACTTCGACATTGAATGACCTCGGGACAGCGATTTCGAAATCGCGGTCAATCCAGTTTTTACCGGATCCCGAGGATATCCGGACCGTGTTGTTCTCGAAGGAATAGGTCCGGAGCTCCTTTTCGACCGCTTTTTTCGCCTCTTCATCGGTGTATACATCCAGGCTCAGAGATTCGCGCACTTCAAGCTGGTTCGAAGCCGCAGCCTGGACCTGCACATCCGCTCCGCTCGTCTCCAGGATGATTTTGCCGCCGGGTTTGACGTCGTAGGTCTTTTGGATGACCGTCTTGAAAACGCCGTCTTCCTTTTTCAAATCCTGGGGCAACACCGTCATGGGTAAGGCTGCCAGCAGTAAAAGAGCGGTTATGAAACGAAATTGCTTCATTGAAATCCTCCTTTTCAAATGGTTTCCCGTTTCGATTCTGGTTTCTTCGCCTCGATGATTTCGAGGGCGCGATACCGGATGTAATCCGAGGAATCCCTCGCTGCCATGTGCAGGATGGGCAGAATTTCCTCTGGTTCCGGATTTTGAGCGATGAGCGTCTTGAAGGCCTCGATGCGCACCGAGTTGTCGTTTTCAAAGGTCAGGACATCCATCAGGATCTGCTTAACCGACTCCTGGATCGGAACCCGGCCCAGGATCTTCAGGGCCATTCGTTTGATGCCGGACCGGGTTTCCTGCCTGAGCAGTCTGCGGATGCCATTGACGTAATCCATATCGACCGGTTCCTTTTCGGAAAGGGCAAAGAGCGCCTTCACGGCATGGACGCGGGTTTTCGGATCCTGTTCCTCGAGCATGGCGTGAAGGAGAACCGGTTTCACACCGGGATCGGACAGATTCTCGCTGAACCGGGCGGTGTTCGCAGTATTGTACTCTACCTCGATGACGCCGGTCTGGGTGTCGAACCGGATCCGGTCTATACGGGTCCCTGAAGGGTCGAAGGCGTTGTTCATGAATGGGATGGATTTCCCTGCAGCGATCCATTCCTGCGGGCCGCCCGGCTTGGAACCGGTCTTCTCGGTCAGCCTGCCAGCCAGGAAACCCACCATCAGAATGATGGCCGCAAAAGCAAACTGGAAAACCGGCCTCGGATGGACGAAGGAGAACGGAACCGGCAGGGCGCGGGAGGAACCCTTTGCGCGTATTCTCCTGTCCATCTCCCGGCGCAGCCGGTTCATGCGCACAGCGGCAGGATTCCATCCCGGTCCTTCCGGCAGGGCGGCCTTCATCCCGCGCAGGGCCTCTAGTTCCTTCCTGCAGCCTTCGCAGGAGCGTAGATGCCGTTTCATTTCCCCGGCAGCCTCAGGCTCGAGCTCGTTCAGGAAATGAAGCAGGACATTTTCGCGATTGCATTTCATGCGGGGACTCCTGATTGTTTCCGTTCCGGGTAGTACGGTTGCAACTGCTTCTTCATTTTTACAGACGCGCGGAAAAGCAGGTTCTTGACCGTCCCCCTGGCAAGTTTCAGCGTTTCCGAGATCTCCTGAAGCCGCAGGTCGTGAAAATAACGCAGCGTGAACACGGCCCTTTCCCTGGGGGACAGCTTTTCCATGGACTTTTCCACCAGCATGCGCTTTTCTGCAGAAAGCACGAATTCATCCGGTCCTTCCTCATCCTCCGCCTGGATCTGGGCGAGGATGGAGGATTCGCCTTCCTCTGAATGCATGGGGAACCAGCGCCGTAAATGGCGTTTTCTCAGACAGTCCATGGACCGGTTGACGGTGATCCTGTAAATCCAGGTGCTGAACCGGCTCTGGAACTGGAAATCGGATAGATGTGTCCATGCATTCATGAAAGTGTCCTGGTAAACGTCCTCGGCGTCATGCACGTTCCCGACCATGCTGTAGGCAATCCGGAGAACCTCGCGATCATACTGTTTGACAAGCTCCGAATAGGCCGACCGGTCGCCTTCACGAGCCTTTTCAATCAACTGGATTTCCCTGTCTGCCATGCAGGTTTCCTGTCCCGTTTCTATTGGTTGGACGGCTGCCCCCTGGAAAAGGTTTGCATTTTTTTTTGGAAAAGGATGAAATGCTGTCTGGAAGCGGACGGAAATCCGGCTCGCGACATCCGGATGCAGGGGGGCGCTTGAAACCAGTCGGTCTGGACAGCGGGCTGATGTTCCGCTCGATGGACCTTGCGTCCGGATTCTCCTGCCCTCAATGGGGCGAAGTCCGGAACGCTTTCCCTCGACGTGCCTGCCTCCCTTTAGCTCTGGGCAGGAACCGGTTTCCTGGATTGCGCATGCCGGATGGCCCGGCGATACACCTCTTCATATTCGGGGACGCGTGCCTGCCATCCGTTGTCCTGCAACATGGCCTTTTTTACCCGTTTTTCCCAGTCGGCTGGGTCATGGAAGGACTGGATCGCACGGTCGATGCCGGCCATCATGATCCTGCTCGCTTCCATTTTCCGGGTGGAATCAAACGGAACGCGGGCAGGCCAGTCAAAGGTGAATCCGACGGAAGGATCCACTGTATCCGAGAGCCCGCCGGTTTTCCGGACTACTGGAAGGGTTCCGTATCGCATGGCTTCCATCTGGGCCAGACCGCAGGGTTCAAACAGGGACGGCATCAAAATCATGTCGCTGCCTGCATAATGCAGGTCTGTAGAAGGTATCTGTTCATCATGCAGGAAGGCGATTCGGCCTGGATGACAGGAACCCCACCCGATCAATTCCATCCAGAGACCAAAATATTCAGGGTCCTCCTCCGGAGCAGGCGGATTCCATGCTGCGACCACGATGCGCGTTTTTTCATGAAGCCTGTCAATCCGGATCGCATAGAGCAGCAGTTCGAAGCCTTTTTGAAAGGACCATCTGGATCTCATGGACAGCAGCGGATCCGCGCTTGGCTCCAATCCTGCGGTCTTGGCCAGCGCTTCCCTGCAGCGCGCTTTCCCGCCGGGTGCGGACGCGGAGTAGGAAAGCCCCTCGGGGAGTCTTTCCGGATCCCATGTTTTGTTGTCAATGCCGTTGACAATGCCCTTCAACCTGCCCTGAGCCGCCACCAGGGAAACAAGGCCGTCCAATCCCATCCCGTGCTCCTGGGACTGTATTTCCTCCGCATAGGTTTTACTCACGGTCGTGACCATGTCGGAAAAGCCGATTGCCCCCTTCAGGCAGTTGATCCTGCCGAAATACTCCAATCCCCTCAACCCGGGCCCGAATTGCGCGAGGGTTTCCGGCAGGCCGGACTGTATCAGGATTTGGGAATCCGTAATGCCCTGGAAGGCCATGTTGTGTATCGTGAACACGGTTCCCGGTTTTCGACCGCTGACCGCTCCCTGGAACACCGTGTTCAAATACACGGGCAGGAGGCCGGCATGATAGTCGTGGCAGTGAATGACATCCGGGATCCAGTCAGCGCCCTGCCTATCCAGAAAGCAGAGCAGCGCGGCGGACAGGAAGAAATAGGGGCCGGGATCCCGAGAATAGATCCGTTCGCGCCTGTCCGCCTGCTCGAAAAACGCATGGCCGCCGACCAGATATGCGGTGATTTTCCCGGACCCGTGGACGAACCGGACCTGATGAACGGAAGCGGGCGGAAGATCCCCCAGCCGGAGATCCGAGGACCATACCGGTTCCGAAACGGTCTTTGCCTTTTCGGAATCTTTCAGGCAGGCATAGAACGGCAGGCAGATGCGCACATCGTGGCCTGCATCCTGCAATGCAGAGGACAGATGGGATACAACCTCGGCAATGCCGCCAACTGAAACAAGGCCCCTGCATTCGGGTGCCACGAATAGAATTTTCAATGCGTCCGACATGAGATTCTCCGTCCGGTTTGAGAATGTCCGTTTATCTCAACAAAAGCATTTTCCCCGCAGACCGGCGCCCGGCCACCTCCGCACGATACCAGTAAACCCCGGAAGCCGTATTTTTTCCTCCTCCGTCTTTCCCGTCCCAGGCGAACCGATGTTCGCCTGGGGACAAGTCGCCTCCGAAGAGGAGGCGGATTTCCCGCCCCAGCGCGGAACAGACGGAAAGGCGGAAATGCGCCTTCTTCTTCAGGCTGAAGGGGATGGTCACCCTTTCGTTGAAAGGATTCGGGTAACTGCGGCCGAGCGAAAAATCGCCAGGGGATGAGGATTCATTTTCAGGAGACAAACTGCCGATATTCACATCGATCCAGTCCCATCGGTCGCTGATCCATTGCTTCAGCAGGGCGATTTCCTCATCGTAACCGTGTTCCGCCGCGGTTTCCGGCCAGCGCTCGAAATTTCGTGTCCTCGCTTCGCCGAGAAGGCCGGTCATGGAATGGATGCGGCTGAAAAGGCTGTCTTTGCTGAAAAGGGTGTGTTTCAGGCTGTTCCACCTGGCCTGCACCCTCCGGACGAAGGATCCGTCCCGGGCGAGGGTGATCCACCAGAAGGGGACCTGGTATCCGTCCCAGGGATGCGTGACTCCGTAATCGATCTGCCATCCCTCGACCTGGTAGCGGTCCTCGATCCACCAGGTCTTGCCGAAGCTGAGATTGAAATCCCATACAGGCCCGGCATGCAGGCGGGGATCCGAGCTGTCCCTGTCCTTGTACAGGAACGCGCTGATCCGGTACGCATCCACGTTCTTGCAGAACTCGTTCAAGAGGAAATGGTCGACGAAGGAATCCGTATCGATCCGATTTTCGTACCCTTCCCGCAGGTCTCCGGTTGAATCGCCGTCCAGGGTCCCCTCGAATTCGTCCATCCAGTCGCGGATGTACTGCTTCTGCGCCTCTGTGATGTCGTCGGCTGCGGGGTAATGGTACTGGTAGGCCGTGTTCCGCGAAGACCTCCAGCCGCCCATGTTTTCCCCTTCCCACTTGTCGATCTTGAGGATGTACCCGCCGGTGAGCGAATCCCAGGCGTTGTCGTTCCAGTCCATGGCTGCGATATCCACGCGGCTGCGGTCCCTCTTGATCTTTTCCATCAGCACATAAACGCCGCGATAATCGCCGTTCAACACCAGTTCACAGAACCGGCACCTGCTTGCGTATCTTCCCAGGTCCATGGAAAGCCCGTAGGCCAGGTTGTTGCGGATCAGGGACTGGTCGTCGTAGGGCCCGTAAAGGATCCAGTCATTCTCCGAAGGCATCCCGAGCAGGCGCACATTCCGGTTTTCTCCGGCCTCGTCCTGCGTCTCGAAACGGTACTGGCCTTTGGGATAGGACTGGGTCGCGCTGCCTCTGGTTTCGATCGCGATTTCCCCGCTGCCATCCGTGAAGGGGTCGGAAAGGGAGTTCCGCTTTCCGGCGTTGTCGACGATTCCGAGAGAGGCCGTGATCCGGACGTTGTCCCTGATCCTCTGCCCCTGCGTATCGATGACGAGGATGGGCAGGTTGGATGAGGAAAAGGACACGGGCTGCGCCGGAAGGGCGTGATGGGCTCCGGAGACAATACCCATCAGGGCAAGTGCGATGCGTCTCTTCAACCATTCCCGGCGGTCTGTCATGTACAAGGTCCTTTTGGATGGATCATGGAGACAGGAAATCCAGCTGATCGTATTCTTCCTGCGTGAGATACCCTCTTTTGAGCATGCGGTCGGCGATGCTGATGCGATAGGATTTCATGAATCTGCTTTTGTTTCCGGTCGGAGAATACCGCAGCGGATTCGGAATCGTACAGGCCATGCGTATGGCCTCCGAGGGCGTGAGACCCCACGCTGATTTATTGAAATAATACCGGGATGCCGCCTCCGCGCCGAAAATCCCGTTTCCCCATTCGATGATGTTCAGGTACAGTTCGAGGATGCGCCTTTTTTTCAGATTGCGGTTCAGGGCCCGGGCGATCAGGGCCTCGCGCAGCTTTCGGAAAAGACTTTTCTTCGGGCTCAGGTACAGATTTTTCGCCAGTTGCTGGGTGATGGTGGATGCGCCCCTGGAAAACCGTTTATCCCGTATGTCCTTGTCCAGGGCATTCCGGATCTCCTGCCAGTCGAATCCTTCATGCTGATAGAACTTGTCGTCTTCCGCCATCACGACTGCGCGCAACAGATGGCCGGATATTCCGGATAAGGATATCCACGTGTATCTCAGGCTGTATTTCATCCCTTTCGCTGAAGCCCGTTCCCTCCTGTACCGCATCATGGCAGTTTCGCGGGGATTCTGCTTCTGAAGCATGCGGACGTCCGGTACGCTCAGCCAAAGCAGCAGGAACAGTCCTGCAATGAACGCCAGGACGCTCGAAAGGATGATGAGCCGTTTCTTTTTTTTTCGCAGCCGGAACGGCATGGAAGGGGTTCTCCCAAGATGAGATAATATAGCCACCCGGGGCATGGATATCAATGAAAAAAGGAGAGAGCCGGATGTCTTTTAATGGGATTCTCCGCTGTCCATGAGACGTTTGGCTGCCCGCCCGTGTTGACCCAGGGGTTGTGACAATACTCCCGGATGGCGTCGTGAATCAGGAAGGACAGTTTTCCTCCATTCATTTCCCCGTTGATTCTTGTCCCAGGATTCCTTATTTTAAAAATCAATTGCTCAGTCTTCCCAGAGGTTCCCATTGACACTTTCAAATCTGACCGGGCTTTTACTTCTGACGCGGCCCCTCAACGTCCTGATCGCATTCCTGTCCATTTTCATCGGCGGTTTCATCACAGGCACCCTGCAACCCCTTGAAAAGCTGCTCCTGGCCTGCCTGTCCGGAAGCATCATCGGGGCAGGCGCCAACAGCATCAACGATTATTTCGACCTGGAAATAGACCGGATCAACAAGCCCCGGCGCCCGCTGCCCGCGGGCAGGATCACCAAGGGCCAGGCCTGGGTGTTTTCCATCATCTGCTTCCTCTCGGGGATCATCATCAGCACGGGTATTCACCGGACCGGTTTCGCGACCGCACTTCTTTCTTCCATCACGCTCTATGTGTACAGCTGGAAACTCAAGCGAACCGTGATATGGGGCAATCTGACCGTGGCCTTCATCACCGGCCTTGCATTCGTTTACGGGGGCCTGGCACTGGGCCGGATCCGGCAGTCCCTCATACTCGGTGTGTTTTCTTTCTTCTTCAATTTCGCCCGCGAGATCATCAAGGATATCGAAGACGAGCCCGGAGACCGGTCCAACGGCGTGGTCACCTTGCCGATCCGCCACGGGACCAGGCCTTCGCTGATTTTGGTCACCTTCACGGTTCTGATTTTGGTCATCCTGACCGTGCTTCCCTTCCTCTTCGGCTGGTTCTCGATGCGGTACCTGGTCGCGGTGGTCCTGGGAGTGGATTTATTCCTGTTTTACCTTGTTTTTTCAATGTGGCGGGATCCTTCTCCGAGGCATATGGGCCGCCTCTCATCCAGGATGAAAGTCGACATGTTCATGGGATTGCTCGCGATTTATCTCGGGAGTTGACATGCGTGCCGTGCTGCAGCGCGTGAGTTATGCAGGCGTGACGGTCGGCGGCGAAAGCGTAGGCCGCATCGGCCCCGGGCTTGTGATACTCCTGGCCGTGCACCGGGAGGATACGGACCGGGATGTCGCCTGGACTGCGGAGAAATGCGCGAACCTGCGCGTCTTCGAAAACAGCGGAGGCAAGTTCGACCGCTCCCTCCTTGAAACGGGTGGCGAGGCGCTGGTCATTTCGCAGTTCACGCTGTACGGCGCATGCCGAAGGGGCCGCAGGCCGGATTTCATGCAGGCTGCAGGACCCGGATCGGCCGAGCCGGCCTATGAAAAATTCGTGCAGGTGCTGCGCGATCTGGGGATACACGTGGAAACGGGCCGCTTCGCAGCGCACATGTCCGTCCGCATCGAAAATGACGGGCCGGTCACCGTGATCGTCGATTCCCGGGAGGCATGAGTGCAGGAAAAGCCACGCCTGATCCTGGCCTCGCATTCACCGAGGCGCGCGGCCCTTCTCAGGCAGGCCGGTTTCGATTTTGAAATTCTGCCTTCGACGGTAGACGAGTCCGCTTGCCAGGAAACGGATCCGGTGAGACATGTGCTGGCCCTGTCCGGTCTCAAGGCGCAGGCGGTGCGCGGGAAGGCGGATGGCGGGCTCGTGATCGGGGCTGACACGATTGTCTGCATCGGCGGAAAAATACTCGGAAAACCGGCGGGCAGGGAAGAGGCCTGCGCCATGCTCGAAAGATTGTCGGGAAGGCCGCATGAGGTGTACACGGGATTGACCCTGATCGGCGAAGACCACGAACAGGCCGCCGGCTTCGAAAAGACGAGAGTCCATTTCAGGAAACTGGATCCATGGGAAATTCGAGGCTATGCGTATACGGATGAGCCGCTGGACAAGGCCGGCGCATACGGCATTCAGGGTCGTGCAGCCCTTTTTGTGCACCGGATTGAGGGTTGTTATTTCAACGTGGTCGGATTCCCGCTGAGCCGTTTCCTTCAATTGCTCGAAACCCTGTGGACCCCGGAAAGGATACGCCTGGCCATGGTCCCGGGCGAAGGGCGGGCCGCATGAAACCGCAAATCCTCGTGGATGGCTACAATCTGATGCACCATATGCCTGATCTGAAACGGGAGATGCGGCATGACATGCTGCAGGCGCGCAGGAGGCTGATCGATATTTTAGCCGCAAGCCGGCAAGGACGCAAGGCGGATATCATGGTTGTTTTCGATGGTTCCGGCGCTGCCGGGGGTTCCACGGGGCGTTCGGGCGTCCGGGTCTTTTTTTCCAGGCCGCCGGAAAAAGCGGACCCTGTTCTGAAGCGCATGATGGAAAAAAAGGCCCGTGGCGTTCAGATGACCCTCGTGACGTCCGATGGCGAGATCGCCCGGTTTGCCAGGTTGTGCGGTGTAAAAACGGTGACCAGCAGTGCCTGGGCAAAGGAATTGAAAAGCTCCGGACCGGAAGGCCCCCCAAAGCCGGATGTATCGGTCAGCCGGAAGGAAATGGAAGAATGGCTGCTCCTTTTCCGGAACAGGGCGCCGGCCGACGGTATGGGGGATTGATGCCCGGCATGGGCCTTCCCTGCAGTTTTGAAAAGTTGAAGAAAGGCTGAATGTGAAAATCGCCTTCACAGCGGATGTGCATCTGACTTCAGGAGACAAACATCCGGAACGCTTCCATGCTCTGAAATACATGGCTGAACAGGCGGGTGCAGAGGGGATCGGCCATCTCGTGATCGCCGGCGATCTGTTCGATGCGGAGTCCCGCAATTACAGCGAATTCGACGAATTCTGCAGGAACAGCGGTTCCGGCCTTCTCTTCATCATCCTTCCCGGAAATCATGACGTTCAAATCAAACAGAAACATTTCTCCGCGGATAATATCCGAGTTCTTGCCCGGCCCGAAATCATCCACTTTGAACAGGATGACCATCCGGTCCTGTTCGTCCCGTATCTGAGGGAAAAAGGCATGGGCGAGGTCATTGCTGAGCACCGGGGGCAACTGCGTCCGGGCGGATGGATCCTGTCCGGCCACGGGGAATGGATCGAAGGCATGCGCGAGCCGAATCCGCTGGAACCCGGCGTGTACATGCCCATCGGCCGCAATGATGTGGATCTGTTTCAGCCTTCGGCAGTCATGCTCGGCCACATCCACAAACCCACGGATACGGGCCGCATCCACTACCCCGGATCCCCCTGCCCGCTGCATATCCTGGAGACCGGGCCCCGACGCTTTCTGATCGTGGAAACGCGCCATGCAGCTGTTGAATCGAGGCCGCTTGCCTCGGATGTCTTGTATTTCAACGAATCATTCCTGATCCTGCCCGTGGAGGATGAAGCGGAATTCATCCGGAACCAGATTGTCAAACGCATCGCATCATGGCAAATGCCTGATACGGATAAACGGAAAATCCGCATCAGGGTTTCGGTGCGTGGGTACACCTCTGATAAACAAGGTCTTGCAGGGATCGTGGCCGATTGCTTCAAGGGATACCGTTTTTACGATGATTCGGGACCGGACCTGTCGCAGGTCTCCATTTCGGAGGATACGGAACGGGCGGAAATCGCCCGGCGCGTCCTGCTGGAAATCCGGAAAATGCCGAAGCCGGAGAATCCGGATGATCCCAAGGCAGACGAAATACTGCTGCAAGCTCTGCATACCATTTATGGAGATTGACGCGTGGCCGTCCGGATACAGGAAATCCAGGTTCAGAAATGGGGCCCAGTCAGCCGGTTCTCCGTGAAGCCGGGCCTCGTGAACCTGATTTACGGCAGAAACGAGCAGGGCAAGACCTTTCTCGTGGAATTCATCCTCCGCACGCTGTTCGGTGCGGGCAAACAATGGCGCATGCGGCCAGAGACGGGAAACGGAAAGATCGGGATTTCAGGCATCGACGTCGGGACCGTCTATTTTTCGGCAAAAGAGGCGCGCCGCCTGAACGATTTGATGGATCAAAAATATCCCGGCCTGCCCGCCAATCCGGAACGCCTGCTCGTGGTCAAGGGCGCGGAACTCGACCTGGCGGATGACCGGAATGCAGGCGTGGACGGAGACGTACTGAAAAGATATCTTTCCTCTCAAGGCTTACTCGACATCATCGGGAACCGGATATCCAAGACCCTGCTCGAAACGCGCATCGAGAACCGCTGGCCGGTAGGGCCAAAGAGGGGAGAGATCAAATCCCTGGAGGAAAACCAGGAAAGGCTCAAAACCCTGGATGTGTTGTTCAGGAGAATCGATCAGGAGTATTCCGGAGGCCGGAGCTCCCTGCTCGAGACCAGGCTCGGAGATTTGCGGGAACGCTTTTCCCGGATGGAATCCGCCATGAGGCACAAGGCTTTTCTGCTCAGCGGTGAATTGAACAGCCTCAGGGAAAAGGCCAAGGCGCTGAACCGGGACCTCTTCCGCGAGATCGAGGGAGAGCTTGCGGTTTATGCAAGTAAAAGCTCTGGCCTTGAGGTCCGAATCGAAAAACAGAAGGAAGCGGAAAAGGCATCCGAGCATTACCCTTGGCTTGAAAAAGCTGTGGATTGGTATGCTGCAGCCGTTCAGGCTCCAGGGCACGGCTTCTTGGACCTGTTTCTCCCTGTATGCGCCGGTATTTTCATGCTGGCCGCTGTTTTGTCCGTTCTTTTCAGGCAATACACGGTTTCCCTGATCAGCCTGGCCGGGCTTTCCGTCTCGGCCTTCCTCTATTTTTTCCTGCATCACAGGAAATCCGCGGACCGGAAGATGCGGGATGAACTGGCTGACCTGAAAACCGAGTTTAAAAAGCGGTTTGGCAGGCCCTGCACAGGCCTGCCGGACATGCAGTCACTCCTCGAATCCCTGAAACACAGCTATCACAACAGCCGTTTCCTCAGGGGCGAGGTCGGGCGGGAGAGGGATGAAACGGCGGCCTTGCGCAAGAAACTGGAAGAAAAGGCAAAGCGATTGACAGGAAAGCCTGTATCTGCGGAGAGCCTGCCTTCCGTTCTGCAGGAACGGGAATCGCAAATCCGGGCGATGGATGAACAGATCAGCCGTTCCAGCCAGGATCTTGCCGCCCTGGACGTGGATCCGTCGGATTATGAAAGGAATGATCCGGGCATCCCCTACAGCAAAAGGGAATACCAGCGCCTGCAGGAGGAGATCCGGCAGGCCGAAAGGGAAACGGCCGAGGAGCAGCAGAAGCTGTCGAATCTGAAACAGGCGGTATGCCGGGAAACACGCGATGAAATATCCGTTTCATGGGATGCATTGCTCGAAAAATTCCGGAACGTGAGGCAGGAAGCAGCAGCCGAATACCGCACCCTTTTAGCCGACATACTGGGCAAAAAGGCGGTTCACGCGGTACTGGAAACCCTCAGGGTCGAAGAGGAGAGGAATATTCGGGAAGGCCTGGGTTCGGAACCTGTCATTTCGGCCTTGAAAACGCTGACAAACCGGTATACCCGCATGGCTTTCGAGGAAAAACGGCTCACGGTTTCAGATGAGAACAACGAATTCGATTTCGACGCTCTCAGCACCGGGGCCAGAGAACAGGTGCTGCTCGCACTGCGCATCGGATTTGCGCAGAGGATATTCGGACAGAAGGAGCCCCTGTTCCTGATCCTGGACGATGCGTTTCAGTATTCGGACTGGCAAAGGCGGGAGCGCATGGTCGAGTCCGTGTTCGGCCTTTCGCGGTCCGGATGGCAGGTTTTTTATTTCACCATGGATGATCATCTCGCCCGGCTGTTCGATGACAGGGGGCGTACGCTGGGGAAAGAGTATGTCCGCTGCGATTTGAAGGCTGCGGATTGATTTCCGGGTTTTCAGTCCTCAGGCATTTGGTCAAACGGAGAGGATGGATTCCATGCAGGAAAAAACACAGGAAACTGCGAAAAAGCGTATCATGTCCATAGACGCGCTGAGGGGATTCGACATGTTCTGGATCATGGGCGGCGATGCCTTTTTCCCCGCCCTGTTCCTGCTGATCGGCACGCCGTTTTTTAAAACCCTGGCCGGACAGCTCGAGCATTCCGCCTGGAACGGATTCACGTTTTACGACCTGATATTCCCTCTTTTCCTGTTCATCGTGGGCGTGAGCATGCCGTTCGCGCTCGGCAGGCGCGCGGCCCAGCCCGGCAGCAAGGCCGGCCTGTACGGGCATATCCTGAAAAGGACGCTCATCCTTTTTGTGCTCGGGCTGGTCTACAACGGAATCCTGGGTTTCAACTTCGAGCATATGCGCTATGCGGGCGTCCTGCAGCGTATCGCACTCTGCTACTGCCTGACCGCGATTCTTTTCATCCATTCCAACGTGAAAATCCAGGCTGCAGTCACAGCCGCGATTCTTCTGCTATACTGGGCCTTCATGGCGTGGATACCGGTCCCGGATTTCGGGGCCGGCGTGCTGACGCCTGAAGGCAATCTGAGCGCGTTCATCGACCGTCAAATCCTGCCCGGCAGGTTCTGCTGTTATGAATTCGGGGACAACGAGGGCATTTTCAGCACATCGCCTGCAGTGGCGACCACTTTGCTCGGCGTCTTGTCAGGCCACTGGCTGAAGGCGAACCGCAGCGGTGTGCAGAAAACCCTGGGTCTCGCCCTTGCAGGGATTGTCTGCCTTCTCCTCGGTCTTCTCTGGAACCTGCTTTTCCCGATCAACAAGCTCATCTGGACGAGCTCCTATGTGCTGTATGCCGGCGGGTGGAGCCTTCTGCTGCTCGCCCTGTTCTACTGGACCATTGACGTGATGGGCTGGAAGAAATGGGCGTTTCCGTTCGTGGTCATCGGCCTGAATCCCATCACCATTTACATCGTGCAGGGGATTTTCGATTTCGGGATCATCGTCAACATCTTTGTGCACGGATTCGTGAACCAGCTCGGTCCCTGGCGGCCCGTGTTTTTCCCCGCCTGCGTCCTGGCTGTCAAATGGCTTTTCCTGTATTTCCTGTACAAGCAGAAGATATTCCTGAAGGCTTAACGGATTTAATTTTTCAGAAGATTTTCCGCCTCCCACGCAATTTTTACATGCAGGCTCATAATGACCCTCTCCCGCGCCAGCGGGAGAGGGTAGGGTGAGGGTTCTTTGATCGCTATGTGGCTGAACAGCCGTGCAATCCTGTGTCATTCTCCTTCAAGTTCCCCCAGCCATTTTTCCAGAAATGCCCTGGCTGCTGCAGTCGCCTCCTTTCCTGCCCTGTAGCATAGTTTCCAATCCTGGGATCTGGCCTCGTAATCTTCATTCTCGAATATCAGGATACCGTTGTTGTCAACAAGTTTGGCGCTGAAATCCACGTCGGCGCTCATCTCGAGGAATTCCCGGATGCGGGCGGAGATGAGTGTTTCCGGATCCTCCGGGAAATCGCGGTTCCAGGCTGCAAGCTTCTCCGTGTACTGATTCTGTCGTTCCGCCCGCTGCATCTCGAGTATCTCTGCGATTATGTTCCTCTGGTCCGCATCCTTTTCCATGGACAGGATCTGGTCCCGCATCTGCTTGTAGGCCGCTTCCATCGCCTTCTTCGTTTCTGAATCTACGGCCTCCATCGTCTTGCGCGACTCGGCTGCCTGGGCTTCGAGATCCTTTTTTTGCCTGGCGAAATACTCCTCCAAAGTGGGCACGGCCTCGGGCAGTTCCGGTTTGTGACCGTCCCTGAAGGCCGCGTATTCTGAGGCGAACGCGGAGGAGGCCGTATAAGATCTAATCCAGGCCAGGCCCGATTTCACGACCGCTGCCCGGTCTCCTGCGGCGAGTGCTTTGAAGGTCTCGAAAGCCTGCTGATGATACGCGCTTCCCGTTCTGAGCATGTCAAGCGCTGCTCCGGCCGCGTCTGTGGGATTGATCTTCAGACTCGCGAGCGCGTCCGCTCCGGTCTGTGCCATTGTGGTTCTCGTTACCGCCAGAATGATAACGAACAGGAAATATCGTCTTGTGTTCATCATTTCCCCCGTTTGTGATTGGCTCCGCCACCCCGGGGCCGACCCCGGGGTGGTTTTGAGACTCATTCCTCTTGAATACGAAGTAGAAGCCCTTTCAGATATCTTCCCTCCGGATGAAAGACGGATAGGGGATGGTCCATGCCCGGGCCGAGGGTTTTCAGGATCTGGGCCTCCTTTTTCGCGTCCCTCGCGGAACGGCGCAGCATTTTTTCGAACAGGTCCGGCGTGACCGGATTGGAACAGGAGAAGGTGGCGAGAAGGCCTCCTTCCTTCAAATGACGCATGGCAAGCCTGTTGATCTCCTGATAGCCTTTTGCTGCCCGCTCGACGTCCTTTACGGATTTCGCGAAGGCCGGCGGATCCAGGATAACGAGGTCGTATTTCTCGCCCGGATTTCTCAGGAAATCGAAAAGATCCGCCTCCAGGACAGGGAAGGAGTCTCCCGAAAAGCCGTTCAGGCCCAGGTTGACGGATGCCGTGGCATTGGCCTCAGAGGAAGAATCCACGGAAACAACCTTGGAAGCGCCCCCCTTAGCCGCGTAAACGGAGAAGGCTCCGGAATAGGAAAAGCAGTTCAGAACCGATTTTCCCGCACATAGCGAAGAAATCAGTTTGCGGTTGTCCCTCTGATCCAGGAAAAAACCGGTTTTCTGGCCGCGTGGTATGTCCACCTCGAATTGAAGCCCGTTCTCCATGATTTTTAGTTTTTCAGGTCCGGTCTTTCCGCCGACCCAGCCTGTCCTGTATTCCAGCCCTTCGCGCGAGCGGCTTCTCCCGGAGCTTTTTTCATAAATTGCCTCAGGATTCAGCTCTTCGGCCAGTATATCGAATATCCATTCCCTGCAGGACTCCATCCCGGCAGTTTCAATTGAAACCACAAGAATGGGACCGTATTGATCCACAATCAGGCCGGGCAGTCTGTCTCCCTCCGCGTTGACCAGGCGGTACGCGTTCGCATCACCGCGCATGGCACTCCTGTTCCGTATCGCTGCATGGATGCGCGACTTGAAGAAACCGCGGTCGATAGCCGCATCCGGATTCCAGGAAAGCACCCGGATGGCGATGTCGGTCCCCGGATTGTAAAAACCGGCTGCAAACGGTTCATTGCCGCTCGTGCACACAGTGACAATCTCGCCGGCCTTTGGACGGTCACCCTTGCCTGCCAGGGCTCCTGAAAAAATCCAGGGATGCCTGTTGTTGCGCAATGCGTCTTTTTCATGCTTGAGCCGTATGATTGAATGGCGGTTTGCCATGATGATTCCCTTTCTTATTCCTGTATCCAGCCGTTTGCCAGCCCGAATTCTTCCAATTTAACCCTGGCCTGTTCGTATTCCTCATCCGTGATCCGTCTTGAGAGCAGTGGATGGGAGCCTGCCCGGTGAGCCGGAAAGTACTGGCGCATCAGGCTGATGTGGGTATCCGGGGACACGGATTCGGAAATAAACCGGAGTATCTTCTCGGTCCCTGCAAGATTCCCAGGCAGCACCAGATGCCTGATCAGGAGCCCTTTCAATGCGATGCCATGTTCGTCCATCGTCAGATGACCGACCTGGCGATGCATCTCGAGTACAGCAATCCGGTTCACGGACGGGTAGTCCCGTGCGGATGAGCAGGAGAATGAGGCATCAGGATCCGCATATTTCATGTCCGGCATGTAGATGTCCATGATCCCGTCCCACAATTTCAGCATGGCCAGGGATTCGTACCCGCTGCAGTTGTACACGAGCGGGATGTTCAGCCCGCCACGGTACGCGATAAGCAGGGCGGCCATGATCTGCGGGGCGAAGTGCGTCGGGGTCACGAAATTGATGTTGTGCGCTCCGCGCTTCTGGAGATCCAGCATCGCTTCGGCGAAGTCCTGAATGCTGAGCCGGTTGCCGTTGGAAAGCTGGCTGATCGGATAATTCTGGCAGAACACGCATTTCAGGCTGCAGCCTGTCAGGAAAAGGGTCCCGGACCCGCCGGTGCCGGATATGGGCGGCTCCTCTCCGAAATGCAGGTTATGGGAGGACAGCATCAGATCCGCGTCCATGCCGCAGTATCCGGTTTCCCCTCTGAGCCGGTCGATCCCGCATTTCCGGGGGCATAATTCACAAGGCGCGAGCAGACCGGTCGCGGCCTTCAGCCTGGACTCTATGATTTCGATTTTTTCTTCCGGTTTCATGATATCAAATTACGAAAAATCGCGGTAAATGCAAATGGCAATTGTGGGGATTCATGAACCGTGATGTGGCACGGCATGAAGGGCCCCGGGCAGGAATGGAAAACGGAAAACCCTTTTCAGTAAAAAATACATCATTTCGCATCATTTCATATTATTTTTCTTGCTTTTCAATAATCATTTGTTTAAATTTCAATTATGATCGTCATCATGGGCGGAGAAAAGGGCGGCACCGGAAAGACAACGCTTGCCACCAATTTGGCTGCCATGCGCGTGCTCAGGGGCAAGGATGTCCTCCTGGTGGATACCGACAAGCAGGAGAGCTCCAATTACTGGGCGATGACGCGTGCCCAGGGTGAGGCTGCTTCCTCCCACGTCGTATGCGCCCAGAAGCTGGGTGGCAGTGTGCTGAGGCTCGGCACGGAGCCGTACAAGACATACGAGGACATCATCGTGGACGCCGGGGGACGCAACAGCATCGAACTTCGGGCGACCATGACCATTGCGGATGCCCTGTTCATACCGGTTCAGCCTTCTCAATTCGACTTGTGGACCCTTGCCCGGATGAATGAACTGGTCCGGGAAGCACGCGTGGTCAATCCCAAGTTGCGGGCCGTGGTTCTGATCAACAGAGCCTCCACCAATCCGGGCGTTTCCGAGACGGCGGAAACGGTGAAAATCCTTCGGGATTATCCGAACCTGGCCTTCACCGGCATCATCATCAGGGACCGTATCGCCTATCGCAAGGCGGCCAGCCTGGGCCTGTCCGTGATCGAACTGGAACCTTTGGATTCCAAGGCCATTGAAGAGATGCATGCATTCTACCGTGAGGTATACAATGACTGGAAAACGTTTGAAAAGCACCCCCCCCGCACCCAGGACGGATGAGGAAAAGCGTCACTACAAGGCTTCCTTTATCGCAGGCGAAGACACGACCGGCCTGCACCGCATCATGAGCGAACTGGAAGCCAGCGGGACGCTGCCGTGGAATGCACCGCATATCCGGCCGGATGTCAAAAAACTCTTCAGCCTTCGCCTTCCGGAGCCTGAGATGCTGAAATTGCAGTTCATCCATAAAAAAACCGGCAAAAGCATGCATCAATTCTGCATGGATGCGGTTTTGCCCGCCATCGAGCAGGAGATCCGCCGTCTGTTAACCGAATCTTCCTGATTCGCGATATCGCAGTGGAAACCCAATTATTCCGATGAGATCAGGGAGGAGAACAGCGTTTCCAGGATTTGATCGGGATCGAAGATACGGATGTTCCCTGAAACAGGTTTGTCAACCAGATCGGGAGGCACAGGATCCCGGGCGATCAACAGGCCGGATACTGCAATGTGTTTGAATGTACCGGCAGAGAACAGGGCGGATGCCTCCATATCGACGCAGCAGACGCCTTCCCGTCTCAATCGGGTGATCTTGGAGGGAATCTCTCGGTAAGGTGCGTCCGTGGTCCAGACTGTGCACTCGATGAAAGGGATTTGCCTTTCATGGAGCTGCGATTTCAACGTTTCGGATAAGCGGGGATCGGCCGCGCTGTACCTCGCCGGTTCGGCATAGTGAAAAGAGGTGCCTTCATCCCGGACCGCTTTTATTGGCAGGAGGATGTCCCCTTGCCGGACAGCCGGGGCCAGGTAGCCGCAGTAACCGACGAATACGATGCGCCTTGCACCGAGCGAAGCTGCTTCCTCCAGTCGCATGGCGGCAAGCGGCGCCCCAATACCCGGGTAGGTGATGTGAATTCGGTGTTTTCTGAAGATGAGGGTATGGATGGCGAACGGTGGTTTGAAATCCGGATCCTGCATCTGAAATCGTTTTTTTATGAGGCCGCGCAGCGCAGGCAAATAGCAGAAAATCCAATTTCTCAGCGAAGGGGGTTGTCCCGCAACAGATGAATGACGGGTCATCCATGATTCCGGGGTGAACACGGATTCTTCGCCTGTCTGTTCATTGAAAAGTTCGATGTCGTTCTTTGAGTATCCCATGACTGCAAAAAAAATAAAGAGAAATCATCTTGATTCAAAGCAAATTCTCATCGGATGTAATTTTAATTGATTTCTTTAACCCGGGTTCGACAGTGATAGGCATAAAAAAATCGAGACAATATACTAAATTTTCTAAACATATGTGCAATTTGAAAAGTGGAGTCGTGTTACTACAAAATCCGGTTTACCGTATGTCTACGATGG
>Ga0233423_10000528_pt1 | contig 20028 bp, 18 predicted proteins | sample Watercolumn_Mata_FD_180713 | JGI IMG/M metagenome (GOLD analysis project Ga0233423, IMG submission 180713) | Freshwater microbial communities from Lake Matano, South Sulawesi, Indonesia - Watercolumn_Matano_2014_112_MG | ecosystem: Environmental > Aquatic > Freshwater > Lake | place: Indonesia...
TAGCTCACTTTTCATAATCAACTTAGAAATAAATAATCTTTTAGCAAGACGCAATTCATCCGTCCACTAAAGTGGACACCGCTTCGCTGGATTTCTTGCTAACCTTTAACTTCTGGAAAATCTCGGTCCATTCTGCCATACGTAAGGACATTATCGCTTCTTCCCTTAATCTGGAAGACAGCATACTTGATAGCATTATTATTTTCATCTGCAGTTATAGCTAAAAGAGATATAGTAAATTCACTTGAAGTTTTAGTCTCTCGCACTCTGAATCTCAATAAGCCATAATCACAAGATTCAAAATAATAAGCATCATAAGAACCATCAGCAATGCAATGCTCATAATATCTATTTCCGCAATGATAGTTGTAATATCCAACATCAAGATGTATTATCTGTCTTCCATTTGTTAAAGTTCCAGGGCATCCATGCCATGTTCTGCTGATATCAGGTTTTCCATCGCAGTAATAATGGCTTCTATAGAGCACTTGTGCTGCCTGATAAAGATTCTGACCTTCAAATGGCTCCTTAAAAGTAAATTCTTTTGGTTCCCACAAATTTTCACAGCCATCATAATCTACATCCTTTGTTCTGTCAAAATAATTTTCTGGATCATAATAATTCAGATAAGCATCAACATACTCTCCTTTAGAATCATATCCTATTTCTTTAACAGTTAACTTGATCCTATAACCCTCTTTAGTTGCCGACTCTCCTTCTTTTAATTTTATCAGTTCATTGCTTGAAATATAATTTGAATCTTTTTTTCCAGTGTAGATAAAAGGCGTGCTTTCAATAGAAGCTTGCTGAAGGACTTCGGTATTTATCTGGACATTATTTTGATTCTGTTCTGTATTCTGGACCTGGCTTGGATTAACAACAGCAGAATTTGAATCATCATCTGAATTTGCACCAGAACACGAAACATTTGTACTGTTTTCATTTAAACCCACAGTAAGATTAATTCCATAAACAAGTGTCAATAGTGTCAAAGACAACAGTATCAAAATCACAAATATCATTAACCTCTTCTTCATGATTATCCTATAATATTGAACTATATAAATGTTTTTTCAAAACATTTTTATAGCATTTAATTCTGAAGGGTTTATGTCTTTCACATTAATTATATGCGAGAAGCCACAAGCAGCTATGAAAATAGCCTATGCTCTGGCTGAGACCTCCCCTATGAAAAAGAACTTTTATGGAGTTCCTTACTGGGAATTTGAAAGAGAGGGAAAAAGATATGTCATAGTTTCAGCTGTCGGACACCTTTATGGTTTAGGAGCAAAGCAAGGAGCAACATGGCCTAATTTCGAACTAGAGTGGGAAGAAAAACCTGGCTTCTCAAAAAAATATGTGACTGCAATGAAAACAATCTCTAAAGATGCTTCTGATTATATTCTTGCATGTGATTATGATGTTGAAGGTGAAGTAATCGGATACAATGCTCTACGATTCATCTGCCATACAGAAACAGCAAAGAGGATGAAATTCTCTGCTTTAACAAAATATGATCTGTTGAACAGCTTTAAAGAACTAGAACCTACAGTCAATTACGGGCAAGCATATGCAGGAGAAACTCGACACTATCTAGACTGGATATACGGAGTCAATCTTTCAAGATCACTAATAGAAGCCATAAAATCACAGGGAGCATTTAAAATTCTCTCAATAGGAAGAGTACAAGGCCCAGCACTGTCCTTGATTGTAAAAAAAGAACTTGAAATACAGTCTTTTGTCTCAACACCCTACTGGCAAGTTTTCCTAATAATTGATGATGGAAAAGGAAACCAGATAGAAGTAAAATTTCCAGATAATATAACTTCACAAGATGAAGCTGAAAAATTTCTCAAGCTAAAAGGAAAAAAAGGCACAGTATCAACAGAAATAAAAACAGAAGAGCTAAAGCCATTTCCCCCATTTGACTTGACTACATTACAGATAGAATCTTACAAATTCTTTCGTTTCAGTCCAGCTCAAACTCTGGCAATTGCTCAAAAGTTATATCTTGCCGGCCTTATATCTTATCCAAGAACATCTAGCCAGAAACTTCCTCCAAGCATAGGCTACAAAAGGATTCTAGATAGATTGAATACGCTATTCCCAAAACTGACACAATTGATTGAAAATACAAGAGATTATCCTGTTCAAGGAGGAAAAACAGATCCTGCACACCCAGCAATATATCCAACAGGTGAATTTTCTGAAAAACTTACCCAAGAAGAAAGAAAAATCTATGAACTTATTGTAAAAAGATTCTTAGCATGTTTTGCAGAAGATGCAGTAATAGAATCAAGAAAAATAATAGCAAAAGTTGTTGAAAAAGAATTCTTTTGTGAAGGAAAAAGAATAATCAAACAGGGTTGGCTAAAAATTTATCCCTACCAAATACAAGAAAACGAGATTCCTATCATGAACGACGAGATTATAGTTAAAGAAGCAAGAACAGAACAAAAGATGACTCAGCCTCCAAGAAGATACTCTCCAGCCTCAATAATCCTAGAACTAGAAAAAAGGAAACTTGGAACAAAAACAACAAGGAGCATGATAATCGATACTCTATATAAACGAGGCTATATTCAAGGAAGCCAAATCCAAGCAACTGAATTAGGACTTGCTACAGTTAAGACTCTTGAAAAAAATTCTCCTACAATTCTAGATGAAGCACTAACAAGAAAGTTTGAAGATGAAATGGAGAAGATACAGGAAGAGAAAGATAAAGAGAAGATGAAAAAAGAAGAACAAGTAATACTACAAGAAGCAAAAAAATTGATAATAAAAATCTCTCAAGATTTCAAGGACAATGAAAAAGAGATAGGACAATCTTTGATAAAAGCCAATAAAGAACAAGAAGTCCAGAAACAAGAATCAAGCAAGCTTTTCATCTGTCCAGAATGCAAAAAAGGTGATCTAATCATGAAAAGAAGCTTCAAAGGCAAAAGATATGTGCAATGCAACAATCCAGACTGTGAAAAGACTTTTCCATTGCCTCAATTTGGTTTAGTAAAAGCATCTGACAGGAAATGCGAAAAATGCGGAAGACAGATGCCAGTTCTAATAAAGAAGAGCCGTCCTCCTTGGTATTTTTGCATGAATGTTGCTTGTTGGCAGCAAGATGCTAAAGACAAAGCAGAAGCAAAAGAAAAAAAGCTTCAAGAGAAAAAAGAGAAATCAGAAGCGAAATTAAAAGAGCTTAAAGAGAAAAAGAAAATCAAACAGCAAGAAATCAAAAAGAAGTTAAAAGAAAAAGAGAAAGTAAAGAAGACAAAAGAGAAATTGTTGAAGAAGGGAATGGAGAAAAAAACTTCCTTGTAAGTTTAATTCTATAATCTTTAAATCTTATCATGAAAAAAATTATTTAAGTTTAGACCTTCTTTTTTTGTGAAGGATAGAGAACATCTAAATAACTATTTTCTCTGTCAAACTTCTTATCCCTTAAAAGTAAATAAAACCCGTGATCTGCATAGAGTAATTCACTACGATTTCTTAAATACATAAGTTCTGGATGATCACAGAGATATTGCCATGGATCAAGATTTTTCCAGTACCCATTTGATTTCCTGGTTCTTTCCTCTGTCTCTGGTTTTACTTCACCTTTTTTAAGAAATCCAGAATACAACCTCGCCATATATTCTCTTAACCAGTGTTCAGTTGTGATATTCAAAGCATTTATTCCTTTCTCAATAGTGCGCATAAATCTTCTACGGTCTTTTGCTGACAAATTATCACAGCCAGTCTCCATTGCAATTTTTTCAATTCTTGTTCTTTCAAACATCTTTGATTTAAAAAATTCGAGCTTTTAAGCTTTGTTGCACAAAAAAGCATATTTTGACAAAGCAGTTGAATTATTCAAACTGCTGGAATGGCACAAAGGAGTTATTATGGACACAAAAACATTTGTCTTTATCTATAAAGACATTGAATTTGCGATTGTCCATAACAAACATATAGACTATTTTGCCGCTGGAAAAGTCGCTACAGATGTAAGATTACTACAACACGACAAAGAAGTAAATGAACCTTTCAAAAAAACACAAGTTGGTTCAAGTGTCATGGCTTACAAACAAAATCCGATGCAAGATGAGAGATTAAGTTCATTAGCCAGATACAAACTCGGATCAACAGCCCATTTTAGAGCAACTAATGAAGACTTCCTGGCAATAGATGCTATAATGGAGCTTGTTCTAAGCACTTTTGTTGATGATACTCCTGAAAAATATGGATTTACTGTAAATCCTGAAATAGTAAGAGCAGATCTTGAAAGGGAGATGCCTTTCTTTATAACAGATGAAGTGATAGCTTTATTGACAAAAAGAGGAGCTGACAGAGGAAAAGTTCACGAAGTAATAAGAGATGCTGCACTTGAAGCAAGCAGAAATGTAAGAGCTGGAAAAAAGAACAATTTCTTTGACTTGCTAGCAGAAAAACATCTGCCAGTAGATTTAGTAGGCGATAATATTCTAGATCCTATAAGATATATAGGAAGAGCACGAGAACAGATTGATGAATTCAATAAAAACGTAGTTGCGCCTATCACGAAGAGATATGAAAAAGCACTATCAAGACAGGGCGGAGTTCTGATCTAATTAATTTTTTCTAGAAAAAATGAAAGTTAAACTATAGCTTAGCAGTTAGCATCTTCATAGCAGCTCTTCTGTTTTCAGCACTTATAATTGCAGTTCCGGCAATTGCATGGAATTTATCTCCAGCAACAGCTGCAGCTTCTTCAATTACCCCACCTTGTTTTCCTAAAAATCCAGGAGAATAAAGAATTGGATCTGCAATTCCTTCAGCAACAATCACATCCCTTATCTGTTTTATTATTTGGGGCTTTGTTCCAGGAACAACATAATTCCTGATTCCTGCTCTTGCACCAACCTTATACATCTCTAATATTTTTTCATCTAAAATCCATCCGCCCTCGCTTACTGCATAAGCTTTGTGTGTCATCCATCCGCCAACAAGAACTTTTAAGCCAGCATTTAATGCATGATACATCCATGCTCTCTCTGTTTCTGGTCCAGATTCTGGAAATAATATTACAGCATCTACTCCTGATTTTTTGCAGACTCTTGCAAAATTCATGCCAAGTGCAGGAATATCTGTCCCAGCTTTCTGATGATCATAAATAACTACAGCTTCTGGAAAAATGCTCTTTATAGTGCCTACAACTCTTGGCAAGCCATACCATAAAGCCTGTTCTAAACCAACTTTAAAAGCAACAACCTTGCCATTTCTTTTTCCTGCTCTGACAATATCTTTTACATCTTTTATATCTTCAACATCAAGAGCAGGAACAACTGATCTTGGTATTCCAAGAAGTTCATCTTCCAATTTTCCAAAAACTTTTCTAGACTCTTCTGTCCCATAACATCTGAAATAATTTGCAACTTTTCTTAATCCCTCTTCAGTTATCTCACAAGAAGGTGTTTTAATTGGTAATTGTTGCCCTTTTAAAAAATTGTAAACATCAGTAACATTTGCTACTGAAACAACTCTTGTTCCAGTTCTTCTTTCATATTCAACTATAGCGCTTAATCCATTTTCAGCAACTTCTTGCCTGTCTAATCCAATAACAAGAATAGGCCTCTCTAGCTTTCCACCAACTAATTCACCAAGTTCATCTAGTTTAGCTACTGCGTCATACTTTGCCTCGCCTGTTGTAAAAACATCATCTAATTGAGCAACAACATCTCCTGGTTTTGGAACTCTTCCAGCAACTTCTTTTTTTATTCTTTCTGCTGCAGATAAATTAGAAGCTTCTCCATGTTCTTTCGGAACTTTTCTTGTGATAAAAACAGAGACATTTGTTCCTTTTCTAGCCAAGGCAGTTGTAACTGCCGGAGCAATAATAGTTCCTTTTTCAGGAATTCCATAAACTAAATTGAATTTAACGCCTGAACCGATTAAAGCATCAGCATAAAAATCAGCTAAAGCTCCTAAAGAATTTCCATCATTAAAATCACCTAGATTAGCGAAAACAGGAGAAATCCTTCCACTCTTAAGATTATAATCACCACCGACTTTTAAAGCACCAGTCTCTAACAAGAATCTAATAAACTCCCCTTTAAAATCAGCCTCTGCCATTTGTCTCTATCTTTCTTGCATTTAAAAGCATTATTATAATCCGAAATATCTGTGTTATCCAGAAATAAGGTTACCTCGATAACACAAATAAGTTCTTCTGAACAAGAAGAACTTATGAGAAAACTAAATCAGAAGAAGCTGAAATGGATAGTCAAGGAGGTGACCAAACGAGATGAAGGAGTCTACACCATAGCAAGAAAACAGAACATAACTAAGCAACATGCCTACCGAGTTCATAAAAAATACAAAGATTGTAAGGAGCTAAAACTTTTGGCTTGCGGAAGAAAGCCAAAAGAGATAAGTGACAAGGAAAGAGAGATTGTTGCAAAAACTTACAAAGAGATAAGAGCTGGAGCAACAATGATTGAGCAATTTCTCGACGAAAAAGGGATTCACATCAATCACAACAGGATTCATAGAATTCTGCTGGAAGAAGGCTTAGCAAAACACGAGCCAAAGAAAAAGAACAGGAGAAAATGGGTTAGATATGAGAGAAAGCACAGCAACAGCTTATGGCATGGAGATTGGTTTGAGTTCAAAGGAAAAAACGCTTTGCTCATTATAGATGATGCTTCAAGATTTATTGTTCATTGTCAAATTTACAGGCAAGCAACAATGAAAAGCACATGCAATGGATTCATTGCAAGCTTGAAGTATGGAAAACCAAAGCAGTTTATGAGTGATCATGGCTGTAATTTTGTAAGTAATGAGCAAGAAGGAAAGAAATTCAGTGAAAGTATTTTCACTGAATTGTTATCAAGCTATGGCATTAAACATATTAAAGCCCGGGTTAAGCATCCTCAAAGCAATGGCAAGGCCGAGAGAGCTATACAGACGATAAAAAGATTGTGGCTTGAGCTTGGAAGTTTGGAGAAAGCTGTTAAGCATTACAATTATAAGAGACCGCACAGAAGCTTAACAAATGGAAAATTAAGAACCCCTTATCAAGCTTTTCTTGAGAAATCAAGAAAAGCATAATTATTTAAAAATAAAATGGCTAACTTAAATCACCGAGGTAACATTAATAGCGGACACTACAATCCGAAATATCTATTAAAAAACAAACTATTTTCAGAACAATCCCTTTCTCTTTTTTATGCCCTCATTGATTATCTCAAATTCAAATCTTTTTTCTGGCAAGCTTCTATGCTTGACAAGCATGGCTTTTCTTCTGCCATGCTGAAGATTTTCTAATTTCAAGATGCATTTTGCCCAGTACTTTATGATATCCCCCCCAACCATGTTAAATGATTTTTGTTTTCCCTGCATAATCTCTTCTTCTGTCAAGAATTCACCATAAACCTGATCAGTGCATAGGACAGCAACATTTTTCGTCCTTGCAATTCCAGAAAGAATTCTGAGTTGTTTTGCCAACATTCTATTAATTATATGGACTTTATCAAAATTTTTCTCAGAAGAAGCTTGTCCCAATTCTAGCCTGTATAACATCACTAATGAATCAACCACAATCAAGCTGACATTTTTATTAATCAGGCTTTCAAGTTTGTCAAAAGCCATTTTTTGCTCATAAAAACTAGTAGCTTTAATCATAACAATGTTTTTCAAGATTTTTTCATCTTCAACAAGCTGTTTCAACCTTTCTACTGAAAAACCTCCCTCAGTGTCTATAAAAACAACTTTCTTTCCTAGGGCAGCCTGTTCTGCTGCAGCAATCAGGCAAAGATTCGTCTTTCCACAACCAGCTGGCCCATAAAACACAGTTATTATGTCAGTATCATAACCTCCAGAAAGCCATTCATCTAATTCTGATGAACCAGAACTTATTTTTCCCTTATCCATGACTTTTCAGCACTCTATAGAATTTAAGTTTTATTGTAGTTATTTATTATCATTAAAGATCGTGAGTTCTAACAATGACCCTATTCTCTGCAAAATCCTTCTTTTTTACAAAGCTTTGATAAACAAAGCAAGAATTACTATTTGTTGGAATACCACAATCATTGCAAACTCGATCATGATATTTCATAAGAGCATTTAAGTGATGGTCTCCAGTAAATAAAAACACAGGTTTTATTCTCAAATTTGCCAAGTATAAAAAAGCAGAAAGTAAGAAGAGGTCAGTATCACCAGGGTTCTTGTATCTATCGTTTCCAAGTTCTTCAGAAACCTGCCTGAAACCATTATATAATCCACTAAATAAATCGCTGCTACGCATTTCCCTTAAATGCCCTTCTAATCCATTAAAGTTCCTTACTCTAAAAACGCGTTCATTCATCTGAACATAACCCTTAATCAATTCTCTTGAAAGATCTCTAAACAATCTTAAAACCTCTTCTCTTCTCTTCGGATTTCCGCCCAAAGCTTCAGCCTTAGCCGGATTCTTTAATCTAAAATCACATCTATCATGAAGAATATCTAAAAATCTAAGCAACCCCCTAAATTCCTTTTGATCTATATAACTTCCTCCAACAGAAAAAGCAAAACCCCTGATTCTATTAAAATATCCCCTACAATACTCAGATACCTGCTCAGCATGCTCTCCAATAGAATCTAAATTATGTAAGATATCTTCGAATAAGTCAATATTTGGTTTTCCACTCACTTGGATTGGAGGAAATAAAATTGAGGTATCTAAAAGAGAATAAGAACGACCTTTAAAAGTCGGACCGATAACGCATTTGACTGAATGATAAAGGGCGTCTATAAACGTATTAAAATCAGGCAAAAAAAATGGCCCGACATCCAAACGAAATACTCCAAAATACCTTAGTTTAACACTGGGATCGATTTGCTCATTTTCTAAAATTCCCATTTCCCCAAAGTTTATGAACCCTTTTAAACAATCGCATTAAAAAAAAGCATATTTTACTTTATAGAAAAATTTAAAAAGAAATAATCTCTTTCAGATAAATAAAAAGATGGAACCAATAAAACCAATTTTGATTGAAGTGAAGGAACTTAAAGTGATTAAGTTAAATATGGGAAAAAAAGCCCTTGATATGACATTCTCTTTCCTTTATAACAATCAACCAACAAAAATAGCAAAGACATTCAATTTCTCAGATAACAGCATAGCATTCATTATGGGCATTCTGAATGATGTAAAAAAACAACTCAACTCTAAGATAGAAAAAGAAGAGGAAATGAAAGAAAAACTTGTCAATTATATGAACAGGCTGATTCAACAGATAAAAGACCTAGAAAAATACAAGGAACATGAAAGATATATGCGCGAATTCAACAAGATTGACTGTTACAAGGTAAATTTCCCTGAAATCCAATACGATCCTGCCAGAAGGCCATCCCAAAGATGGGCCTAAGATTTAAACACAGATTCTATAAAAAATACCAAACATTTAAAAAACAATTTTTATTAGTCATAAATCAATTAAAAATAAATTAAAACAAAAAACAAAAAAATGGCAGTTGAATATTCTGAATTCAAGGGAAACAAAATCATAAAATTGAAAAAAGATGATAATGATCAATTTCCTTTTTCATTTGGAAAACAAAAAGCAAAGTTGATTGTAGAGAATTTCGAAGAGATCAAAAAGTTTGCTGAGCAAGAGTAAAAATTCTTATTCTGAGAATATTTGCGCTTGAAACTTGAATATTTTACAATCTTTTTCTTTCCATTCATCTCTATCTAAACCAGCTTTATCGCAGCAATTTTCTAAAAATTCTAAAGAATTCCATCTCCATTCTAAAGCTACTTGAGGCAACAATAAACCTGAAAAACCACCAAGCTGCACAATCAGTCCGTCTTTCCCGATTCTAATCTCATCCAATAACTTTTCTTTTTCGCATTTAATCTCTTCTGGAACACTCAGAACAGAGATCTCAATTTTTATATTTTCAAGTTCTTCCTTGCTTAATGGAAAGAACCGAGGATCAGAAAATGCAGCTGCCCTAGCAGCCTGAAAAATTGCCTCAGATAAAGGCAAGATAGGATAAGGAAAACCTATGCATCCGCGAAGTTCTTCTTCTCTTGTTTTAAGAGTTACAAAAACACCCTGTTTTTCTTTGAATTCCTTCTTATCCTTAGAAAAATCATAATCTTTTTTAGAAAAATAGCTTTCTATAGAATTTCTAGCTAATTTCAACAACTTCTTTACTTGTTCATTGTCAAACATAAAATGAATAGTGAGAATATATTAATAAATTTAATCAAAGACAGACTGACAAATTTTCACAACCTTTAAAAAGACTTAAAGCCTATAAGAACTATCAATAAATAAAAAAAGGAGGTAAAAATGCCTAAAGGAAAAAGCAATTTACTTGGTGCTTGGGCGTTCCTTATTGGAATTATCCTAGCAGTAATCTTTGCTATAATAGGTTCCTTTTCATGGGTAGCCTGGGTGATGATAATCATCGGCTTATTGATCGGAATCTTGAACATCAAAGATACAGAAACAAACGCGTTTTTGATGGCTGGTGTAATTCTAGTGATTGTCAGTTACTTTGGCGGTGATGTATTCGGCAATATAAAAATAGCAGGAATACCAATCTTGTCAAATTTCTTGGCAAACGTGCTTTTGTTGTTCGTACCAGCAACAATAATAGTTGCCCTAAAATCCGTGTTCTCAATGGCACACGATTAAATCTATAGGCTCGATTTTTTTATTTTCTTTTTTCTTTTTTTTATTATCTTCTTAAGAATTAGTATCAAGAAATCTTATTTCTTTCTTACATCAAAGAACCAGGCAGTAAAGAATTCAATGTCTTTGCAAAGAAAGGACTTTGCATTGAAACTGCAACATCGCTTTCATCAGAATTATCTGGAGTTATAATCAAAAGCATCTTAGAATTGTCTACAAGAAGCATTCTTGCTCCAACTCTTGATTTCTTTATAGGAACTCCGATCTGTTTTCCTAAGTTGATTAGGTTTTTGACATCATCTGATTCGCTTGTTGCTACAGTGACGCTAACGCCCTTATTTTTCAATTTTTCAAATAATGGCTTCAAAAATGAAGATTTTCTCTTTAATGCACTCAAAGTTGATATCAAAACAACTTCTTTTTGTGCGTTTCCTATCATCTCTTTCATACTAGCATAAATATTTGATCTTCCTTTAACAGAAGAAGTAACATCCTCTATTTGAACCGGCTTTATTCCGGTGTTGAACAAACCCTCAAGTTCCTTGTAATCTGGGTTGTTTTCAATGCTTCCGAGGTTTTTTACTCTCTCATTAGCATCTTTTAGAATATTGTTCTTTATCCTATCAAGAACTATTGCTGGTCTGACAGCTATGAATTTTACAGGTTTGCCTAATTTAGCTACTGCAAAACCCTTTTTCTCCAATGATTCTAGAACATCGTAAACTCTAGATCTTGGAACTCCAGACATCTCAGCTATCTCTCCTACATTAGCAATTCCTTTGCTTAAAAGAGAAAGCCATACTTTACTTTCGTAAATATTCAAGTTAAAATGATACTTGACTTTTTTTACGAGGTCTTGTTTGTTTGTCATTTTGGTTAATTTTACTACTTTTTAATAGAAAAAGCTCTTTATAAATCTTTCGCATTTGTAACTACATCATAGAGATTACAAACTAAAACAGCTTATTTCAAAAAAGTCCAAAAACCAGAAAATAGACGGCTTCCGACAGAAAAACGCAAGATTTAAAAACCTAAAAAAACAAAAGATTTAAAAGCATTGTGGAAAAAAATACCCTCGATGTTAACCATATTAATTTCATGAACTAGTCATAAAAATGCATATTCTACAGCCAAAACACACAAAACTCAGCCAAGAAGAAGCAAGAGTACTACTTTCTAAGTATAAAATACATACAAATCAGCTCCCAAAAATCAAAAAAACCGATGCTGCTCTTCCAGAAAATGTAAATACTGGGGACATAATCAAGATAGAAAGAAAATCAGACAATAAAAAAACAATTTATTACCGTGTGGTCATATAAAATGGCAGAAAAAGAAATAAGCAATAGGGCTCTTATAAAAAAATACTTGCAACAGCACTCTTTAGTTGAATCAAACATCATCTCTTTCAATGATTTCGTTGAAACAAGACTCCAAGAGATAATTGATATGCTGAATGAGGAAATATCAAGAGAGGAAGTAGAATTATGGCTAGGAAAAATCTTTGTCGGCAAACCCGAGATAATTGAAGGAGACGGTTCAAGACACCCTATCTCACCTATTGAGGCAAGACTAAGAAAAATTACCTACTCCGCCCCATTATTCATAGAAATCAGCACAAGCGGAAAAGAATTCTCAACAGTTGAATTATGAAAGATTCCAGTCATGGTAAAAAGCAAATACTGCAACTTAAGCGGCATGACCAAAGAAGAACTTATCAAGAATTTTGAAGATCCCTCTGACCCTGGCGGATATTTTATAATCAATGGAAATGAAAGAATCCCAGTTATGATTGAAGACCTAGCTCAGAACCAGCCCTTCACTGAAATAACTGCCAAAGGAATGATACTTAGAGTATTATCGCAGAGAGGTTCATACAGGATCCCAATAACAATAAATGAAACTCCACAAGGAGAATTATTGATTTCATTCTCAAGATTCAAGAACATTCCAGCAATATTGCTAGTAAAAGCACTTGGAATGACAAAAGATAATGAAATTGCTTCATTTATCAAGAAAGAAAGTGATTCCTTGATCGTAAGCTTATCAGATTTTTCAAGCATATCTGATTCAGAAGATGCTGTTATGACCATCGGCGAAAGGATGAACATCCAGGGAAATAAAAAAGAGATCTTGAACAGAGTAAGAACAAGAATCGATTCAGCTTTCTTGCCTCATATCGGAACAAAACCAGAAGCAAGAAGAGAAAAAGCAATGACACTATGCAAACTAATAAGACAGTTTATCATATCAAAGGAATTGAAAATAACAACAGATAGAGATCATTATGCAAATAAAAGAGTCAGATTATCCGGAGACTTGCTAGCTGACTTATTCAGAGTCAATCTAAATATCTTTGTAAGGGATTTGCAACATAATCTACAAAAAATCGAGAAAAAGAAAAAATTCTACCCAATAAAGTCTATTGCTAAAGCAACCCTATTCCAACACAGAATAGAATCTGCTATTGCTACAGGATCCTGGATAGGTGAAAGAACAGGAGTCACTCAGAATATGGATAAAACAAATTGTCTAGCTGTTCTCTCTGAACTTCAAAGAGTAGTAAGCTCACTCCCATCAGAACAAGAAAACACAAGAGCAAGAACACTTCATCCAACACACTATGGAAGATTCTGTCCAATAGAGACTCCAGAAGGAACATCTATTGGTTTAAGAAAAAATCTTGCAATGATGGCACGTGTTTCAACAGCAATCAAAATCCCAGACAAAGAAATAATAAATATCTTCGAGAAAGAAGGCATGAAACGTCTTAAATGAAAATTCAAAAACAAAGCGCATCATTATAACTAAAGCGCACAAAAAACCTTAAAATAAACTTAAACTTACATCAAAAAACTTACAACAATAAAAAATGACAGAAATATTTTACAATGGAAGATTTGTAGGCGAGGCAGATAACGCTGAAACATTCCTGGATTCCATAAAGAATAAAAGAAGAAAGAATGAATTGCCAATAGAACTAAGTGCAAGATATGATAAAAACCTAGATACCATATTTGTATCAATTGACACTGGCCGAGTTTTAAGGCCATTGATTGTTGTGGAGAATGGAGAACCAAAATTAAAAAAAGAACATGTTCTAGCAGTAGAAAAAAATGAATTGAGCTGGAACGACCTTGTAAAACAAGGCATAATTGAATATGTTGATGCTTCTGAAGAGAACAATTTGCTTGTAGCCATGAAACCAGAAGACTTAACTAAAGAAACAACTCATCTTGAAATAGATCCTATAGCAATGTTTGGATTAATAACTGCCCTAGTTCCATTTGCTAATCACGATCAGTCATCTAGACTTAACAGAGGAAGCAAGACACAAAGACAATCACTAGGATTGTATTCTGCAAACTACCATGATATGATAGACACAGATGTCTCAATACTTCACTATCCTCAAAAACCTGTTGTAAAATCTTTTATCTATGATCATCTTAGTTTCTATCCAGCTGGACAAAATGTTGTTCTGGCCATCATGTCATACGAAGGATACAACATGTCAGATGCAATAGTTGTAAATCAATCTTCATTGCAAAGAGGACTAGCAAGAAGTACATATTTTAGGGCATTTACAAGCACAGAATTACATTATCCTGGAAACCTAAAAGATGAGATTTGTGTTCCAACAAAAGATGTCTCAAGCTATAGAACAGAAGAGAGTTATGCAAATCTAGAAGATGATGGTGTTGTCTATCCAGAAGCTAACTTATCAGAAGGAGATGTAATAATCGGAAAAGTTTCTCCTCCAAAATTCATGCTTGAGATGGAAGAGATTTCACTATCAAAATCAAGAAAAGAGAACAGTACTGCAATAAGACAAGGTGAGAGAGGAGTCGCAGATGGTGTTTTCATAAGCACAGACGCAGAAGGAAGAAAGATAGTCCAGGTAAGAGTCAGAGATTCAAGATCCCTAGAAATAGGTGATAAGATGTCAACACCTCACGGACAAAAAGGAGTTGTTGGTTTGATAGTCCCTGAAGAGAACATCCCATTCACAGCATCTGGAGTAAAGCCAGACTTGATATTCAACCCACACGGAGTTCCAAGCAGAATGACTGTTTCATATTTACTAGAACTTCTATCTGGAAAAGTAGGATGCTTAAAAGGAGAGAATATTGACGCAACAGCTTTCTCAAAAAATAAACTTGATTCTCTAGAAAAAGATTTATTTGATCTTGGTTTCAGATATGATGGAAAAGAAACACTCTACGATGGAGTTACAGGAAAGCCTATTGAAGCAAAAATCTTCATCGGAAACATGTATTATTTGAAATTAAAATACATGGTTGCCAACAAAATACAAGTCAGAGCTTCTGGAAAAATCACTCTATTGACAAGGCAGCCAACAGAAGGAAGAGCAAAAGGCGGTGCATTGAGAATGGGAGAGATGGAAAAAGACGCATTAGTGGCTCATGGTACTTCATTATTACTAAAAGAAAGATTCAGTTCAGACAATGTTGTAGTTTATATCTGCCCAAAATGTGGAGCATTTGGAATAAGAGACAGAACAAAGAAAAAAGAAGCCTGCCCAGTTTGTTCAAGCCAGAAATTAGAAGCAGTTGAACTATCATATGCATCAAAACTACTATTCGAGGAAATAATGGCATTACATTTATTCCCTCATTTCATACTAAAGAATAAGTATGATGAATAAAACTTACAAACAAAAACACTAAATAAGATACAGACAATAAAGAAGCGCTTAAATCAATAATCCAAACCCTAAAGAGAAACTTAAACATACTAAACATACAAAAAAATGCCCCCAACAATAACAAAACAAGTCAGAGAAATAAAATTCACAGTGCTTAGTCCAGAACAGATAAAAAAATTGAGTGTAGCTAAGGTTGTCACTCCAGAACTATATGACATGGACGGATATCCAGTTGATGGCGGACTTATGGATCTAAGACTTGGGGCTATAGGACCAGGAATAAGGTGCAGGACATGTGGTTCAAGCCATAAAGAATGCCTAGGACACTTCGGACATATTGAATTAGCTAGACCAATAATCCATATTAAGTTCATTCCTCTTATTGAATTATGCTTAAGAACAACTTGCCAAGATTGTTCAAGGATAATGATCAATGATAAGGATATCAAATTAAAGAGAATAGACAAGGCAAAACTTTCCAAAAAATGTCCATGGTGTGGAGCAAAACAGGACAAGATAAAATTAGAAAAACCTTCTATGTTCAACATCGGAAAGAAAAGACTATTCCCTACAGAAATCAGAGACAGGCTAGCAAAAATCTCAAACCAAGACCTCAAAATACTTGGAATAAATTCAGATTCTTTCAGGCCAGAATGGGCTGTCTTGACTCTATTGTTAGTTCCACCTGTAACAGCAAGAGCTTCAATAACTTTAGAAACTGGTGAAAGATCAGAAGATGATCTAACACATAAGTTATCTGATATCTTAAGAGCAAACCAGAGATTATGGGAGAACTTAAATGCAGGTGCTCCAGAAGTAATCATTGAAGATTTATGGGACTTGTTGCAGTACCATATAACAACTTATTTTGATAATAATATCTCTCAAGTTCCTCCAGCTCGTCATAGATCTGGACAGCCATTAAAAACAATAACTGAAAGAATCAAGGGAAAAGAAGGAAGAATAAGACATAACCTTGCTGGAAAGAGAGTAAATTTCTCTTCAAGAACAGTCATAAGTCCAGACCCATACATAAAGTTGAATGAAGTCGGAGTTCCCCTTGAAATAGCAAAGACTCTTACTATTCCAGAGAAAGTTACAGACACAAACATTGAATTCTTAAAAAATCTTATCAGAAAACAAGATTATCCATGTGCAACAGCAATAGAAGTCGGAGGCAGAAAAAAAAGAGTTACTGAAAAATTAAGAGAAGAGCTGGCAGAAGAACTTGCAATAGGTTACATCGTAGAAAGACAGATAAGAGATGGAGATATAGTACTATTCAATAGACATCCTTCGCTTCACAAACTAAGTTTAATGGGTCATTTTGTCAAAGTACTTCCAGGAAGGACATTCAGGATACATCCTGCTGTAGCCTATCCTTACAATGCAGACTTTGATGGTGATGAGATGAACGTACATGTTCCACAAACAGAAGAAGCAAGAGCAGAAGCAAAAGTCATCATGGACATAAATCAGAATCTTATCTCACCAAAAATAAATACAAATGTTTTCGGATGTACAGAAGATGCTATTACAGGCTTATATCTATTGACTTCATCTCCAAGAATCTCTAAACAAGAGGCAATCCAATTGATTGTGTCTTCATGCAATCAAGACATAGACATAGGAAACCTGAAAGAGAACTTATCTGGAAAAGAAGTAGCTTCATTGGTTTTCCCAAAAATCGACTTTGAGAGCAAGACAAAAGCATGCAAGGGAAAAGAATGTCCATACTTCGGCAAATGTAAAAAAGAAGATTGTCCAAATAATGCTTATCTTTCTATTAAAAAAGGCAAAATAATCTCTGGCGTTTTAGATGAAAGAACAATGGGAATAGAATCTGAAGAATCAATCATATTGCAATTAGACAAATTCCTTGGAAGAGAAGAGACCATGAACATTATAAGAAAATTATTCTTGATGGGCGTCTCTTACTTAACAAGAAAGGGAATAACAATCTCCTTAGAAGATATAAAGACAGGAGAAAAAGCAAAAAAAGATTCTGAAGACATAATTAACAAGGCTCAGAAAGAAGTTGATTCTTTCATCGAATCCTATCATAACAAGACCCTAGAAATACTCCCTGGAAAAACCGCAGAAGAATCAAGGGAGATAAAAATAATAAGAAGATTGAACGACATCAGACTAAAACAAGGAGAAGTCATAAAAAGATATCTTGGAAAAACAAATCCAGCATACACCATGATGGTCTGTGGAGCTGGAGGTAGCGTACTATTCTTAACTCAGATGGCAGTCACTGTAGGACAGCAAGCTCTTTGGGCAAAGAGAGTAGAAATAGGTTATAATGACAGAACACTATCTTTCTACAAGGAAAATGACTTATCTCCTAGAGCTCACGGATTTGTAAAATCAAATTTCCTTGAAGGTCTTGATGCAGATGAATTCTTCTTCACAGCCATGACAGGAAGAGACTCACTAATGGATACAGCATTAAGAACTCCAAAATCTGGATACTTGTATAGAAGACTTGCAAATGCTCTTCAGGACATAAAAATAGAGTATGATGGAACTGTAAGAGATTCAAATTCAAATATAATCGAACTAGAATACGGAGAAGATGGAATCGATATAACAAAAGAACATCTAGAAGATAGAAAAGTCAATCCTGCAGAAGCAGCTGGAATCATAACAGCACAGAGTTTTGGTGAACCAGGTACTCAGATGACATTAAGAACATTCCACTATGCCGGAGTTTCAGAGATGCAGGTTACAGTTGGACTGCCAAGATTAATTGAGATCTTTGATGCAAGAAAAGAACCCTCAACACCTTCAATGGAGATCTATATAGAAAGAGACTTAGATAACGAAGAAGATGTAAGAAAATTCGCAAGAAAAATAAAAGAGATCAAATTATCTGAAGTTGCTTCACAAATCAATGTTGATTTCTCAAATCAGAAGATTGAAGTTGTCTTGAACAAAGAATCTATGAAAGACCTTTATATGAATGCAGGAAAAGTTGCAGAAGGCCTAGACAAGAAACACATCAAGGCAAAAGTCTCTGGAGATGACAAACTAGTTGTAAAATCAAAAGAGAATCTAAGTTATGGTGAATTATATCAATTGAAAGAGAAGATAAAAGGAACAATCATATCAGGAGTCAAGAACATCAGCCAGGTTCTTCCAGTCAAAAGAGAAAATGGAGATAATGTCATCTTGACAGCAGGTTCAAATCTAGAAGAAGTAATGAAACTCAAAGGAATAGATAAGACAAAAACAACAACAAACAATATTTATGAGATCTCAAAAGTCCTAGGTATAGAGGCAGCTAGACAAGCAATTTCTTTAGAAGTCAGAAAAGTCATAGAAAACCAGGGTCTCGTCATAGATGAAAGACATATAAGATTAATGTCAGATGCTATGACAAACAATGGAAATGTAAAAGGAACAACAAGAATAGGAATTATCGAAGAAAAACCCTCTGTACTTGCCAGAGCATCTTTCGAAACTCCAATCAAACACTTCATAAATGCCTCAATAGCAGGCGTCCATGATAAACTTGTAAGCGTTGTAGAAAACCTAATTCTAAATCAACCTGTTCCAGTCGGTACAGGACTTCCAGGATTGTTGGTAAAGTTAACAGACCAAGAAGCTTTAGTTAAAACAAAGCCAAAAGCAAGAAAAGAAGATAAAGAGAAAGCAAGCAAGAAAAAAGACAACTAGAGATTCTATTATTTTCATAAACTAAATTTAAATATTAACTGAGATTAAGACAATAAAGACCTTGAAAGTTAGTGCTCAACAACCTTAAAATAAATTTAAACTTACAGTTATATAAAAAATAAAAATGAGAGCAACACTTGATATGAAAACGATTCAGAACATGAATCTGTTTGAAAAAATAACTGGAGTTAAACCACGATGCTGTTTTGATTATAATCAGACTAGATTCTTTGTTGTGCCAAAATTCCTAGTAAAAAAAGCCCTTGGAGAAAATGCAAGAAATCTTCCAAGACTTTATGTAATCTCAAAAAGAGTGAGAATAATAGCAGATCCCGAGAAAAAGAACCAAGAAGAAATCGAAAAATTTATAAAAATAGTCATTTTTCCACATGAATTCAAAAGACTGGATATAGTCATGAATCAAAATTCTGACCCTGAAATCCAGATATACAGCATGCCAAAGATAAAGGCTGCCTTAATTGGAAGAAACAAACAAAGGCTCATTGAAATGTCCCAAGCTATAGAACAGTTTTTTAATATCAAAAGAGTTGTGATAAAGTAAAATGCGCAAAACACAACCAATAACAAGAATTCTGGTAATTTCTAGAGAAAAAGATCTTGATTTAACAAGACGCAATGTTGCAGTAATTGATTCAGAACTAAAATCACAAAGCACAATCTATGTTCCAGACAAAGCAGGTACTCCGGAGATAGTCAGAGAAATAAACTCCAGAACAATTGATCTTCTTTTGATGCAAACACTGAGCGTTAAAGGACTTGCTCCGAATCTGCATAAAAAATATGAAATAGAAGGAATTCCAAGTCAAGGAAAACTAGCTTTGCCAGATTCGTATTGGCAGGGATTTTCCTTAATAGATCATGCTCGTAGATTAAGAGAACCAATTCCAGTAATAACAGCATTTGATGTTGCTTCTCATCTATATAAACTACAAGATGCGATTTACACAGCATTGAGAGAGCAGTTCGGCGTATCAAATGTTCTCAGAAGAGGTAGTTCAGCAGAGT
>Ga0233423_10000529_pt1 | contig 20019 bp, 13 predicted proteins | sample Watercolumn_Mata_FD_180713 | JGI IMG/M metagenome (GOLD analysis project Ga0233423, IMG submission 180713) | Freshwater microbial communities from Lake Matano, South Sulawesi, Indonesia - Watercolumn_Matano_2014_112_MG | ecosystem: Environmental > Aquatic > Freshwater > Lake | place: Indonesia...
ATATAATTGTCTCGTAAGAGCATCATAAATCTCTGCTATCATCAGCTGCACATCTGCCTTGTACTTGTTATAGCCGCATTTTTGCATGAATTCAGTCAATTTATCCAAAGCAGGCGTTATCTTCTCTTTTATTTCCAAATCAACTGTATTCTTATTATTCTCGTTAATTTTTATGTTCTTGATGCTTTCCACTGCCTTCCTTCCCTCTGCAAGAGTTGCATCGTGATTCTGCGAGCACTTATCCTCGTCCCAATAGCCCTCTTCATCTATTAGTTCTGCTTGCTTCTTCGCATTTTCAAGGGTGTCATTTAATATTCCCAAATCACTTATGCTTTGGTTGACAGATAATTTGTCAAGCCAGCATCTTATGTTTTCATTATCGCAATAGCCAACAGGGCTCCATCTGCTCGGTTCTGTCTGCAAGCCAGGATTATCAGTAGAACATATTCTTATTATGCCTCGTTTGTAAATCTCTGGCTGTGAATATTCTTCTGCCATTTGTTGCAAGTTTAATCCCACAGGAGGCAGAACTCCAGATGAACCCCCAATACATTCCTTTTCTGTCGTCACTAATTTTGTTGATTGCTCCTTTAAGTATAAGTTCTTCAATTCATCTACTGCAAAAGATGTCGTAACCTGCCCAAATCCGCATTTTTCCTGTGCATTTATCTTTACGCAGAGTTCCTTGTATCCTTGTGGTGCAGTAAAATCAATTGCCTTATCAGCCTGCTCCCCTTGATTTATGTATCCTATTGAATTTGGCACCTGCACTGTATCCATTGTCTGATAGTATGATGTAGAGGGTGCGCCCTTCAGATAAACACTGTAGTAAACTCCCTGGTCCTTGCCAGCATAGATTCTGTAATAAACCTTGTAATGGGATGTCGGAGGGACAGTTGCATCTGTCAGCAAGTCTTCTGAGAATGATGCATAAAATTGCGTCGGTGATTCTGGTTCAATGAGTTTTTCAAAGAAATTGGCATTTGTAGGATACGTCGCAGACACCCACATCTTGCATACTTCAGTTCCAACATCTGCTGTGCTTTTTGCCTGGAATGCCTTAAATGTGTTTACGCCGTAAACATTGGTAAAGTAATTTATTGATTTGTCTAATTTATCCCAAGAGTCCTGCACAACCAGATACTCCCCACCACCATGACTGCTCTTGCCGCTTAACTTGCTTAGTAAGTCAGGAATACCAGTTTTTATGAAGGGGATTGCACTCTTCCAGAAGAATTCACATAAATAGATTGAGCGGATTTGGTCGCATATCCCAACTGTTCTGCCACTCTTGAGATTCTCCTGAAGGCAATCGCGTGTTGCCTTAAGCATCATCACAAAGTTATCAAGCCCTGCATGAATTCCAGACAAGCATACAGGAACAACAATCCCTTCCCTTGCGTTAGGCAGGCATAGCATTATCCCCCCGACAATACCTGTTTGGACTACATCTGCAACAGGATATTTCCCCCCAAAGTCGCATCTTGATGGCGGGCATAATACTGGGTCGCAAACATTGAACATCAGATTGCAGTCTTTCGCAGACATGAAATCCTCACACTCAACAGAGGGTATTGCAGTTGGCGGTGCAGTAACCTTTACATTTCCCGCATTAGGTATATATATTGTCCTTGCGCCTCTTTGGTATTGGGATGCTGCATTTTCAACAGCCGCTCTTGCATTTTCTATCAGAACAGAGGCCTCATTATCCTTGAGGCATGAAAATTTCCTTAGAGTCATTCCAGTATCAAAATTAATCATCTCGCACTTCCCATCCTTCTCACCATTATTGCTGAAGAAATCCATTAATCCGTTAGGCCCGACATTGCAAAGATAGAAATTTACAACCCTTCCTGACGCATCAAACGCCTTTAATCCAGCTCCTGGCTGCCTCGTTGCTATATACCATCCCTTCTTTTCGTCTATCGGCAGCAATGCAGGCATTCCCGCGTAATCCCCATTATCCCAGAATTTTGCCTCTTTGCTTTTTATGGGATTATTGCATAAAGAGGTGTCGATTTTTGTGAAATATGCTACATTCGACCTCGATAAGATTATTGCCTTTTCTTCGTCGTCAATCTTTTCAGGGGGTGATTTGCCACTTATTTTATACATCCCATTGTCTTTGATTGGGGCATAACCATTTGTTCCACTTTGATATTCTACAATTGTAAGCAAATCGTATTTGCGGTATTTTGCTATAACACCCTTTGTTTCAGGAGTATCTATTACATCGCTTGCTATGCCAATTATAGCATAATCAATATTCTTCTCTCTGGAAAATGTATTCTCTGCAAAATTAAATTTTTTTTCAAATTCTGCAGGAGTAGCTTCAAATATATTGACACTCCAAGGTTTCGAGTCTTTTGATGCTCCGACTATATCTGCCCTTAAGCTTTGGTCTCCTGTTGCGTCCCTTAATGCCTTATCCCTTTCTTCTATTTCTTTGTTAACATCAATCTCTTTTTTTACTATGCTCAATTTGCTGTAAAGATTCTTGTTTGCCATCTCTTTTAATTGTGTGTCAGCATTTGGGTCTTTTGCGATTGATGCCCATAAATGAATCTCCCTTAACGCTTCAGTTCCCGCTCCTGACTTGTCTAAATCCTGTATTGCATTATCTATTTCTGCTGCGCTTAAAGTGCCCTCTTTTGTCTCTATTCCCTTCAAATAAGTGCCAAGCCCTTCGTATTTTTTGCTTATCCTGCTTGCATATTCCTTTGCAGTTTTTTCAGAGTCAGGAACCTCTTTTCCGAATATCTCACTTTTCGTGTATTGCTGTGAGTCCTGGATTTCCTTGTTTACATCATCGGTAAGATGCTCTTTGACTGTTTGGATTTCATTTTCAATTACATCATTTTTATCGTTAAGGCACTGGTGTATTGTTGCGTAAGTTCCTGCACTCTTCATTTCAGCGCATTTTTCATACCATCCGTCAGTTCCTCTTAGCACTTTCTGCCTTGCTATGCTTCCGCCGCCCATATTGCTGAAAAAATTCCCAACCCATAGTGCAGTTGATGTTGCAAGGCATGTCGCCTTCCATGCTTTTACAAGATTCCCAAGATTATTTACAAGCCCCTCCCATTGGGTTATGGTTGCATTTAATTCATTTATGATATCCTTTGTCTTTTCTGGGCTCAGTTTTAGCGCTCTTTTTTCAATGCCTATCTTGAATGTGAAGTTCGCATCTGTTTCAGCCCTTTGCACAATTGGCTCAATTCTCAAGTCTGCTTCTTTGTTGAAAGTTATTTCTCCCACATAAATATTAAATGCATCCTCCTTGCTTTCTCCTGTAAGAATTGTTTTGTCCTTGCCTTTTTCTATGGTAACCTCTCTCTGCACAGGTTCTCTGCCAGCATTATAATTGTAACTAAATTTAACCTCTTCCTCCTTTATTTCAGAAATGCTTATCTTTCCAGTATCAACAAAGTCTCCCTCTACTTTTCCCTCTTGCTCTTTTCCATTTATTCTCACAGTAACCTCTTTTCCCTTGCTGCTCGGCTCAATATCCTGCAATGAAACAAAATGAGTTTCTCCCTCTATCCTGACTACTGCTGAGGTTCCGCTTGTCTCCTCAAGCAGATTTCCCTTAAGCATGCTTTCTGCCTCTTTTGCGCTGTCAGAATCAGGGTAATCCTGTATTATTTTCTCAAGCAATTCCTTTTGCGTCTTGAATTTTTTGATGTCCCCTGCGAGTTTAGCAGCATTAAACAATGCCTTTGCACCCTGCTTTTCCCCCTTTTCATATCCTGTCTCTGCCTTTTCCTTTTCTGAGCCATAATCTCTTGCAACCACCTTATATGCCTGTTCTGCCTGCTTGTAGTATGTTTCAATTAGGTTATTCAGTTCTGATTCATCCGATGCAGTATACTTTGCATCGCTTGCACCAACAATATTCTCTAATTTGAAGTTTAGTCCGCCAAAATCCTCTGACTCTGATTTTTCCCCACCTTGGCTTTCTCCTCCCTCCTCAAGAACAATGATATACAGCTTTCCGCTGAATGCGCTTCTCAATCTGTCTTGAAGCCCGTCTTTGCCTGTAAGGCTGTCTGTTTTTTTGAAAATCTCACTCGTCCCTTTCTTTTTCTTATCGTCATTAACATTTTGCGTTATGAAATTTGTTACGCTGCTCCATACGCCGCTTAACTTAATCTTTCCCTGCCCCTCCATTATGCCCTTTACAGTCACTGCAAATGAATTAATGAAAGCTTCATCAACCTCCTTGTCATATTTTGCTTTCGGCTTTATTACAACTGCAAAATTCTTGTCAACACCCTTAAGCATATTGCTTGATGCAGTTCTTGTATTCCCAACATAAGCAAGTTTAATACTCGGGTCTATAGCAAGAACTATGGGTTCTTTGGTTTTGAATTCACCACTTATGACATCTTTTCCGCTTTTGTCAGTAACCTTAATTTTTGCATTAGGCGGATTTTTTTCCAGGGTGTATGTTTTATCTTGGCACGAAATCTTTACTTTTCCGCCGCCAAGAATATTCGGTGTTATATCAGAAACAGAACATCCTTCTGTGATTTCCTGTCCTTTCTTTGCCCATAATACATCATCATCAATTATTATTTTTGCTTTATCTTGGGGAGAATCAAGATTATATGCATTAACCCTGAAACCAGCTTGGCAATAATATCCAGGCAGATAAATCTCATCAGATGTTTTTCCCTCGTCAAGCCTGAAGGATGCAATCTGGTTTGTTGCGTCACTATATATCCCTATTCTTGCATATTCCTTATTATTGCTCCTTTCTATTTCAAGAACTCTTATGTAGCCCTTTCCATGCCAGAAGCCAAATTCCTTATAGCGCTCTCTCCATTCCTCGTCTGTTAAAACAGGCAGCACAAAACTCGCTCTTCCAACACCAAACGCCTTTTCAGCCTTGTATGTTATCTTTGCAGTGAGATTCGCCTGAACCCATTTAGTCATATTCTTTTCTATTGGCTCATTTTTTACTACAACAACAAGATAGCCTAAATTATTCAGGACAGGAGAGCCTATTAGTTTTGAGCCCCATGTTTTCAATGCCGCTCTTGCAGGATGAAATCCCAAGCCGACTATATCCTTTGGCATTGTCCCGCCCTGTTTGAATGTAATGCTTGTTATTTCAGGAACCTCTATAAGGGGATTTATCTTTATTCCCGTCAATTGGCAAAAGACAGGAACATTATTCTCTTCAAGCAAGTCAGAGCGTATAACTGGAGGTGAGCATCCTCCTGGAAGTATCTCAACTAAAAAATCCTGACGCGCAGTGCATTCCTCTTTCCCAAATCCTGTCCAGTATGTTCCTATATCCCCAGAATAATAACTCCGAGGATTAGGATTGTAGTCATATCCAGTATAACTTGAAAATGCCTGGGCATAAGTGATTTTAACAATTGAGATTAGAATTAGCAGGATTAATAGGCTTATAATCACAAAACTTTTCCCTTTGATTTTTTTGTTTGAGTTTAACATTTTATTCCAGTTCAATTCCAATTTCCGAAGTATCAATTAGCTCGTAAACCCTTTGCAAATCGAGTATATTCTGGGGAAGAGGCATGACACTTGTGTATACACTTAATTTTTTTGCATCGCTTAGCATACCTTCTGTTATGTATTCCTGAGTATTCCCTCCGCCAGAGACTATTTGGGTGAGTGTTTGAGCAGGTAACTCTATATCATAGCATTGCTCTTTCTCAAAACCGAAAAATCCGCCAATACCCGATGCAGGAACCTTTGTGCACTGCTGCGTTTTATAGCTTCCAAGATTTATGTTGCCCTGCCTGTAAACATATGCAGAAATGTTGTAGAAACCATCTCTTAGCTCTATCTTTTTTGTTTGGGGATATACAATTGTTTGGCTGTCTTCTTCTGAAGTGAATGTTATTATTGCCTGCTCTTCCTTTGAGATAGGCGCGCCGCCAACAAAAATCTCTACATCCAGATTGTAAAGAGGAGAAAGGACAATCTCTGCTGATGCTGGTTCATTAGTGTCAATCTGCATTTTACTTTCAGCATACCCATTCGCGTTTGCAACTAAATATCCGCCGATACATTGAGGAACCTTTGCATTTAAAATAGCCTCCCCATAATCAATAGAGGTTTTGCCTATATCGCATATCTGCTCAAAGCATTTGAACTTGATATCCGCCTCGACAGGATTTGCAGAGCTGTTTATTGTTGCGATTTTCATGTCTGTCAGTTTATATTTGCATAATTCTACTTCTACTTCCTCGACAGCCTCTGTTTTTATCCCCTCTCTTGCCTTGTTCTTGCTTACAGAAACAACAACTGGAAACTGGAAAAGTTCATTATTGTCAAATATCTGAATCATTACAGGATAAGCCAAGTCATAGACAAAATGATACTGGACATAACAAAAACCAAGGATTCCAAGCCCCTTTTGCGTTCCAATAGGCTCTGCCTTCAGGACATCACCCTCAGAAGGCCAGACATCAAATTTTACGGGCCATGTTTCTGAGAATAAGAAATTGACATTCTCATTTACCTTGTCTGTGTCTTGCACAACAAAGTAATTATTCTCCTCGCTCTTTAGTTTATAGTAATCGCCATTTATCTTTATCGCAGCGATATTCGCGCTAACTGCTTCCTTGATATTCCTTTCAATTTCCTTTTTAGACCATGTCTTAGGCGCACAGCTTAGCTCTACATTTGTGAAAGGGGCATACAGGCTTAGAGTATCAAGGGAATAGTTTTCAAGGAAAAGCTCTTTCTGCTCCTTGTCATTTATTTTTTTGGCTATCTTGTAGAATTTGCCTATCTTGCTTTTTATGCTCGCCTTATGCGTTCCCACTATCGCACTCGCACTTTCTTTGTCCAGTATCAATGGGGCAGTTATACTTGCTTCTATGCTCTCGTCATTTATTGTTGTGCTTATTCTGGCTTCGCCCATGCTGATTTTATATCCCCTGTTTTCAAACTCACCGAAATCACAATTTTTTATCTCCTCTTCTAAAAAATCAGACAACTGTTTTTCCATTCCCTGCAGGGAAGGAACCTGCTGCCTCATTATATTATTCCCGGAAATATAAAACCAATAAGGAACAGCTGTTCCCAAGAAATCAAGTTGTGATGAAAAGGGCATGTATGAAGAGCCAACCTCAAATTTTGGCAGCGCTATATAGCCGCCCTGTGAACCAAGCAGAGCCGCGCCATCATTCATCTTATTCTCTATGCAGCCGATAAAATAGTCCTCAACAGGCTTGAATTGGGTGGGTATTGCGAATGGCTGTGTTTTAAGATAAAAAAGCATTGAAACAGAGGCAACTATCAATATTGCGATAATGACAAAAATAGTTACCTGCGCTTTTTTTACTCTCGTGGGCATGATAATTTATTCATGACAAGGCGATATTTAAATCTTGCTGAAAATTTAGAAAAATATTCAATTTATCTAGTAAAATGGACCCGAGAGGATTCGAACCCCTGATCTTCTCCACGTCAAAGAGACGTCTTAACCACTGGACTACGGGTCCATCACAGAGCCAAAGAAAGAGCGTTTAAAATATTTTTGTTTTGCAATATATCACTTTACGGGAAAAGTATAAAAAGGCAGACAGATAATATTTTCCTTTACTGAAGAAAAGATGGTGTACTACAGCCAATTGATAGGAAAGCCAGTAATTGCAAAGGATTTCAAGGTTATTGGCAGGTTAAAAGACTTGACTTTTATAGACGGCTATAAGTATGCCCGGATTTCTGCGATAATATGCAAGACAAAAACAGGTATCAGAAAAATTCCTTGGAAGTATGTCATAGAGCTGGGGGACAAGATTAATGATACAAGATTCAAGGTTGGTGTATATCTCAATGTAGAAGAAAATGAATTGGGATACAGCAAAAAAGAGGACCTGTCACTCAATAGCCTGCTTGACAGGCAGCTTCTTGATGTTGATGGTGCAAGGATAATAAGGGTTAATGATATCCTTCTTGGGGCTGTTGAAGATAAATTTTGCGTTGTTGGCGTCGATATAAGCGCCAAAGGGATATCCCGGCGCTTGGGATTTCTAAGATATTTTGGGGAATTGCTTCCGATTCTTGAAGAACATATTGTGCCATGGGAGTATGTTGAGCCTCTTCACAAGCAAACAGGAGAATTGCATTTGAAGTGCAAGATGGACAGGTTAGTCAATTTGCATCCTGCAGATTTGGCGGATATGATGCACGATTTGTCTGCGGACCAGAGGGTCTTAATCTTTGATTCATTGGACAGGAAAAAAGCTGCGGAGACATTGATTCTGTCGCAGCCAGAAGTCAGGAAATCTGTATTTAAGGGCATGAGCATAAAGAGGATTGCAGAATTGCTCGGGAATATGTCTTATCATGAAGCTGCAACAATCCTGACATTAATGCCCTCTATAGAAAACGAAGAAATATTAAGATTAATGCGGAAGGAATCTGCCGAAAACATAAAAAAGATTTTGTCTTATGACAGAAGGTCAGCTGGCGCTATAATGAGCACAGAATTCCTGACAATTCCCGATTATTTCACAGTCAGGCAGGTAATTGCATTCCTAAGGAAAAAAATGCCTTCTCCCAACAGGATTCATTACTTCTATGTCAAGAACAGGGACAATGGGCTTATGGGTGTTATATCCTTAAGAGACATTGTTCTGGCAAATCCAAGAGCAAAGGTTATTTCTCTTATTAAGAAAAATATCATAACAGTCAGGATTAATACGCCAGTAGAGGAAGTTTTTAATCTTATGAACAAGTACAAGCTGCTTGCGCTGCCTGTTCTTTCCAATGAAGGCAAGATTCTTGGGGTGATAAGGATGAGCAATGCGCTGAATGCACTGATACCCCAAAGCGTAAAGAGGCAGAGAATTCCAAACAGATACAAGAAGAAAAAACAAAATGGCAAAAATAAGTCTTAGAAACCTGCTGCTTTTTCTCGCAGTTATAGGGCCTGGGATAATTACTGCTAATGTCGATAATGATGCAGGAGGCATTGCGACATATTCTCTTGCAGGCGCGCATTTTGGATACTCTCTCTTGTGGGTTCTTATCCCAATAACAATAATGCTTGTTGTCGTGCAGGAGATATGCGCAAGAATGGGCGCAGCAACAGGCAAGGGACTTGCGGATTTGATAAGGGAGAATTTTGGCATCAAAATAACATTCTATGTTATGCTTGCTCTTGTGTTTGTTAACATAACAAATACAATATCCGAGTTTGCAGGAATAGCCGCTTCTGGAGAGATATTTGGGGTAAGCAGGTATATTGCAGTTCCATTAGCGGCTTTGGCAGTTTGGTGGATTGTAGTGAAAGGGAGTTACAAGAGTGTAGAAAAAATATTTTTGTTTGCATGCCTGTTTTATGTGAGCTACCTTATCTCGGGGGTAATGGCTCATCCTCAATGGGGGGATGTTGTGAAAAATACACTCGTTCCCACATTTAACTTTTCTTCCGCGTATCTTATTATGCTTATCGGCATGATAGGCACAACAATTGCACCATGGATGCAATTTTACCTTCAATCTTCAATCGTTGAGAAGAACATCAAAAGAGAGGACTACAAATACAGCAAATGGGATGTTATTGTCGGATGCATTATTGCCGCAGTTGTTGCATTCTTCATAGTTATTGCGACTGCCTCAACTATCTTTAAGTCAGGAGGGAATATCGTTGATGCTGCAGATGCTGCAGTCGCCTTAATCCCATTGGCTGGAAGATTCGCAGGACTGCTTTTTGCATTTGGTTTGCTTAATGCAAGCGTATTTGCCGCATCTATACTGCCATTATCAACAGCTTATTCTGTAAGCGAGGCGTTTGGATGGGAAAACGGGGTAAATAGAAAATTCAGCGAGGCGAAGAGGTTTTACATTCTTTATACTGCTATAATAGTTATAGGCGCGGCAGTAATCATGATTCCCAATTTATCCCTTGTTTTTCTTATGTATATATCTCAAGTATTAAATGGTGTTTTATTGCCTGTAATATTGATACTGATGCTGTATCTTGCAAACAAGAAGCCCCTTATGGGAAATATGAAGAACTCAAAAACAATCAACATAATCTCTTGGGCAAGTGTTGTCTTCCTGGTGATTGTGAATATCTTTATGATAACATCTCTTTTTATCAAATAAGAAAGCCTCCAGCAGGATTTGAACCTGCGACCCTCTGTTTTTTTGCATCGGTACAAAACAGATGCTCTGAGCCAACTGAGCTATGGAGGCATATATTCAGTATTTAAAAGGTTATCAGAAAGTTTTATTTAAACCTTATTATTTTCAAATCTTGGTTCAATTTAAACCTTATTATTGCCTGTTTTCTTTGCCTTCTCAATCTCGGCAATGCGTATCTCGCAGAATGACAGAGGATATATCTTTTTAAGTTTCAATGCCAGTTCCTTTTGGAGTTTTCCAGATGCAATAGAAGAAAAGATATCTGATGTATTCTTGCTTGCGCAATACTCCCTTATTGCCTCCTGCGCCTTTATCTTTAATGCATTTCTTACTGCCCTGTGCACCTTGTTCCTTGTTATAAGGAATGGCTTTATTCTGAGATTATTGTCAGTAGTTTTGCATGAAAATGAATCCTCTACATAGCTTATTCCCTTTCTCATTGCCCGCTGGATGTAAAAGGGAAGCAATACGAGTTTCTTAAGCTCTGCTGTTGCCCTGCCGTCATTTACAGAAATCATAAAAGTCGCTTCTGTGCTTCTTCCATGAAGTATTCTTGTCAAGTCAAGCTTTATTGATTTCTTGTCAAGCTTCTGCAAATCAACTGCGTTTATCTCCACTATAGTGTCTATAAACGGCACTTCAATGCTCATGGATTTTTTCTTTAGTACCATCTTATTCCTTCTTTACTCCTGTAATTGTCTTATTTGCCTTTGCACTTTTTGTCTCTTTGTCTTCAATAAGGGCTCTTCCTGTTCTCATGCCCCTTTGGGCCAATGATGATTTATTGCATTGCATGCAGGTGTACATTATTACCGCCTTTTTGGTTGTTTTTGTTTTCCTCTTCCAGTCCTTTATGGCAGGTTTTGAAAATTTTCCATGATTGCCACAACCCCTCCTAAGCCCTCTTCTTCTTACTCTTGATGTGCCCCATTTTGAGAGCGGATGAGCAGAACTTCTTCCTCCCTGTTTTGCTATTGATATTTTCTGTTCAGTATGCTTCTTGCAGAAGGGGCAGTAACGCTTTGCCTTTTTAGGTTTTTTCATTTTTAAAGGATAAGAAGAGGGTATTTAAATTTATTGCCGAATAAAACCTATTCATTCTCTATGGCTGTTGCCTTTCCGCTCTCAATAAGTATATTTGCAATTTCAAGAGGCAGATTTGCCACCTCTCCGCTTTTGAAAGGTCCAAGAACATTTCCCTCGCCATCAAGAAAGCTCTCAACATCCCTGTTGAATCTTACAAGAAGGTTCTGCAGCTTTTTTTCCTGATGCCCATTGATTATATTGCCCGCAATTTTTGCCGTTTCTTCAAGTTTCTGCGTTATGACCTCAAACAGCTCTTTTTCATAGCCCATCATATTCTCAAAATCCCTCTTGCTTATGCCTGTTTCTGCGGCAACAAAAGCCAAATCAAGAATCTTTTTCTTTCTTCTTAGTATAAGCTCCTTTATCACTGCAATGCTGTTCTCAAGCTGTTTTTTTGTCTTGACAATTGAATCAGAGAACATGTCATCCTCCTTGCCCACAACTGCTTTTTTCTCGCTTATGTAATCAGAAACCTCATTCAGGAAATTTTTTGGAAGTTGCTGCAATTGTTCAGAATACTTCTCTTTTCTCAACAAGTCATATATCTCCTGATATGTTATCATTTGTAAGCAGGAGAATCCCTATTTTTTAAACTATTCTATAAAATATTATACTATGAATTTCAGCACATCCTTGCCATAAATCTTTCCTATCTCCCCGCTCTTTGAGTCAGTTTCATTGAATCTTTTTGTGCTGTCTTTTCCCTCGCCAAAAATGAGGAACGGGACAGCATCAGAGGTATGCGCCTTCACAGAGCATACTGATGAATGGTCAGCGGTAATTATCAACTTTATTTTTTCTTTTTGCGCCAGTTCTTTTAAGAATGAAAAGAACTCCTTGTCAATCATTTCTATCATTTTCTTCTTCTCTTCGGGCCTGTTGTCATGCCCCGGCACATCAGTCTCTTTAAGGTGGATATATGCATGCTCATATCTTTTGAGATTCCATTTTAAGGTTCTCTTTGCAAACTCAATTGTAGTCCTTAAGCCCTCATAAAGATTAGAATAGACATCATTATTTTTTAATTCAGGATATGCAAAAGAGGCGATATCCATCCCAAATGACTTGGATATTCCTATTTCGAGGGGCATGCATCCTATATACAGCCACTTTCCAGGCAGTTTTTTTGGGACAGGCAGTTCTGTTCCCGCATCCCTTGTTATTATTGTATTTGCAGGAAGAAGTCCTTTTTCCGTCCTTATTGCATTAATCTTGTTTGTTTTGAGTATGTAATAACTCTGCTCTACAAACTCATTTACTATATTTGCGCTCAAAGCGGTATTTTCCTCGTCATCCAAAGGCAGGGAAGATTGCAGTATGTCTTGGGGTTTGAATGTCCCTTTCTCGCGATAATATGCTGGGTCAGTGTTTGTTATGTTATCTGAAAAGCCTCCCTTTATTACCAATACACCCCTATGCTGCACAGTAGGTTTGAAGATGAATTTGTATGGAAGCCTCATCCTGTTGTTTATGTCTTTCGCAAGTATCATTGCTTCTTTTGTTGTTAATGTCCTTCCCACTCTTCTGTCTATTATTTTTCCCTCTTTTATGTTGTTTATTGTTGCAAAATTTGCCCTCAGAGCCAAGTCCCCCCGCTGGAATTTTATGCCTGCACCCAACGCCTCTAAAGGCCCTCTCGCAATAAATGCATTCTCGCCGAAAATTGCAAGAATCCCGTTGTTTGATTCTGGGGCCATCTTTTCATTGATAGGATACATATAGCCCTGCTTTCCATTTTCAGCGAGAAAATCAAGATTCGGGGTTGATGCAGCTTCAAGCGGTGTTTTGTTGCCAAGTGCAGGGCATTGCCTGTCTGCGACACCATCAATTAATATAAGAATGGATTTCATACCAAGAATAAGCATCAGCGATTTATAAAGATTTATGCGCTTTTTTGTCATCAAAAAAACAAAGCTACATCAAAGGAAATCAAAAGATCTCCTCTGTTTAAGGTGCGGTAAAACATGGGGATTTTTATGATAAACCTATTTGTTCCAGAAGTTTTGCCTTGTCAAAGGGAATTATGTCCTCGTAATCCTGCCCTGTTGCAAGATATATTATTGGTTTGCCTGTTACATGCCCAATTGAAATTGCCGCCCCTCCTCGCTCATCAACATCAGCCTTTGTCAGGATGACAGCATCAATCCCAACAGAGCTATTAAAACTCTTTGCCTGTTCGATAACATCATTGCCGACAATGCTCTCTCCAATAAATATCTTCAAATCTGGTTTTGTCACCCTGCATATCTTTTCCATCTCTCTCATCAGATTTTTTTCTGTGTGCATTCTGCCCGCAGTATCAACCAATACGACATCTATTGAGTGCGATTTGGCATACGCTATTGCATCATATGCAACTGCTGCGGCATCTGCCCCGTAATCGTGCTTTACAACAGGAATATTAAGTTTTGACGCATGCTTTTGCAGCTGTTCTATGCTCGCAGCCCTGAATGTATCAGATGCAGCAAAAACACAGCTCATCCTGTTTTTTTTGAGCATATTCGCTATCTTTGCGATGGTTGTTGTCTTCCCGCTGCCGTTTATGCCAAAGAAAACCATCACAAATGGTTTCTCAGCCTCGCGGATTTTTTGCAGAATATCAAACGACTCTATAAGCAAATCAAAAATAACCTTTTTTATTGAGTCTCGAATGATATTTTCTATTTCAGATTTCTTAAGTTCTCTTGAGACAAGCTCTGTCTTAAGTTTGTCTTTTATTGAATCAATAACCGCAATTGCGACATTGTTTTCTATAAGGATAATTTCAAGGTTATGCCATATCTTTTCAAATGTCTCTTCATCCAGCGAGACTGTCTCAAATCTTTTTTTTAACTTTTGGAAAAAACCCTCTTTCTTGGGCATTTCTTCCAATAATTCCTTCTTCTCTTCTTCGGCCTTTTTTTCTTCTTTTTGTTTTTCTTTTGCTTTTATTTTCTTTTTTTTAACATCTTCTTTTATGAGGGACTTTTCTTTTGCCTCTTCCTTTTCTGCCTTTTCTTCTATCTCCTCCCTGCTTTTCTTGAAGAAGGATTTCAGCTTTTCCTTGAAAAATTTGAACATACTTAAAGGAGCATAACTTGATTTATAAAAACTTTGTTCTTTCTTTGCTATTTATATTCTGCTGAATAAGAAAATTTATATAACTTGAGAGTATCAGTTTTTTGAATAGGGGTGATAGGATAATTTAATGAGCAAGAGCAAAAGAGCAGCAAGTCTCTGTATGGAGGTTGGGATTGAACCGAAATTCCCTATTTATTCTGGAGGTTTGGGCTGTCTTCATGGTGACATGTTAAAAGCCGCTGCTGATTTGGGTTTGCCTGTTGATGGTTATAGCATTCTTTATCACAAGGGAAATTACAGGCAGAAGCTTAGTGATGACGGATGGCAAAGCGAACTGAATGTGCCTTGGTATCCTGACAGGCATATGAAAAAACTTGACCAAGAAATAAAGATAAGGTTTCACGGAAATGATATTACTGTAAACATATGGAAGTATGAAATCAGAGGAGCAAAGAACACTAAAGGGTATAACAACACCGTTCCAGTATACCTTTTTGATTCCAACAATAGGGAAAATCCTCAAGGGATGAGAGAGGCGACAAATTATATGTATGATAAGTTAAATCGGATTTATCAAGGAGCAATACTCGGAATAGGAGCAGTAAGATTCGGGGAAAAGTTAGGAATAGACTACAAAAAATATCATTTTAATGAGGGAGATCCTTCTTTTGCAGTATTTGAACTTATCAAAAAGGGATTGAATCTTGAGGATATAATCGAAAGGTGTGTTTTCACAACACATACCCCTGTTGAAGATAGTTTGCAGAAGTTCGCTTATCATGACATATATGACAAGCTTGGCGAATTGGTTCCCTCAAATATAAAGGCCTTAGGGGGTGCAGACATATTGAATATGACACTTCTTGCTCTCACCTGCTCGGGATATTCAAACGCAGTATCGAAAAAGCATGCTCAAGTATCAAAAAGAATGTTTAACAAGGACTTTGATTACATTACCAATGGTGTGCATTCAGAAACTTGGACTTCTGATTCATTTAAGAAACTTTATGACAAGCACTGTAAGGGCTGGCGAGGAGATTCTGAACAGTTAAAAAATGCCAAAAACATTCCTCTTGATGATATTATAGAAGCGCATATGGCTGAAAAGAAAAAGATGATAGACCTGATTTCCAGGTTGACCTATACAGACCTTGACCCCGATATATTAACGATAGGATTTGCAAGAAGAATGGCAAAATACAAAAGGCCCGACCTGATTTTTGAGGATATAAACGAATTAGTCAGAATAGGCGATAAAAAATTACAGCTCGTGTTTGCAGGCAAGGCGCATCCCTTTGACAAAGATGGAAAGGATATTATAAAAAATATTTTTGATGGGATTAAAAAAGTTAGCAGTAATATAAAATGTGCTTATCTTGAAGATTATAATATGTATCTATGCAAGGTTCTTACATCAGGATGTGATGTGTGGCTTAACAACCCTCTCTCGCCACTTGAGGCATCTGGCACATCTGGAATGTGTGCCGCACATAATGGGGTGCCCCAATTAGGCACTTTGGACGGGTGGTGGCTTGAAGGGCTGCAAGAGGGAGTTACTGGATGGGGAATAGGCAGGGAGAGGGATAATCACCAGATAAATTTCAATTCTGATGAGGCATGGGCTATAAGAAAAGAGGATGCAATCAGTCTGCGTGAAAATATCGAGAACAAAATCAAGCCAGTTTATGAAAACAAGGAGAAATTTGCAGAGATTAGCAGAAACGCTATCTCAATAAATGCCTCGCATTTCAATGCTCACAGGATGATTAAAGAATATGCAGAAAAGGCATTTAAATAAAGAACATGAGGACTAATGAAAAATGTATGAGAAAAATATGCGTAATCTGGAGAAGCGAATTGATGAGGCAGAAGAGTGGATGGCTTCTTGCATTAATCTTATAGCAAGCGAGAATGTTATAAGCGAGAGAGTTGCAGATGTGTTGTCTAAGCCTAAGCTTGCTGGGAAGTATGCAGAGCGTTCTCGCAAGAAAGACAGGAGCAAACATTATTATTACAAGGGCACAAAGTACATAGAAAAGACTGAAGACGAACTGGAAAAGCATCTTAAATTATTGTTTGGATGCAAGAATGTTGAGATTAGACCAATTTCAGGAACACTTGCCAATGATATTGTGTTCTCTGCATTTGTTAATCACAAAGACAGAGTAATGGCTTATCCAACGAATCATGGGGGGCATATAAGCCACTATAAGCATGGCAGCTTGGGAAAGTACTCAAAAAAGATAATTCCAATCCCCTTAACAGAAGATGGATATCATCTTGATTCAAGTAAAACAATAAAGCTTGTAAGGGAGTATAAACCATCAATTATTGTGCTTGGCAAATCCTTATTTCTTTTCCCAGAACCAATATCTGGAATTAAAGAGGCGTGCAATAAAACAGGAACAAAAATAGTTTATGACGCCTCTCACGTGCTTGGGTTAATAGCTGGAAAGCGATTTCAAAATCCCCTCGCAGAAGGCGCGGATATTGTCACTGGTTCAACGCATAAAACATTTTTTGGGACGCAAAGGGGAATAATTTTTAGCAATATGGAAGATGATGAGTGGATTAAAATAGAGAAAGCAACCTTTCCAGGTGCATTAAGAAATCATCACCTTAATACACTTACGGGACTTCTTAAAGCAACTTATGAAATGCTTGAATTTGGCAGAGAGTACGCAAAACAAACAATAATAAATGCAAAAACTCTCGCATCAAAACTCTATGAAAGTGGTTTTGATGTGCAGGCAAAGAAATTTGGCTTTACAGAATCACATCACGTTGCAGTTGATCTAAGCAGATACGGGGGAGGGGAGAGGGCAGCTAGCTTGCTCGAAGAGAATAACATAATAATAAACTCAAATATGCTGCCCTTTGAAGAGCAAAAGTACTGCAAAGATCCAAGAGGTGCAAGGATAGGCGTTCAAGAAATGACAAGATTTGGCATGAAGGAAAGTGAAATGGGATATATAGCAACGCTTATTTCTAAATGCCTTCATGGAAAAAATGTCAGGGAAGAAGTAATAGAATTCAGGAAGGACTTTCAGGACATAAAATACTGCTTTGATTCTTGAAGTTAAGCTTTATAAACAAACAGGGCTTTTTTAGAGAATGGTATTGGAAAAATTTGGAGAGGCGTTAAAGAATGTCATGAACAAGCTAGCATCAACTATCTTTCTTGACAAGTCAGTCATAGAGCAGATAATAAAGGATTTGCAGAGAACTCTTCTGCAGGCAGACGTTGATGTGAAGATTGCTAATGAGATAGCATCAAAAATAAGGGATGTTGCATTCAATGAAAAAATCAAGGGAATAGAGAGAAAAGAACAGCTGATAAAACTTATACATGACGAGATTGTAAATATACTCGGCAAAGAGAGCCATGAGTTAGCAATAAATAAAAAGGCAAAGCCATACAGGATTATGCTGATTGGGCTGTATGGAAGCGGCAAGACAACTGCTATTGCAAAGCTCTCTCTTTATTACAGCAAGAGGGGGCATAAATGCTGCATGCTAGGATTAGATGTGCATCGCCCAGCTGCGCCAGAACAGCTTGAACAGCTTGGAAAACAGATTAATGTTCCCGCACTGATAAACAGAGAGGAAAAAAACCCAATTAAAATATTCAGGCAGTATGAAAATCAGCTTTCTAAATATGACATTTGCTTTATTGATACTGCAGGTAGGGATGCGCTTGATTCTAATCTTATAGCAGAGATAAGCAACCTGAATAAAACAATAAAGCCAAATGAAACAATTCTTGTGCTTTCTGCAGATATTGGGCAGGCAGCAAGAAAGCAGGTTTCAGAATTCAAGAAGGCATGCAATATTTCTAGTGTTATAATAACAAAGATGGACGGGACTGCAAAAGGCGGAGGCGCATTAGTTGCATGCTCTGAGACAAACTCCCCTGTTTTATTCATAGGCACAGGAGAGCATGTCCATGATATTGAGACATTCAATCCTACATCATTTGTATCAAGAATGCTTGGGATGGGTGACATAGGGGCGTTGCTTGAAAAGGTGAAAACTGCCTCAGAGCCTATAAAGGAGATAAGAGAAGAAAAATTCACACTAATAAATTTTTACGAACAGATTAAGGCATCTCAGTCACTTGGGGCTTTGGATAAGCTTGCTGAATTTATGCCTGGCTTGGGAAATTTTAAGATACCCCAGAATATGCTTGAGACACAGCAGGAAAAAATGAAGAGATGGAAACATGCAATAGACAGCATGACATTGCAGGAAATAGAAAATCCTGAATTGATAAAAGATACGAGAATTGCGAGAATTGCAAAGGGCGCGGGAGTTTCATCTTCAGATGTTCGGGATTTAATCAACCAATATAACATGATAAGGGGAATGATTCCAGCCGCTTCCAGATTGGGCAAAGGTTTGCAAGATGATGCTGCTGGGAAAATGGAAGGGCTTCAAAGAGGATTAAGTCATGGTTTAGACCCAAGAAATCTTGGTTTAAGCCAGAAGCAGCTTAGAAAGCTTGCAAAGAGGATGAAAGGTTTTAGATTTTAATAAACCAACAAAAAGAAATCTTTATAAAAAAGCATTCCATAAATCCTTATGGCAAATAAGACTAACAAAAAAATCCAACCAGTAAAGAATCTTGATGATTTGAAAACAACAAATAGCTTAGCAGGTGCAGCAGATGCCCTTCTTATTACTCAGGACTGGCAGAAGAAATACGGTCTTGGGGGCAATTCAAGTGGAACTTACTGCAAGAGGGCAAGAACACATAATTATGAGATATAATCTTTCTTCAGGTTAAGTTTTTAAAATATTCATTCTATTCTTAATCATGGAAAAGATTATCGCGCAGGGCGCAGAGGCATTGCTAATCAGGAGGGATAACCAGATTATAAAAAGAAGGATATCAAAGGGTTACAGGCATCCTTTGCTTGACGAGCAGTTAAGAACGAGAAGAACACGGAGCGAAGCAAAAATCATTTCTAAGGTAAATTCATTAATAGATACTCCAAAGATTATTAACACTGATGAAAAAAACAAGCAGATAACAATGGAGTTTATTGAAGGCAGAAAATTAAGTGATTGCCTTGATGAATTTGAACTTTGTAATGCATTGAAGATATGCTCTATAATGGGAGAAAATATTGCAAAGATGCACGATCAAAACATTATTCATGGTGATTTGACAACAAGCAATATGATTTTTTATAATGAAAAGATATATTTCATTGATTTTGGTCTTTCATTTCATTCTTCAAGAATAGAGGACAAGGCAGTTGATTTGCATTTGTTAAGGCAGGCGTTTGAATCAAGGCATTTTAAAAGATGGCAGGATTATTTTAACACTGTAATTGAATCCTATAAAACAAAATCATCAGATTCCTCTAAAATCTTGCAGCAACTCAAAAAGGTTGAATCGAGGGGCAGATACAAGGGAAAGCATTAATATCATGACAAAAATAAAAGTTAATCTTGGAGAGAGAAGCTATCCTATTTTAATAGGATATGGGCTTATTGATAATATAGGACTAGAAATTACAAAGTGCCTTAAGAACAAGAAATTTATGCTGATAACAGATGCTAATGTCAATAAGCTATATGCTAAAAGGGTAATGAAATCTTTAAAAGAAAATGGCCTTTCTGTTAATCTGGCAGTTATCCCTGCCGGAGAGAAATATAAGGATATAGAACAAGCAAAAATAATTTACAAGGAATGCATAAAAAATAATCTGCATAGGGATTCAAGCA
>Ga0233423_10000530_pt1 | contig 19905 bp, 21 predicted proteins | sample Watercolumn_Mata_FD_180713 | JGI IMG/M metagenome (GOLD analysis project Ga0233423, IMG submission 180713) | Freshwater microbial communities from Lake Matano, South Sulawesi, Indonesia - Watercolumn_Matano_2014_112_MG | ecosystem: Environmental > Aquatic > Freshwater > Lake | place: Indonesia...
TCTGGCACTTCTTCCCTTTTTGATTCCTTAACAAGAGCGCACAATAGCGATTCAACTTTTAACCTTAAATTGAATACTGATGGGTATGGTCCGAGCGATCACTCTTCATTTTATGCGAAAAAAATTCCCGTTCTTCACTTTTTTACTGATTTGAATGAATTTTATCACCGTCCTATTGATACTTACGATATAATTAATTATGACGGTCAAGAGAAAGTAGTAAAATATATAGCATCCATCGCATTTGATTTAAACCAAATTTCCCAGAAGCCTAAATATATCGCAATGGAAAAGCCAAAAACAACTGGAGCCGGTGGAAGAAATACGAGGGTTTTTGTAGGTACTATCCCCGATTTTGGTGACCAATCAGAAGGAATGAAGATCTCTGGTGTTCGTGAGGGAAGTCCGGCGGCAAAAGCTGGCCTACAGGGCGGTGATGTTATTACAAAATTTGGAAAAGTTGATGTTAAAAATATTTATGACTATACCTATGCACTTGGAGAATATAAAGCCGGTGATACAGTAGATGTTGTAGTAAAACGTGGAAAAGAATCAATGATTCTTAAAGTTACTTTAGAAAAAAGGAATTAAAATATTTTTAAAAAAGTGTACTATTAATATTTTATGTTATTTAAATAACTTCAATCAAAGTTGCGTATTTTGCTTTTCCATCTTTTAAAAGTGTGGCTAACTTATTCACCAGAGCTTCGCTATTTTCTGTCATTCCATCTTCTAAAGTTTCATATTCTTCCACTGAATTACATACAAATTCCTCTACGAAGAAATTCTTCTTACCCTTCTGCTCAAATATAGAATAGTCTTTCTTCTGTTCGACAACGAAATGATGTTTTAATTGATTTGCAAGAGCGAGGTATTCTTCTCTTTTTTCTGATTTGATTTCGTATGATATCTGAAGTATAACCTTTGGCATAATTCATCTTTCTTGATTTTGTTAGTGAGTTACATGAAATTTTTCATTGCGTCTCGTATCTCTTTTTCACTCATACCAAAATAGTGTCCAAGTTCGTGAAATAGAACTTCGTTAATACATTTTTCAATTTCTTTATCCGTTGTGCAAATTGATTCAATATTTTTTTGGTAAAGCGATATTTTATCTGGAATTGTTGGTTGTGTACCATACCACGATCCGCGGTGCGTCAATGGTGTACCTTGATATAAACCTAATAAAGATGTTTTCCGAGAATGCATTTCATGAATTACATCTTCTGGTGGAAAATCTTCAACAACAATATGCACATTATCTATTTTATCACCAAATACTTGTGGAAGTTCTCCGAACACTTGTTCTGCGATTTCCTCAAACCTTTCTCGTGTCATGTTATGTGAATTATTATGTTATTAAACAAACCTTGAAACATATTCACCGCCATAAATTAATCCAAGTATCGGTATGCTGTATGTAGTTATGCCAATGATTATAGATTTCCAAATAGAAAGTTGAGTTCCAATATATGTTCCATAAATAATAAGCAATAGTGACCATAAAAAAAGGATGCCATCGCAACCAATTAGGATGATATATATAATGGGTTTGATTGTATATGGATGAGGATTAAAAGAAAATAAAAACATACCGAATGTTAATAATTTAACTGGTAAAATGAATACGAATGATAATATCGCTGGCAAAAAAGCATAGCTAGTTATACCGAGCGATATTTTATAATTAGTTTTACCGTTAAAAACCTTCGTAAGTGTCCAATGCCAGCAAGTAAGTAGAATGCAAATGATACAACCATACAGTATACCAAATATTAATGCCGAGAATATCAATGGTAAAATATTTTCATATTTGTCGCCTATCCGCCATAGCCAGAATCCTATAAATGACAAGCTGATGCCAAAAAGTATATTTAAGAAAAGGGCATAGTTTTTATGTTCAGCAAGTGTAATAATTTGAAATGCATTTCTTGGACGTTCAATGATTTTCCAGAGTGTAGAGAATAAATCTAAATTAGGTATGCGGTTTTGTAAAAAACTACCACAAGTTTTGCATATAGTTGAATATTGGTCGTTTTCGGATTTACAAATGGAACATGTTATCATTTACTTTTTCCGCAACTGTTTAAATCAATCGAAGTTAGGAAGATTGTGCAATTGAATCAATGCTTTTTTGAGTACGAATTTATTCGATTTGCTCAAATTTTGCAGTGAAATGGCGAAGTACTGGTGCTTCCTCAATTATCCGAAAGCCTCTCAAGCCCATCCTATTCATAAAAATTTCATCAGCAACTTCAATGACGTAGTCAATGTGACTTTGTGTATAGACTCTTCGTGGAATAGCGAGTCGAACTAATTCCATTGGTGGAGACAATAATTTTTTAGTTTCTTTATCATACTTTCCAAACATTACACTTCCGATTTCAACACTACGTATGCTCCCAATACGGAACAACTCCACGACTAATGATTGACCAGGATATTCATAGATAGGAATGTGTGGTAATAATCTTTTCGCATCTATATAAATCGCATGTCCACCTGGTGGTTGAACAATCGGTATTCCTATAGATGTAAACTTTTCCCCTAAATATTCAACCGAACGAATACGATAACGTAGATAATCCTCGTCAAGAATTTCATTTAATCCCTGCGCAATCGCTTCTAAATCGCGTCCAGCAAGACCTCCATACGTTGGGAAACCCTCTGTCACAATGAGGAGATTCCTCGATTGTGACGCAAGTACAGGATCATTCATAGCAAGAAATCCACCAATATTGACAAGTGCATCTTTCTTTGCACTCATTGTACAACCATCTGCATAAGAGAACATTTCTTGAGCGATCTCACGTACGGTTTTGTTCGCATATCCCCTTTCACGTCGTTTGATTAAAAAAGCATTTTCTGCAAATCGACAGGCATCGAGAAATAAAGGAATACCATATTTTTTTAAAACTTCTTTGGTGTTTCTAATGTTTTCTATTGAAACCGGTTGACCACCACCTGAATTGTTTGTTACCGTCATCATACAAAGTGGAATTGACTGTGCCCCTTTTTCAATAATTAACTTTTCCAGAGCTTCAATATCCATATTCCCTTTGAAATCAGAAATTACATCTGGATGTTTACCAACTTCAACCAATAAATCTATCGCTTCAGCACCTGAATATTCGACATTGGCTCGTGTGGTATCGAAGTGAGTATTATTCGGTATGAATTTCCCTTTTCCTCCGACAAGTGAAAATAATATTTTTTCTGCAGCTCTTCCTTGATGAGTTGGAATAATGTGTTTGAATCCTGTCAAAGCTCGAACCGTTTGCTCAAAATGATAATAACTTTTTGATCCTGCATATGATTCGTCTCCTTCAAGCATTCCTGCCCATTGTTTAGCACTCATTGCTGAAGTTCCACTATCAGTAAGCAAATCAATGAGTACTTCTTCTGCCGGTATCAGAAATGGATTATAATAAGCTGCTCGTAAGACTTGTTCTCTCTCTTGCCTAGTAGTAAACTTAATTGGCTCGATAGATTTAATTTTGAAGGGTTCGAAAATTGTTTTCATTTTTATATTTTTCTACTAGTCTTCAACGTTATTTTCCACATTTAATTCCTCAAGTAGATGTAAAATTTGTTTCCAGGGTTTTTCTGATAAAAGGTGATGACTAATTCTGCCCTTAATGATACCTTTTTTATCTATTACATATGTGATATTCCGAAGAGCTAAACCACGCAACCATATTGCTCGATAATTTCGGCATACCTCCATATTCGGATCAGAAGCAATTGGGATAGAGAAGCTGAATAATGTGAATAGTTGCCGTAAATCATCCATATTTCGTGGACTAATTGTAAGTACAACTGCACCTAATGTCTGCACTTTTTGAAGATGTTGGAGAAAAATATAGATATCTTTTGATTCCTTTTTCACGAAATCATCTGGAATGAATGTTAGAACAACATTGTTTTTTCCGAACATGTGCCGGAGTCGAAATATTTCCCCCGAATCAAGTCTAAGTTTGAAATCTGGTGCTTTCGATCCGATCGGGAGCATAATTTACTCTGGAGTTGATAGTTTGGCTACTCTTTGTCGAATTGGATCAATGAAAAAATATCATAATTCTTCATTCGTTCCCTGCCTTTTAGAAATGTAAGTTCGATAAGGAATGATATTCCAACTACATGAGCCTGCAATTTTTCTACAAGGCGAACTGCAGCCACCATTGTACCACCTGTTGCTAATAAATCATCATGCATAAGTACACGATCATTCGGTTGGACTGCATCCATGTGCATTTCGATTGTATCTATACCATATTCGAGTGCATAATCCTCTCTAATCACTTGTGCAGGGAGTTTTCCCTTTTTTCTGATTGGCACAAATCCGGCCCCACATGCCACTGCAAGTGCAGAACCAATAATGAATCCTCTAGATTCAATCCCAATGACTTTATTAACTTTTAAATGTGCATAATGCTGTTTTAATAACAATACGGCTTCCTGTAATGCAGCAGGATCTTTAAGCAATGTAGTGATGTCTTTAAAATTTATACCTTGTTTGGGAAAATCTGGTATGCTTCGTACATAATCTGGTAATCTCATATTGATTCACCATTTAATAGATTTCGTGTTGAGAAATGCATCAATTCCTTTTTTACAATCGTCTGTCATACGCGTTAAAGCATTGAGGTGCGATGCGTAATCGAGTGCATCATTCGTTACCATCCCAGGAACGCGTGAAAGTAATTCCTTTATTAGCCCCATGGATGTTCCACTGTTTTTTGTAATTAACTCATTGATCAAATCAAATCCAGATTTTTCTAATTCAAATCCTGGAACAACTTTACTAATAAGTCCAAGTGAAAATGCTTCGTCCGCATCAATAACTCTACTTTGAAGGACAAGTTCACGGGCTCGACCTTCTCCAATTCTTCGAACTAAAAATATTAATACAATTGCCGGGATAAAACCAAGTTGTGATTCTGTGTATCCAAACGTAGCTGTTTCCCGAGACGCAATGATGAAATCGCATACGGTCATAAGACCGCAGCCTCCAGCAAGGGCAGGTCCCTGAACAAGACAAACAACAGGTTTTCGTAAAGTATAGATTTGCTGGTAGAGTTTCATCAAATCAGTTGAATCTTGAAAATTCTGTGTAAAATCATATTTTGATACACGTTGCAAATACTCAATATCTTCGCCAGTACAAAATGTGTCACCAGCGGCGCGAAGTAGTACCGCTTTAACGTCGGAATTTCTTTGAGATTGGATAAATGCTTGAGTCAGTTCAGTAATCATCTGATTGTCAAGAGCATTTTCTTTTTCAGGCTGATTAAGAGTAATAATACTGATGTGCTTGTTGATTTCGTGTGTAATGCGTACGTAGTCCATTTTCATTTTTACTCTATGCAAAAAAAGTAGCAAGAACGATTATGAAATGCAAGATGACATCTAAGGAGAATGGATTTGATACTAATTACTGCTCGGTGGAAATGATTTATTTTTGTGCACCCACTTTGATGTAACTTGATTCTTTTGGACTTGATAGCACAAGACTTGTGGTTGTTTTTTGAACCCCCTGCCAAGATTGTATCTTTGCCAACAATTTTTCCAATCCATCAGTATTCTCCGTTCTGACTTTCAGCAAATGGGTTCCTTCACCTGTAATTGCATGACACTCTTGTACGTCATCCGTTTTGGTTATATGTTCCAAAAAACTTGTAAAGTGCTTTGATGAATCAATAGTCACTAATACAAATGCGGTAATATCTTTTCCAAGTCGTTTATAGTTTAATCTAGTATAATATCCTTGAATAATACCTTCTTCTTCTAATTTCTTCATTCGCTCACTTACTGCAGGTAACGATAGACCCACTTTCTCAGCTAATTCATTTCGCTTTGTTCTTCCTTCCCTTTGAAGAATTTCAAGCAATTCACAATCAACTTTATCGAGCATCATATAGATTATCTTTCACTATATTTTATTACACAGATGAATTGATTATTTTCGCAATGAACTAATGGCTCTTTGTATCGGGACATTTTTAAAAATTGAAGTACCAGCAACCAAAACATTGGCACCTGATTTAATAACTAACGGTGCCGTCGTTTGGTCAATACCGCCATCTACTTCTAAAAAGATGTTCTTCTTTACTTTTTTGATCATCTTTGAAGTTTCCTGTATCTTTCGTAATGAAGTTGGTATAAACTCTTGACCTCCAAATCCTGGTTCAACAGTCATAATCAAAATAAGGTCAATTTCCCTTATCACTTCACTAAGTAGGGAAATTGGAGTTGCCGGATTTAATGCAATACCTGCCTTACATCCAACTTCTTTTATCGCTTGAATTGTCCGATATAAGTGTGAGCAAGTTTCCTGATGTATTGTAATGATATCAGCACCTGCAGAACGAAATGATTCTATATAAGGATCAGGATTTTTAATCATTAAATGAACATCAAGAGGTAATTTTGTGCATTTCTTTACAGCGCTAACAATAGGTTGACCAAATGAAATATTTGGAACGAATTGGCCATCCATAACATCCAAATGTATCCAATCTGCACCTGATCGTTCTGCTTCTTGTACTTGGTCGCCAAGTCTACATAAATCTGCTGCTAAAATTGAAGGGGCAATTTTTATTAAGCTCTTCATATTCTCAATTATCTTTCAGATTTTTGTGCTAAAACGAGGTCAATTGTCTGTCCTATTTGCATAAGTTCACCCGCTCGTGGAATCTGTTCCAAAACGGTGTTAGGTAATACATCAACATTTACCTGATAAGTTATTTTTCCTAAGGGAAATCCGCTGTCGAGGAGTACTTTTTCCGCTTCAGAAAGAGTTTTTAACGAGACATCTGGAACTACATGTTTATCGGTAATTCGTCCCTGGCTTACAGTAACATTGATTCTATTTCCACTCTTAATTTTTCGATTTGAAGCGATTTCTTGACGAATGATTGTATTTGCAAAAATTTCTTCTGACGGTTCATATGATATTTCACCCAATCTTAAACCGACACGTTCTAAGTTGAAAGCTGCTTCGCGAATCGATTTCCCTTTTAAGTTCGGAATTTCAACTAATTCCTCACCACCACTTATTGTGAGATAAATCCCCCTTCCAAATTTTACTTCAGAATCAGCAATCGGATTTTGCATAATAACCGTACCAATTTCATAGCGTTTATCAGACTTATATTCAAATTCTTTGGGTTGAAGTCCCGCGTTGCTTATTACCTCTTTTGCCTTTTCGATAGATAATCCAATGACTTCTGGAACTCTTGTTGTCTTCCCTTTTTGGACATAATTCGGAATTAGAAAATTATCAAAAACGATGAAAAGGATTAGAAGAATTACAAATGCAATACTAAGGGATTTAAAAATTTTAACGACTCTAACTTTTTTCATATTACTATGTTGAAATATACTTATTAATGGATTGAATAACAATGAATCTAATGCATCGACTCAAATGAACAAGCGCAGTAAAATTCTTTTATTTCATCATTTCTGATTTTGGTCAGTGATTGTTGATCAAAATAATTCAAAATTTCAAATTTCGTTACTCAGCTCTAGTTCCTATTGAACAAAATTGCTTCTCACAGTATTCTTCTCTATATTTTTTTAAACCAAATTATTGTGAAATTTTCGATGAAGAAAAAATATTTAGAACTTATTGAAGTTGCGAATAAAGCTAAAATGAACGCTTTTGCACCATTTTCTAACTTCAAAGTTGGTGCAGCCCTTCTTACTTACGATGGTAAAATCTTTACTGGATGCAATATTGAGAATAGTTCCTTTGGACTGACGATCTGTGCGGAACGGGTTGCAATATTCAAAGCGATTTCTTCAGGCTCAACACGTTTTAAGGCAATGGCTATAATTTCTGACCATAAAGGATTTACTTCACCATGCGGCGCTTGTCGCCAAGTATTATATGATCTTGCTGGAAATATTGAAATTGTTTTAGCAACATCAAATAATCGGATGAAGATTCAAAGGTTAGGCGCTCTCCTACCCTTTGCGTTCGCTGGAAAAATTTTAAAGCACCTAAAAAAAGAAAAATAAATGGACACTTCAACTCTTCATAATATTCCAAGAAATACCGGTTGGATCGAAGTCGTTTGTGGTTGCATGTTTAGCGGAAAAACTGAAGAACTTATTCGTAGGCTAAGACGTGCACAAATTGCTAAACAAAAAGTTGCTGTATTTAAGCCAAAGATAGATACTCGATTCAGTCCAGAGCATATTGTCTCACACAGCGAACAATCGCTCTTCTCCCGAACAGTCGAAGATGCTATGGAGATTCTAAGCCTTACTGGAGATGCACAAGTAGTAGGAATTGATGAAGGACAATTTTTTAAACCAAACATTGTCGATGTTTGTAACACATTAGCGAACGATGGAAAGAGAGTTATCGTTGCTGGTTTAGATCAGGATTATACTGGAAAACCCTTTGAACCAATGCCGCAACTACTTGCAATTGCAGAATATATCACAAAGACATTAGCTATTTGTGTAATATGTGGAAATCCAGCTGATCGAACTCAAAGGAAAAGCCAGCAGCATGAACTTGTTGTTGTTGGTGCCAAAGAGATTTACGAAGCACGGTGCAGGTACTGTCATCAGCCTCCAAAAGAATAATTGTATTTGGAAAAATTCTTGCAAACTTCTGAAATAACATTAACGAAAAAGTCAGAAATTCAACAAGCCTTAACATTTATCCGAAATAGCACTAATTTCACACCAAAAATCGGACTTATTCTCGGCTCAGGTCTTGGTGATTTTGGATCTCAGATAAGTTCGAGTACGATAATTCAATCTGGAACAATTCCAAATTATCCGTCTTCCTCAGTACCTGGACATGCTGGCAAGTTGATATTTGGCTTTTTGAGAAACGAGACAAGCCAATCGCTACCATTATTAGTTTTTCAAGGTCGCGTTCATTATTATGAAAGTGGATCTTTAGATCTAGTTACATTTCCAGTTATATTAGCTCATAAATTAGGTGTACGTTATCTTATTGTAACAAATGCAGCTGGTGGTATAAATACTCGCTTTACAATTGGTGATTTAATGCTGATACAAGACATTATAAATTTGACTTCTTTATCGATACCTCACTTGTCATCTAAAATAAAATATCATCAGAATTATTTTAATCTGCGACTTAAGAGAACGGTAATTAATATTGCATCTTTGCAAGGAATTCCAATACAAAATGGAACATATTGCTGGTTGAAGGGGCCAACTTATGAAACTCCAGCAGAAATTCGTATGCTCAAGAATATAGGCGTCGATGCGGTTGGAATGTCTTCTGTCCCTGAAATTGTAACAGCTAAAATGCTTGGAATGCAAATTGTTGGTATATCGCTTATTTCAAATCTTGCAGCGGGAATATCACCGAACAAGCTTTCACACTCAGAAATTTCTGAAGCTGCAAATAGTGTAAAGGATCGATTCGCACAATTAATGAAAAGTCTTATTTTATCGATAAAATGAATATTTAAGAACCACATACCTATTGATATTAAACTTATGAATTTTATACCATATAGCGAATTACAATCAGATACGACAGGATTTTCACACTTATTTGTCGATTATGTAACAAATTATTCTAAGGTAAAAGATTTTTACGATGGTGATTTTAAGGATCAAAAGGTTTGGCAACTAAAACTTGAATCAGTGACAAAACGTTCCGTTGACCGCTCTCTCCTCGTTCAAACACTACTCAATCAAAACCGTGATTATCATTGCGGAGTCAAAACATTAGCAAATATTGATCTTCTTCTCAATGAAAACACTGTCGCTGTGATTACTGGGCAACAAGTAGGATTATTTGGTGGACCATTATATACACTTTATAAGATAATAACGGTTCTTAAACTATCAGAACAATTATCGCAGCGGTTTCCGGAATATAACTTTGTACCAATATTTTGGCTCGAAGGTGAAGATCATGATATTGAAGAAGTATCTTCTGTATCTTTTATAACCGCGTCAAATGAACTCCACCAACTTAATTATGAATATGAAAAAAAGAGCCATGATAAACACTATGGTGCAGTAGGTGAGATACATTTTTCTGAATCAATTGCATTGCTTTTTGATGAACTCAAGAAGCAATTGTTGCCTTCAGAATATTCCGATAGTGTAATTAATTTGTTTTCTACTGCATATCAAAAAGGGATGACATTTGGCAAATCATTTATTCATCTTTTTAACGTATTGCTCGAGGATTCGGGTCTTATTTTCTTCGATCCACATAATAGCTCAACAAAAAAGCTACTGATTCCCTTGTTTGAACAAGAGCTAATTAACATCTCCCGTACATGCCAAATTGTTATAAATCAAAGTGAAAAACTTGAGCAATATTATCACGCACAAATAAAACCTAAACCAGTAAATTTGTTTTTCTTTTATCAAGGTGGAAGGTATGCATTAGAACCGCGCTCAAACACTTTTACACTTAAAGGGACACGTAAATCCTTCACTATTGATGAAATGAAGGAGTTCCTCTACAGTGATCCAAATTTATTCAGTCCAAACGTAGTTCTTCGCCCAATATGTCAAGATTTAATTTTCCCGACAATTTCATATATAGCTGGGCCTTCAGAGATATCATATTTCGCACAATTAAAATTATTATATGACGTTCATAATATTCCTGAACCTATCATCTATCCACGATCTAGCGCGACCATTATCGAAGATCGTATACAAAAGGTAATTGACAAGTATCAACTATCTCCTTTAAATTTTTTCGGTAATATTGATCTATTAAAAAATAAAGTTCTTGAATCAATATCTGACTTTAAGATCGAAGAGTTATTTGCCGATACATTTGGCACTGTATCAGAGAGTCTTACAAGTATTAAGGATGGATTAGCTACAATAGATTCTACATTAATTCCAGCAATGGAAACAACATTATCAAAAATGCAAACATCGTTGAACATTTTAAAAGAAAAGACAATCACCGCACAAAAACGTCAACATGATATTTCTTTACGTCAGCTCGATAAAGTATCCCTCCATATTTTCCCTAATTCAAACCTTCAGGAACGTGAACTTAATATTATTTACTTCTTAAATAAGTACGGATTAGAATTCCTTCGCTGGTTGCGAGAAGAATTAGCAGTTGATAAGTTTATGCATCAATTAGTTAATCTTGATTAATGTGACTGGTATAACTAATTTAAAATATTCTGAGGTTATGCTTACTAATTGGTAGTTAGAGATTTCCAGAAATTAGGAAAAGAAATATTCGCACATTCTGCGTCTTGAATTACAACATTTTTTATCTTTAATCCTGCGATTCCGAATGCCATCGCGATTCGGTGATCGTGATAACTTGGTAAAGTACAACCTTTCAGTTTTTGATTTCCACGAAATTCAAAACCATCTTCATATTCTACAATATCAGCTCCTAATAAGCGCATATTGGAGATAATTGCTGCAATTCTATCGGTCTCTTTAGAACGTAATTCTTTTGCATCATGAATTTGGAAATTCCCTTCTGCAAACATTGCCGTGATCGATAATATTGGAATTTCATCAATTAATTCTACGACATCTGCACCTTGTAACTTTAAGTTACTTTTTAATTCTGATGATTTGACCATAAGATCACCGATAGGCTCACCTTCAATCACACGTTGATTATCAATTTGGATATTTCCACCCATTTCCAAAAAGATATCAAGAATTTTTCGTCGTGTTGGATTTAGTCCAACGTTTAAAATACGTAATTCTGATCCTGGTATTAATAAACCAGCAGCGATATAAAAAGCAGCAGCTGAGATATCACCAGGAACAAAGTATTTCTTTGCTTCTAATTTGTTGTCCGAATTTACTGATATGTGAAAAGCTTCATCTTTTAATATTGAAGAAAGGCCAAGCATACGCTCAGTATGATCGCGAGTTTTCACTTGTTCGATGACTGTTGTAATGCCTTCTGCAAATAATCCTGCAAAAAGTATAGAAGATTTTACTTGCGCGCTTTGAACCGGTAAATGATATAAAATTGGATTAAGTTTCTTAACTGGTAAAATATTTAAAGGAGCTGTATTTCTTTCAGAACCATTTATATTTGCACCCATCAATCGTAGTGGATCGATGATACGTTTCATTGGGCGGTTGCTTAGAGAAGAATCGCCTATTAAGATCGTAGGGAAATTCTGACCAATTAAAATCCCAGATAGTAATCGCATTGTTGTTCCAGAATTTCCTGCATCAAGTGGTTCTCTTGATTGCTGCAATCCACGTTTACCCTTGCCATGAACATGAATAGTATCTCCGAAATCGGCTACTTGAATTCCAAGTTGTCGAATGCAAGAAAACGTACTCATAGGATCTTCTGCTCTTGAACAAGACTGAATCTCAGTTAGTCCCTCGGAAATGGCACCTATCATTAACGCCCGATGTGAAATAGATTTGTCTCCTGGAATTGTTCGAATCCCTGAGAGACGAGAAATATCTGGAATTGAATAATTCATAAAATCAAATTATAGCATTATTCCTTTAGAGCACCAGCTATGGTAGGTAACACTCTATTTGGTTTTCAATGACGATGTCGTGAATGACGTTCGTCTTTGCCACCTCGGTTATCAGCTTTTTTTCTTTCGCGCGAACGTTTCATTTCTTCGTGAGCATTTTCCCCACCGGGTAATAGCGCCTTCCGACTTAAACTCAACTTACCATCATTGTCAATGTGCATTAATTTTACTTCTAGGTTATCACCAACCTTGAGGAAATTTTCAACTTTTTCTACCCTCTGAACATCTAATTGAGAGACGTGGACTAATCCTTCCTTACCAGGTAATATTTCCACGAAAGCCCCAAAGTCTGTGATTTTCTTAACGATAGCTTTATATACCTTGCCTACCTCGGGCTGTTCGGAAAGACTGCGAATATAGGATAAAGCTTTTTCGGCCGAATCTTTTTCGACCGCAGCTACGGTAACTGTTCCATCATCTTCGACATTTATTTCTGCACCACTATCTTTAACTAATTGTCGAATATTTTTTCCACCTGGTCCAATCAACGCTCCTATCAAATCAACAGGTATTTTTATTGTCTCTAAACGTGGTGCATATCTTGATATTTCAGATCGAGGATCAGCAATAGCCTGTGACATAATATTTAAGATGTGCAATCGACCTTCTTTTGCTTGTGCAAGCGCCTTCTCAAGAATATCAAATGAAATTCCTTTGATTTTTATATCCATTTGAAAAGCAGTAATTCCTGCGCTTGTTCCAGCCACCTTGAAATCCATATCGCCAAGATGATCTTCGTTTCCTAATATATCGCTCAAAATTGCGACTTGATTACCTTCTTTAACCAAGCCCATAGCTATACCAGCGACAGGACGTTGTAGTGGAACCCCTGCATCAAATAACGCCAGTGTGCCCGCACAAACGGTCGCCATCGATGAAGAACCATTCGATTCGAGTATATCTGAAACTACCCTGATCGTATATGGAAAATCTTTTTCTGTAGGGACAAGACGCTTAAGTGCACGTTCTGCAAGATTACCATGTCCAATTTCACGTCTTCCTGTTGAACTAACTTTTCCTACCTCTCCAACACTGAAAGGTGGAAAATTATAATGTAGCATAAATCGTTTCGTAGTGTCGGGAATAAGTCCTTCAAGCACTTGTTCGTCCATTTTTGTACCAAGTGTAGCTGTTGTTAGACTTTGTGTTTCGCCACGTGTAAAAAGCGCGGAACCATGTGTACGAGGTAATAATCCTACTTCGCAAAGAATCGGCCTGATATTAGAATACCCACGACCGTCGAGGCGTTTACCTTCATTCAGAATAGTTGAACGCATAGCTGCACGTTCAATATCATGTAAATAATCCTTAATCCTAATTTCCTGTTCGGGATATTTATCAGCTAAAGCGTTTAATATATCATCATAGACTTTCTTTGTTGCATCAGAACGTTCTTCCTTCGACAACACAGAACGACTAAGCTCTTTTAATTTTTCACTTGCAAGATTTTCAACTTCTTCCAGCATACCTTCTGGTAATTTGGGTGAAGTTATCGAACGTTTACTTTTCCGCACTTCCTGTGCAAGATCAATTTGTACTTTACACAGTGTTTTTATTGCTTCATGACCTACACGTAATGCTTCTAATAATTCGTTTTCAGATATTTCAGCTGATTCACCTTCTACCATGACAATAGAATCATCTGTACCAGCGACTGTGATATCTATATCGCTCTTCTCAAGTTCTTTAAAAGTGGGATTGATTATGTATGCACCATTGAGACGTCCTACTCTCACCTCAGCAATCGGACCATCGAACGGAATATCTGAAACCATCAATGCAGCTGATGCCGCACAAGCACCGAGAACGTCACCATCGTGTTCCATATCGGATGAATAGACGGTTACTAGTATTTGTGTTTCATTTTTGTATTCTTTTTGGAACATCGGCCTTATGGGACGATCAATAAGTCTCGACGACAATACTTCTTTTTCTGAAGGTCGTCCCTCTCGCTTAAAAAAGCCACCAGGAATTTTTCCGGCAGCAGCTGTTTTCTCTCTATATTCGACTTGTAGTGGAAAAAAATCTTGCCCTTCGACTGCTTCAGGATTGCTTACAACCGTAGCTAGCACCATAGTGTCAGCATAACGTACCATAACTGAGCCATGTGCTTGCTTAGCGAACCTTCCTGTTTCGAGAACAAATGTCTTCCCATTAAGCTCTATTTCTTTTATTACCTTCATATTCATACTTTCTATTATTTTTACTCTTAGGCCATACTAGTAAAGTAACTTGATCATTGAATTATTTTCGAATATCAAGATCTTGAATAATTTTTCTATAACGATTGATATCTTTTTTCATTAGATAATCTAAAAGTCTTCTTCGTTTTCCAACAAGTCGAAGTAGTCCAACTCTTGCGTGATGATCATTTTTTGCCGAATCGAGATGCGGCGACAATTCATTGATAGTCGATGTCAAAATAGCAACTTGAACCTCAGGTGTTCCAGTGTCAGTAGGATTCTTTCCGTATTTTTTAATTATTTCTTTCTTTTGTTCAGTATTAATAGGCATTGTATATCCTTTCTAATTATTCAACATTGTATAATTCGATACATTCGCTTGGTAGTTCATGCTTAACTTCAAACTAATCTCTCTATCATTTTTCATTTGTTCTACCAATTGATCGGATGATTCGAATTTTAATTCATCACGAAGCCTTCGAAGAAACTGGATATTTATGTTAGCGCCATAGATATCTTTTTCGAAATCGAATATATTAACCTCAACGGTTAATTGACCATTTTCATGAAAAGTAGGCCTCACACCAATACTCGCCATACCAAAATAGTATTTCTTCTCAACAGCAATTCGTACAAAATATATTCCGTTCTTCGGTAAAAGTTTTTTATCTGTTTCCAAACGTAAATTTGCAGTTGGAAATCCTAAAAGTCTTCCGCGCTTTTCCCCGACAGACACAAATCCACTTAATTCATATGGCCTATTGAGGTATCGCGACACATTCTCTACATTTCCACAAATCAATTCTTTTCGGATAAGCGAACTATTTATTAGTGTATTTTCGAAATTAACCGGTTCAATTTTGATCACATCAAAACCGAATTCCTTACCAAGAAGTGATAGCGCTTCAATATTTCCTTCTCGATTATTTCCCCAATGATGATCGTATCCCTCAACAACCGCACAGACTCCAATCTTTTTAAGTATGAATGAAATATAAAATTCGCGAAAATTGAGTTTTGAAAGATCCTTGTCGAATTTTAAGACAATAAAAAGGTCAATACCTATTTTTTCACAAAGTTCTTGACGTTCTTGAATCGAAGTTAAAAGTTTAATTGGGCCACTTCCCTGATTCAATACATCTCGTGGATGTGGATCAAACGTTAAAACTACACTTCTTGCATTTCTCACCTTTGATTCGGATACTACCTTTTGTAAAATATTCTGATGAGCAAGGTGGATACCATCAAATGTTCCGATTGTAATAATGGAATTCTTTTTGAAATCAATTTCATCGATGTGATTAACAACTTTCAATTGTACCTCAACTCCTCAGCAAAACAATCGTTTCGCCAATCGATTAACTGATTGATTGTCATCGCATCCGATACATTGTAATTACCGATACGAGTTCTCCGTAAAGATGAAACCATTGCACCACATCCAAGACGACTACCAAATTCATCTATTAGAGAACGTATATACGTCCCTTTTGAACAAACAACACAAAACTCTACATATGGAAGCGAAATCTTTTGAACTTCAAATTTGACAACATTAATTTCGCGCTCAACTCTTTCTACACTTCTCCCTGCTCGTGCATATTTGTAAAGCGGCATACCACCGTATTTCACTGCAGAATACATTGGTGGAATCTGTATTTGCTTTCCGATAAGACTTGATGCAATATTGAGTATGCTTTGATGTGTCACTGAAGAAATATCATTCGATTCATGAACTTGAGTTTCGGTGTCATAACTTGGTGTTCGCTTGCCAAGCACACAAATCCCCCTGTACTCTTTTTCAAGGTCAACAAACTGATCTATGCTTTTCGTTTTCTTTCCCGTGCATACAATTAATAATCCAGTTGCTTTTGGATCAAGCGTTCCTGCATGTCCAACCTTTTGAACTTCGAACAACACTTTCACCTTTTTAACAACATCGAAGGATGTCCAATCGATTGGCTTATCGATAAAGAGCGTTTCACCCACTCCCGAGAAATCTCTACAAAGGATATTATGATCACTCATACCTCAGTCGAATCATTCCGCTTTTCGCGTTGTGCATCTTGTTCATGAATCTGTTTGAAGATATTTTCAATTTTTATTGCCCTATCCATCGATTCATCACGATAAAAAATTAACTCCGGTGTAAATCTCAATCGTATAGATTGACCTAACATCGATCGAATAGAAGGTTTTTGTGATTCGAGCATTAAAAAGCTTTTTCTTTTTCGATCTTCATCGCCATAAATACTTATGTAAACTTTTGCGACACGAAGATCAGGACTCATCGTTACATCAGTAACAGTTAAGAATCCATAATCTGTCATACTATAATTACGTTGGAACAAAATGCTCAATTCTTCTTTTATCAATGAGGCAACTTTTTCTGACCGGACTGACATTTACTCTAACTTTCGCTTTGTTTCTACAGTGCGATAAGCCTCCACAACATCGCTAATTTTAATATCGTTGAAGTTTTCTAGTGCTATACCACACTCGAAGCCCTGTTCAACTTCACGAACGTCCTCCTTAAACCGTTTCAAGGATGCGATAGTTCCATCGAAGATTTCTATTCCATCGCGCACTAAACGCACTCGATTGTTTCTCATAATTTTACCATCTCGAACGTAACAACCAGCGATTGTCCCAACTTTCGATACTTTAAAAACGTCACGTACATCTACAGTTGCTACAACTTCTTCAGTTACTGTCGGAGCAAGCATTCCTTCAAGCGCGTTCTTTACATCATTAATTGCATCATAAATAATGTTATATATTCGAATGTCTACATCTTCTTGTTGTGCAAGTTGACGTGCTTTTAAATTTGGCCGAACGTGAAATCCGATAATTACAGCACGTGATGCCATGGCAAGTAGAACATCTGACTCAGATATTCCACCGACACCTTTATAAATCACCTGAACCTTAACCTCTTTTGATGAAAGTCGAATAAGAGAATCTGATAAAGCTTCAGCCGAGCCATCGACATCTGCCTTAACAATGACAGGGAGATCGCGCACTTGGCCATCCTTTATTTGTTTTGAAATATCATCAAGGGTTAAACGCTTGCTCTGACGGAAATCTTGTTCGCGTTTAAGTTGTTGCCTAGTAAGACTTATTTCGCGCGATTCCCGCTCATCAGCAATACCTATTAAATCATCACCTGCTTGAGGGATACCATCAAAGCCAATAACTTGAACAGGCTGTGATGGTGTTGCAGCCTCAATTCGTTGACCCCTTTCATTAAACATAGCCCGTACCCTACCACTCCAAATACCGCATACAAACGAATCGCCAATATGTAAAGTTCCTTTTTGAACAAGAATAGTAGCAGTAATTCCTTTTCCTTTATCTAACTCTGCCTCTACCACAGTACCACGTGATGCACGATTTGGATTCGCGCGAAGGTTTAGCATTTCTGCCTCGAGCAATATCTTCTCAAGAAGAAGCTGAACGTTTATCCCCTTCTTTGCTGAAATCTCTACGACCTGATGCTTTCCACCGTATTCTTCGACGAGAAGATTTCTTTCAGCTAATTGTTGCTTGATGCGTTCTGGATTTGAATCCGGCTTATCAATTTTATTTATAGCAACAACTATCGGAACATTTGCAGCTTGCGCATGGCTGATTGCTTCTACTGTCTGCGGCATTACACTGTCATCCGCTGCAACAACTAGAACCACTATATCGGTGACCTGAGCACCACGCGCACGCATAGCAGTAAATGCTTCATGACCCGGTGTGTCGAGAAAAGTAATTTGTTTTCCATCACCAACTGTAACTTCATATGCACCTATGTGCTGAGTAATTCCCCCAGCTTCACCTGCAACGACATTTGTATTTCTAATATAATCTAACAGTGAAGTTTTACCATGGTCAACATGGCCCATAATAGTCACAACTGGAGGTCGAGGCAATAACGATTCTTCAATATCTTCGCTGTCTGAAAGAATTTCTGAAGTGAATTCCTCCTCAAAATCGACTTGAAATCCAAATTCATCAGACACAAGTGTAATAGTATCTTTATCAAGTCTTTGATTGATAGAGACCATGATTCCCAAACCCATTACCTTTTGAATTACTTCAGCTACTGTGACTCGCATCAGATTAGCTAGCTCACCCACTGTAACAAATTCTGTAACTTTAATATGTGTACGATCTCGTTCAATCTGATCAAGTTTTTTCTGCTCTTCTTCTTCTCGTTTCTCTTTTTTCTTTCTTCGTATAGCTGCACGCGTTACCGCTAATTCATCACCGGAATCGGAGAGTGTTTCACGAATAGCTTTTTCAACTTCATCTTCATCAACTTCTGCTCGTCGAACACGTTTCCGCTTTCTTGTTCGTATTTCTTCTTCGTCCTCAACCTTAATCGGTGCAACTTTAACTTTCTTTAGATCATCACGTAATTTTTTCTTCTTTTTCTTTTTCTTCTCTTCAATCTCTGGTTTCTGAGTAGCTCTCTCTTGAGATAGATCAATTTTTCCTTTAATAGTTAAGCCGCGCTGCTGTCTAGAAACAGCTGCTTCGAGTGGAGTTTGTTGAACCTTTTTCTTCGATATTTCTTTAGGTTTCCGTTCTTCTTTTGCTGGTGGCGCTTCAACTTTTTCTTCAATTTCACTCTTAACAGGTTCTGTTATTTGTGCGGTTAGTTCAACAATTTCAGGGACTAATTCTTCTTGAACAATTTTTGAAACGACTTCTTCTACGATTGGCTCAACAGTATCTTTCTTAGATACGATTACAGGTTGTTCTTGTGGGGGTATTTCTTCAATTTTTGGATGAATTACTTCTATCCTCTCAACAGCGGTCTTCTCTACCTTTTCAACCTTATCAACAGTCTCCTTCTTTTTAGTCTGTCTAAATTCCTGCAATTTTCGTTGATGTCTTTCAGCGACCTCTTTATCTTTCTTAAAATGTCCCATAATAACCGGCATCATTTCGTCGGTTATTGTTGACATGTGAGATTTAACTTCAAAACCTTTCTTCTTAAGAAAGTCGATTATCGTCTCGCTCGAAAGATTTAATTCTTTTGCAAGATTAAATATTTTCACTTTTTTTGTACTTGATTCAGACATTCTAACTTTCTTTCATCACTTTGAAATGTACTAATTTGACTCTTCGTTTTTTTGTTGTTCTGTATCTAGAGTCGATTTTTGTTCTTCAAGCACTTCAATATCTTGTTTTGTTGTTTCGGATTCAGG
>Ga0233423_10000531_pt1 | contig 19896 bp, 23 predicted proteins | sample Watercolumn_Mata_FD_180713 | JGI IMG/M metagenome (GOLD analysis project Ga0233423, IMG submission 180713) | Freshwater microbial communities from Lake Matano, South Sulawesi, Indonesia - Watercolumn_Matano_2014_112_MG | ecosystem: Environmental > Aquatic > Freshwater > Lake | place: Indonesia...
GGACCTTACGTACCTGCCGCCGTCGCCTGGTCTGCCCTCGATGTTACAGATCAGCGTCCCTTCAGGGATGCTCATGAGTGGGAGGACGTTCCCCACGTCTGAGAATGATCCGGCGCCGAAGGATATATTATGTCCCACGAAGGCACCCTCTGGTGCAACCATCAACGAGGTTACGCCGGAGCGGTTCCTCACTATCGCCACTGGTGCGCCCCTGCCGGGATCATGAACTATGTCCTTAATCACGAACTCTGAAGAGGAGGTCTTCTCTTCTGGGAGGATCGGATGGTACCCCACTCGCCCTATCCTGTTCCATGACGGAGCCTTGAAGACGGATCCTCCTCGACCTCTTCTCTGCAGAACCTGTCTCTTTCCCATTTATCTCACCTACAGTAAACCTATCTTTGTTGCCAGCTCCGAGGCGCTGAACTCCTTCTCGAGCGCCACAATGGCCCTCTTCTCGCCCGAGGTGTTGATGTTCGTGTTGACGGATTTAACCTTGACGGCGTAGAGCTTCTCGATGGCGTGCTTGATATCGTTCTTGTTTGCCTTGATGCTGACTATGAACGTGAGCTTGTTCTCCTTCTCCACCCTTTCAAGGGCAGACTCTGAGGAGACGGGCCTTATTATCAGATCGCGGGGTTCCATTTTAGTTCACCATTCAGTAGAATAGTTCATCAAGCCTCTTGAAGGCGGACTCTGTCCAGACGGTGAGCCTTCCAGGGTGGCCTCCCGGCGCAAGTCGCTCGACGTTCAGCGAGCCGACCTCGGCGAAGTCAAAGCCCGGAAAGTTCCTAGCAGCCAGCCTGACCGGCGGGTTTAGCTCATCGGCGACCAGAAGGATGGACTTTGGTCTTATCCAGCGCCTACCGCGGTACTTCCCCTTTCCGGATCTCTCCTTTATGCCCTCCTTTGCGCGGACGGCGTCGCCCCAGAGGGAGATCTTCTTGAGGAAATCTCGGAACTCTGAGGCCTTCTTGAGGCTCTTTATTTCGTCGGACACGACGATGGGGACGGTCAGCCCCTCCTGCACGACGTGGCCCCTGCCCACCACTATGTCCTTTACGCCGGTGGCGGCTATAGCCGACTTCAGGGCGAGCAGACGCTCCTTCTCGTTTATCCTCTCGTGGTATATCTTCTCGAGCCTCTCAGGAAACGCGCGCCTTCCGCCTATCACGTTGGGGACGAAGGCGGCCGGTCCTCCACCCTTTACGCGGGGAACTCTGGCCAGGTCGAGACCCACGCCTAAGCTCTCAGCGCTGGTCCGCTTTCCAGCCATGGGGTCCCGGCTCTTTGGCTGGATCCTTGCGGTCAGCAAGGAGATTACAGCCCTCTGAATTAGGTCACGCCTTACCTCGTTTGTGAAGACGGTTGGAAGCGGGACTTGTTCCTTCACACCGCCGTCTAAGGAGTAGACGGGCACGGTCCTCTTCTCGGTTATCTGCTCGGACATTCACTACACCCCTTGTTTTGATGCCAGGCTGACGGCCACAACCTTCGGCGGCTCGACCTTGGGCACCCTGGCCCTGACCGGATACCTGAACCTGACCAGCCTCTTCGTCGGACCTGGAAGGGAGCCGCTCACAAGGACGTGGTCGCCCTTTACGGGGCCGTAGTGGAGGAATCCACCGGCGACGTTTATCTCCGCCGGGTTCTCGCCGACCTTTAGAATGAGCTTGTTGTACTCGGTCCTCTGGTGGAAGCCCATCTTGCCCGGTCTCGGTATCGTGAACATCATGTGCGGCTTTGACGGGCTGATGGCACCCACAACCCTGTGGCCCTTCCTGTGCTTGTGCCAGTTGGGCAGGATCTTCACCCCGAACCTCTTAACAGCGCCGGCGAAGCCCTTGCCCTTGGTTACGGCCGTTGCATCCAATATCTGGCCTTCTGCAAAGAAGTCCTTTGCCTTTATCTCCTTGCCCATGATGCTCTTAATGTAATCGTAGGCTGCCTTGACGCCGTCCCCGCCCACCTTTATCTCAAGGACCTCTGGGGTCTTCTTGTCCACGCCGGTCTTGTCCGGCTGGGTCAATGCCAGCGCCCTCAACTCTACGATATTCTGGAGGTTTGCCTCTATCAGTGCCTGTGCCTTGGCGGGGTCATAGCCCTTCGAAACCGTTACCGCCCTCTCCGCGTATTTAGGAAGCGACTTCGAGAGAACTTCCCCCAGCGTCTTGAGCCCCTTCGGTGACTTGACGTAGGCCCTGAGGCCATAAACATAAATTGGAGGGACCTCCACCACGGTTACCTCCTTTGCGACCTCTCTTCCGAAGAGCGGACTCTTCGGTTTGTTGTCGACCAAAATGAGGTGAGTGGTACCCACCTTGTAACCAGCAAAACCTAACAGTCGGGGAGCGCCGCCAACGGTCGGCCAGGTCCTCACCCTACCGGTGATGCGCCTAGCGCGTACCCTAGGGTAATACATCAATGAGCCTCTTCGCGGGGCGCTCTTACTCTTATGTCCCATCGGTAACCCTCCAGTCTAAATTGGCTTGTGATTAGCCGTATTGCTCAAATATATTTCTATTGCTTTCAGTAGGGATTTGTTCTTTAACTTATCGGTGTTTCGGCGACCAGTCACTGTGTGTATTCTATAGACGAGAGAGCGGCAAGCGATATCATGACCGCCTCCTCTGTCCTTAGGGTTGCGGTACCCTGGTCCGGAGCAGTGTTCACCACAAAGTCTGCCAGATCCTCGATGCGGGCGCCCTCCCTCTTCAATATCTCGTGGAGGCCCTCGGCCGGCGAGCCGAAGAGGAGGGCGATGCGATTATCCTCCGAGAGGGCCCTTCTCAGGTCTGCGGCGACCGAGGCGAGCGGACTGCCCAGCCTCGATGTGGCGACCACGAGGTCGTATGAGTATGGGTGCGACGAGAGAATCTGCGCAAGACCCTTGAAGTCCAGAATGACGTCGTACCCCCAGTAGTATGGTACTTCCTCCTTTGATGAGGGCAGCCAGGAGTCGCCGACGAGTTTCAACGTCACCCTCCTGTTGACGGGCAGGGTTGACGGGCACTCCACCGGTCTACGGAGACCTACGTCCACGATAGAGACCGCGCCTCCAGACTTTAGGACGAAGCCCTCCCTGTAGGGGGATTTCGGGGACTCAAGGGGGTGGTGGGGGGTCCGTAGCGGAGGGATAAGCCCTGCGTACTTTAGGTTCCTCGAGAGCGGGAACATTCGCCTCCGCAGGTACTGCGGGGTCTCGGCATACGAGAGGAGGTCCCTTAGGAGGGGGGCGTCCTCCCTGTTAGCAGAGGATGAGTCGCGGTAGATGGTTATCCTGTCCACCCTGAATATCGACGCGGCCCTCGCTATCTGCCCGACCTTAACGGTCTTCTCAAAAAGGCTCGGAACGTCGGACAGTATAGAAATTGGTATGAAAATTGAAATGGAGCGCTTCCTTTTCTGGATCATATCCTGATCGCTCTACTGCTGCTGTTGCTGTTTCTTCTTCTCCTCTTTAGTAACAGGGCTCAGGAGAGTAGTCTTCTGACGGCCTCCCATCCTTAACACCTCATCAGATAGAGAAAGGAATACAACTATAAAGCTTATCTCTTCCCGAGGCGTAATGGTACTTGGCCAATGATGAATTTGCCGAGTTCGCAGAGCCAAAAGCGATGTAGAAACAACTTTGCAGAGGCCAAAAAGTGACCTGTCATGACCGCAAGTGACAAGGATCTTGCTAGAATATTGAGGTATGCGAAGTCCCATTGTGAGGACAAGTGCCCGGCCGACAGGGACCCTGAGGTCTGCCTGGCGCTGGTGGAGCTTTGCAGGGCGCTGAGCGTGGAACCGCCGGCCTGCGTTGAGGAGACAAACGGCTTGGCCAAGAGCTACTTTGTCGCCAAGATCAAGGAGATCGAGAGGAGGAGAGGCAAGCCAATCAAGGAGGTTCTGAAAGATTTTGCCTCTAGAATCAGGAACTTTGAGGAGAATATAGACAAGATGGAGGCGGAGTTTGCGCTCAAGGCCATAAAGGCGATAGACGAGAGAGCGGCCGAAAGGTCTGGACAATGCAAGCAGTAACGTTCTGGGGTTCTAATGATCTTTCTTTTCTTGCTTTCCTTTAGGTAAAATATTTTAAGAGATGAGACTAATCAACTCTTCAGTGAGTACAGTGATGAGTAACCGGAGGGGGACGCGTTGCCAGATTCGGGGGATCCATTGAGGAAGATGGACAAGACTTACTCGCCCCGCGCGGTGGAGGAGAAGTGGCAGGGAAGTTGGCAGACCGGCGAGTTCTATCAGGTCTACAGGTTCAAGAACGACGGAAGGCCCGTCTTCGTCATAGACACTCCTCCTCCGTTCACCTCCGGGGAGCTGCACATAGGCCACGCCTACTGGAACATAATCAACGACACCCTAGCCAGGTACAAGAGGATGTGCGGCTTCGACGTACTCCTCCCGCAGGGCTGGGACTGCCAGGGTCTGCCCACGGAGCTTAAGGTCCAGTATAAGTGGAAGATCTCCAGGGAGAACCGGAAGCTCTTCAGGGAGAAGTGCGTCGAGTGGACAGGCAATATGATAAAGAGCATGAAGCAGACGATGACGAGACTCGGCTACAGGCCCGACTGGGAGCATTTCGAGTACCGGACGATGGACAAGAGCTACTGGAAGGCAGTCCACGAGTCGCTCCTTATGATGCACGAGAAGGGACTCATCTACAGGAAGGAGTTCCCCGTCCACTGGTGCAGCAAGTGCGGGACGGCGCTAGCTCAAGCTGAGGTCGGTTACGTCCAAAAGGGGGGAAAGCTCTACTACATCAAGTTCAAGTACGGTGACTCAGACCTAGTTGTCGCGACCACGAGGCCAGAACTACTTAACGCCTGCGTGGCTCTGGCGGTCAACCCTGAAGACGAGAGGTACACAGGTCTGACTGGCAAGGAGGCCGAGGTCCCAGTATTCGGGCAGAAGGTCAAGATACTTTCCGACGAGGCCGTGGACCCGAACTTCGGCACTGGCATAGTCATGATATGCACCTACGGCGATGAGCAGGACATAAAGTGGCAGCAGAAGTACAACCTGCCGATAGTGTTGGCGATCGACGAGCATGGCAGGATGTTGAACGCAGACAGGTACACGGGAATGAAGGTTGCGCAGGCTAATGAGGAGGTGGCAAAGGATCTCGATGCGTCGGGTCGGATAGCCAAGACAGAGGATATGATGCACAACGTGCTGACTCACACAGAGAGGGCGGACTGCATGACATCCATAGAGTTCCTCGTCAAGGACCAGTGGTTCATAAAGTCCAAGGAGTACAGGGAGATGGTCCTTGAGGAAGGGATGAAGATGAGGTGGGTTCCCAAGTTCATGAGCCAGCGCCTCGTGGACTGGGTGAACAGCATAGAGTGGGACTGGCTCATATCAAGGCAACGCGTCTTTGGAACTCCAGTCCCCTTCTGGTACTGCAGGGCGTGCGGCGAGATAATACCCCCAAGGAAGGAGGATCTGCCGGTGGACACGACGGCCAGCCCTCCGCCGGTAAGTAAGTGTCCCAAGTGCGGCGGGACTAAGATCGTGGGAACGCCGGACGTCTGCGACTGCTGGGTGGACTCCAGCATAACCCCCCTAATTATCTCGGGTTTCTTCACCGACAAGGAGAGGTTCAAGAGGACATATCCGTCTGATTACAGACAGCAGGGCCATGACATAGTGAGGACTTGGCTTTACTACACGACACTCAGGTGCACCATACTCACCGGTGAGAAGCCCTTCAAGGGCGTGTTGATAAACGGGCACATCCTCGGTCCCGATGGGGCTAGGATGTCCAAGTCGAGGGGGAACACCATAATGCCAGAGCAGGGATTGAACGAGTACGGTGCCGACGCCATAAGGCAGGCGCTTCTCTCGCTGACTCTGGGCTCGGACTTCCCGTTCAAGTGGGAGCCCGTCAAGTATGGCAAGTCCTTCCTCCAGAAGGTCTGGTCGTCTGTGAGGTTTGCCGAGGGATTCTTCACGGAGCCCTCTTACGAGTTTAAGTTGGAGGAGCTGGAGGATGTGGACAGGTGGATCCTCTCAAGGCTGAGGGAGACCATTGCGAAGACCGTGGAAGCCATGGAGGGCTTCCAGTTCCACGTGGCGGTGGACCTGCTCCAGAGGTTCTACTGGCACGACGTATGCGACCAGTATGTAGAGGCGGTCAAGCCGAGGCTCTACACCCCGAGGACACCGGAGAGCCAGATGGCTGCAAGGAGCACGGTGTACAAGGTAATATGGACGTTCTCAAGGCTTATTGCCCCGATCTGCCCGCATATAACCGAGGAGATCTACCAGAAGGTGTTCAGGGAGAGGGAGAGGCACGTATCTATCCACGCCGCCCCCTATCCGAGGATCGAGGAGGTACCCGCAGTGGACGGGGAGGTTGGCGGGGCGCTTGTCAGGGTAATAGCGGAGCTTAGGTCGAGGAAGGTGGAGGGCAAGATCGCCCTCTCAGCAGAGGTCGGCGGGGCTTACATACAGAGCGATAAGGATACCCTAAGGATCTGCAGGGAGAACGAGTGGCTGATCAAGGAGGTCCTCCACATAAAGGAGGTACAGTACGGCGAGGGGGAGCCAAAGACAGAGCTGAAGAGAGATTAGCCATGTGGAGAAGGATATCCTCATTCCCATTGAGAGGCGTGGAGGAGCTGCTCAGGCAGCACATGAAGCTCGTGCTCATGACCACGGAGCTTCTGAGGGACCTCATTGAGGGCTGCGCAAGCTACAACTGGAGCGTGGTGCAGTCGGTTGCCGAGAGAATAGCCATGACAGAGAGGGAGGCAGACGACGTGAAGAGGAGCGTGGAGGTCCACCTCTACAGCGGGGCCCTCTTCGTCGGGCTAAAGGAGGACTTTCTCAGGCTGGCCGAGGCCATAGACCAGATAGCCGACAAGGCAAAGGACGCCTCTAGGGCACTGGCGTCAAGGCAGCCAGAGGAGGCAGAGATGGAGGAGCTGGTGGAATGCCACGCCAAGGTCAGGGAGATAGTATCCGGAACCGTGGAGATCGTAAAGATCCTAGAGAGGTCGGTGGAGATGATGAGCAAGGACACGAAGGCCTCCCTCCAGCTCGCGCATGAGGTTGAGAAGTTCGAGGAGAAACTGGACGACTTGAAACTCGAGGCGCTGAGATACCTTACCAAGAGGGAGAAGAGCATCTCGACACTGACTTATCTGCAGGCGAGGGACTTCATCTTTCTCCTTGACATGGTGGCAGATGCGGCCGAGGAGGCCTCGGATGTCATCACCGCAATGATCGTGAAATCAGGGGCCTAGTTGAGTCTATGTCATTGCTTCTCATCGCCCTAACCGCGATTACGCTCGGGATGACTGGGGCAAACAATGCGAGCAACTCGGCTGGGACCGTCGCGGGTTCCAAGATTATGTCGTACCGGAACGGGATACTCATCTTCGTTGCGGGACTCACCCTGGGCGCGGTGCTTGAGGGAGGGAAATTGTCGGGAGCCATCCAAGGCAGGGCGCTGGCTGGAGGGCTCGGGACGGACTCCTTGCAGATAATAATGGGCGTCACGTGTGCCATGATATTGATAGCCACGGCAGCCCGATTGCCCCTTCCCATCACGCAGGCGATATTCGGAGCGTCCATCGGGAGTGGGCTCTACTTAGGTATTCCGCTACATCTGGACAACGTGATAATAGTTCTAGTGTCGTGGGTGCTCACCCCCTTCTTGGCGGCAGCTGTCTCGCTTGTGCTATCTAAGGTGCTCCACCGCTACACGATCAACAGCGTGGGGGCGACGGTCGTGATCTACGGCATCCTGACCATCCTGGCAAGCCTCTATACCGCATATGCCTTCGGGGCAAACACTCTGGGTCTGATAATAGGGGTTATAAAGGACGACCTCGGCTGGTCGGTATCCCTCGCCACGGCAGTAATAGCCACCAGCCTCGGCGGGATAATCGTTGGAGAGAGGGTCTCAAGAACGGTTGGGGAGGGCGTGTCCGGTCTCGGGCCCCCCACGGCATTCGCTTCCCAAGTGGGTGGAGCCTTCACTGTGCATATGTTCACGCAGGGTGGGATTCCAGTCTCCATAAGTCATGCGATTATCGGAGGGGTCTCGGGTGGTGGATTGGCAAAGGGGGCCAAGGCGTTGAGCAGGGAGACGGCGGTAAAGCTGATCATTCTCTGGTCGACGGCACCGATATTCTCGCTAATAATGGCATGGCTTCTGCACGCAGTAATCTTTGTGTAGTGAAGAGCCTATCTCAGCAGAAAGTTGGCGTTCGAGAGGGCAACAGAGATCGACCTCTCACCGTTCTCCATTATGTAGTCTCCGTGGCCCGGAAGAATGGAGTGCGCGTCGAGCTCCATTAGTCGTTTCAGACTCTTCTTCATCTCTGAGTGGCTACCTCTTGGCAGATCGGTCCTGCCGAAATAGCCGTCCGCGTAGACCGTATCCCCGCTGATGAGTAGCCCCTCATTCTCGGAGTAGTAGCAGGTGCTGCCGGGGGTATGACCCGGAGTTGGGATTATCGTTAGACCCAGACCGCTGAGGATGTCCTTGCCTTCGAATACGTCCCTCACGTCCCTCTTGCCTATACAGTCCTCCAGTAGCTTGAGGTCGTTCATGTTGAGGTAGGCAGGTATGCCCATCTTGGATAGCGAGACCAGCCCCCTGACGTGGTCGTGGTGGCCGTGGGTGAGGAATACGGCAGCTATTCTCTCGCTTGGAATGCCGGCGGCTTTGAGGTAGGAAGTGATATCAGGGTGTCCGCTGGCGTCGAAGAGATAATGCTTTCCACCCGATTCAGCCACGTAGACGTTAGAGGATATACCGACGCCGACAAAGGACTCCTCGTAGAGGACGAGAAACCGCCCGGCTCTCGAGGTAATGGGCTGCAACGGAGGCCGTGCCATTATCCCTTGGTCACCCCTAATGGGACCATCCTCACAACGAGGGTTGCAATGCCAAGCCTGTTGGATACATCCGCCACCCTGTCAACGTCCTTGTACGCGCCGGGCGCCTCCTCGGCTATGACCCTTATGTTGGCGGCTCTCAGTTGTATGCCCCTGCTCTCGAGGTCGCGCTTCACGTCGCTGCCCCCGTACTTCCTTATGGCAGCCTCCCTGCTGAGAAAACGGCCGGCCCCGTGGGCTGTGGAGCCCCAGCTGAGTTCCAGCGACTTCGGTCCGCCGACCAGGAGGTAGGAGGCGGTGCCCATGCTACCCGGGATGATCACGGGTTGCCCCACGTTCCGGTACTCCTGCGGGATCTCAGGGCGGCCCGCCGGGAAGGCACGGGTGGCGCCCTTCCTGTGAACGAAGAGGGTGCGGGTCTTGCCCTCGTGGGTGTGTTCCTCGCGCTTTGCCAGGTTGTGGGCAACGTCGTATACCAAACGCATGCCAAGTTTCTCGGGATCGGACTTGAAGGTCTTCTGGAAGGCCTCTCGCGTCCAGTGATTTATGCACTGCCTGTTAACCCAGGCGTAGTTGCAGGCGGCGGACATGGCGGCGAAGTAGTCCTTGGCCTCTGGGCTGTTGGCGGGTGCGCAGGCCAGCTCCCTGTCTGGTATCCTTATCTTATACTTGGAGACTGCGTGCTCCATGACGTGGAGGTAGTCGCTACAGACTTGGTGCCCTAGACCCCTGCTCCCCGAGTGTATCATGACCACCACCTGACCCTCGTGCTCAACCCCGAAGGTCTTCGCGGTATGCGGCTCGTAGATCTTGTCCACGACCTGCACCTCGAGGAAGTGGTTCCCGCTGCCGAGGGTCCCGAGCTGGCTGGCGCCCCTCCCCTTGGCGTGGGGGGAAACTTTGGTGTGGTCGGCGGTCTTTATCCTGCCTCCCTCCTCGCACCTCCTCGCGTCCTCCTCCCAGCCATAGCCCTTCTCCACCGCCCACTCGACTCCTCGGTCAAGAACCTGATCCTGCTGCTCGGTGTCGAGGCGAATGCCTCCCTTGCTACCTAGTCCGGAGGGGACGAGATCGAAGAGGGTGTCCACGAGGCTGGAGAGGTTCGGCCGGACGTCCTTCACCTCCAAGTTCGTGAGGACGAGCCTCACCCCACAGTTTATGTCGTAACCGACGCCCCCGGGAGATATGATGCCCGTCTCGGAGTCGAAGGCAGCCACGCCGCCTATGGGGAAGCCGTAGCCCTGATGGCCGTCGGGCATAGTTATGGAGAACCTGAGGATGCCCGGCAACTGCGCCACATTAACGCACTGCGTAAGGGTGAGGTCCTCACCCATCTTCTGTAGGAGGGACTCGTCGGCATAGACCCTGCCGGGCACGTTCATGCCGGGCCTGAAGGTCGGGGGTATCTCCCATATGTTATCGTCCACTCTCTTAAGAGGGATGTTCGTACTTCGACTCTGGCTCATGGGTATCACAACCTGCCTATTCCATATAGATATACCGAGTGAGGTTTATAAACCGCCGTCAGGCGCCGTACCGGATCGATCAGATATCAAGGACAAAGTACGCCTCCCAACGACCCCTCTCCTGGAAGATCCGCATCAGTGAGTAGGTCATGGCTTTGACCCCCACCTTCTGACCGTGGACGGAAGGATCGTAGTCCTCGCCGTAGATCTTGGCGCTTAGGGCTATAGGATGCCTTTTGGTATCGGAAATTTTCACCTCAGCCCGAGACACGGCAAAGCTCTTCGCATCGAAGATGTATAGCAAGTGGTCGACCCACTTGTAGAGGAGCTGCTCCAAGTCGTCGGCGCGGATCGCAGCCTTCATGATCGTTTTCTCTCTGACGGCAGATGTGTCGATCATCACCTCGTATGTTGCCTTTGCGGTGTCCTCGAAGACTCCGGCTAGCGAGTCGGACGATACGTGCACATAGACGTCAGATATGTGATCAAGGTAGGAGTACACCAATCGATCACACCACACGAAATTATTGGCAGAGGAAGTTATTGTTATTTACTCATAAAAGGGGCATGTTGCCAATTATAATTACATCTAATTGGTAAAGAAGCCACGCTGAAAAGGAAAAACGATATAAAAATGAGGCTTTTGTTTATCAATTGAGCCGGGGTGGCTGAGTGGTTAAGGCGCCGGCCTCGAGATCTTCATAAAGGGACAGGCAAGCCGGTTCCTCTTCGGGGGAGCAAGGGTTCGAATCCCTTCCCCGGCGCCTTTAGCAATCATTACAAGCGCAATCAATTTTGAAAGTTCGCACAGGGTCAAGAGCGAACCTTTTGGGCGAGTTCTTTTGCCCATGTTCGGATGGCGTCCCAGTCTCTCGTATCGTAGATTCAGGGTTGTGTTTCTTTGAACCCCGCCACGTCCAACTGCTGTTTAGCTATTGGCTTGGCCTTCCCTGCCCACCATGGCCATCTGTTGAAGTCGTAGACGCCGCCAAACAAGCCTAAAACAACGGGTTGCAGGTTGTACTTTGCGGCTTTTTCTTCAAGGTATTTCTTTTTGCCCCGTCCAATTTTCTCTGGTTTCCCCTCATGCTCAATTAATGCCTGCGCGCCAGACGAGACGAAAAGCGCCACCTTCTTTTTTGCCAATTCCTTCTGGAACTTTTTCAGGAAATCTTCCGCTTCGCCTGTCCACCTGTCGATCTGCATACCGCTGCCAACGATGACAAGTTCGTATTCGCCTATGTCCCGCACCTTGTCTTCTTTGAGGTTGACTACTCGAACCTCAAACTCTTCTTTGCGGAGTATTTCCGCAATCTCTTCTGATGTGCTGGTTGTTGCTCCGTACCGGGTTCCGTAAACAATCAATGCTTTGGTCATTAGTCAAGACCTCCATGTTTTGTCGACTCGCTACTGTGCTTAATGCGTGTTCCGATGATTCCGGCTGCGACCCCAAACACTGGCGGGAATAAACCTCCCCCAACAAGCAGCATTATGATTGACAGCAGAATCAGAACAAGGCCGCCGTTCTTCCTCTGAACAAACTTAGCCGCCCATATTGCAACTAAGAGGCCGAATATGATCGTCAGTACTCCGGTTACGAGGAAGCTCGGAACGATAGTCATAGCAGGCTCACCCGCTAATACTGTCAACTCAGGCCAAGCCTCTATCACGATTCCGCTTGGAGCTATGTTGCCCTGAAACATTTCACCCGGTCCGTGAGATGCGCCGCCAAGTCCAGCAAAAATGCCAATAATTGAAGCCGCAGCTCTCGTCTTGCTCAGTATTCTCATTGATTTTTCACCTCGGTTCGGTTTTTCTCGGTTGTTTTCTTAATCTCGTCTTCTCCGAGGTCTATTCGAAGAACACCGTTCTTGCCCACGACTTCCAGGATTATGCCTTCCGCGAACGCGGCTTGCACCAATTCGCCTATTGTGCCCTCGACGAGGACACTGTCGCTGGAGCCGTTGGTCAGGGTAACGTTCTTGAGGTTTCTCTTCGACTTGAGCTCGACAGAAAAGACCCGTTCTTTATTGATTGTTTTGCTTTTCATTCTAAATGCCTCACTCTACTGAGAAGGCTCCAATAGGTGATTAGTTTTATTTGACGAAGATGCTTAGAAGTAAGTAGCAGTGTTAAGACTTTAGCAGTGGTGATAAGAAATTGGAAAATGATGAAGGAATAGAAAAGTTGTTTTTTGAGCTTGCAAGCGAAAGCAGGCTTGGCATACTGCGTGAACTACAGACAAAAAGTCTTAAGATGCAGGAAATCGCCCGCCGACTAGACGTGACCGCGACGGAAGCTTTCAGGCAACTGCAACGCCTGAGCGGAGCATTGCTGGTCCAGAAGCGGCCAGAAGGCACATTCGCGATCACGCAGTATGGCAAACTGGTGTTGCAGCTCTCCTCCTCTTTAGAATTTGTCTCTAAGCACAAGGACTACTTCTCAACACATGACATAATGCGGCTTCCCTACCAATTCGTGAACAGAATAGGCGAACTCTCACAAACGAACCTGATAACGGACACAATGGAGAGCATAAACAAGGGTGAAAGGATGTTTATGGAAGCTGAGCAATATGGGTGGGGATTGGTAGAAGGTGTTGTCCCTGAGCTCATGGGCCCAATAATGAATGAACGAGTACGCAAAGGGATAAAATTCAAATTTCTTGTTCCTGAAAGTCATCTTCCTACCAATGTGAGTCCGCCTGCAACAGCACAAAACGTCGAATTGAGAGCTCTCTTTGACATCCCAGCAATCATCGCGCTTACTGAAAAAGAGGCTGCCATATGCTTTCGCCTCATTGGAGGGAAGATGGATTACGCCGGCTTTATTGGAAAGGATCCGATATTCCTCAACTGGGTTAAAGACCTGTTTCTCTATTACTGGGACAAAGGAAAGCGAGCCTAACGCGCCTGCAGGTTCTGTACCTTGAACGGCGCTGTTCTCTTGGGACTCGACCCTGAATATGGAAAAGTTCTTAAAAGTTAACTCGAGAGTTTGAACGTCGTCCCGACTACGTTTGATGTAGCCCAGGATACGTGACTTATCTCGTTTAAATTTCTCACATCGTATTAACAAAGATAAGATGTCTGACTAAAGGCATAAATCGATTTAAATCATCATGGTTCAAATCCCCCTCTCGCACCACATGCGGAAAAAGCTCACGCATTTACAGATACAGATAATACTTTTCTTCTGCGACCCTTTTTCCCCAAACCTCGTGCGTTTTCTCTTCAGTTTTTCTGAAGCCAAAGCATGTGTAAAGATGACGCGCTGCCGATAATTCGCTTGTGGTCCAAAGGAATATGATTTTGTGTCTATGCTCCTTGCAGAACTGAAGTGCTTCTTGCAGGAGTTCTTTTCCAATACCAAGCCTTCGATAAGCGGGATGAACAAGGAACCAGCGAAGTTGCGCCTCCACTTTTGAATGCCCGACGATGGCGATAGAGCCAATAATCCGATCGTTTGTCTCTGCCAGCCAAATTCGATCTTCATCAGGATTGAACAAATGAACAAATTCTGCAAGTCCACGAGCAACATAGGCTTCGAATGTTTCATCATAACCATACTCTTTTGCATATAATATCCCGTGAAGATAAGTGAGATAACCTATATCCCCTGGCTTAATACGATGCCGTATCTTCCATTTGACTTTCATGTGAATGTCTCCTGACATTATTATGGCATCTTGCTGGCTACGCTAAAGGTATTGCATTTAATCTATTTATAATTGGAAGTCTTAGATCGGGAGAACGCCATTTGACACCGGATGCAAACCTCATCCCTGCACTATCATTAACCCGAGACTTTGAACGTCATCCTGACTAGGGGACTATGGTAGCCCGGGAAAGATTTGAACTCTCGTTCATGTCGCTTCGTCAAATCATATTGACTTTCGCCGAGAATTTAAACCGAGATGTAAACCTATTCCCCGGCGCCACCTGTGGCGTAGTGAAATTGTCGGAATTAAGCAGATTGCCGCAGGTTAGACGAGCTCTATCTCAATAAAAACATCGTCCGGTACCTGGATCCTCATCGTCTGGCGCATGGTCCGGTCGTCCGCGTCCACGTCGATGAGACGCTTGTGGATCCTCATCTCCCACTTGTCCCATGTCTTTGTGCCCTCTCCAGCTGGAGACTTCATCGTCGGCACGAGAAGCCTCTTCGTGGGGAGCGGCACTGGTCCTGCGATCTTCACCCCAGTCTTCTCGGCGATCTTCTTTATTTGCGAGCAGACATCCTCCAACTTACGGTAGTCGGTGCTACTGAGCATTATCCTTGCTTTCTGGGGCATAAAGAAGACACCACAAAAAAGGGGGTTATTTAGCCAATGTTGCCTGTTTTACCTCAGTCACAACACCAGCTGCCACTGTGCGACCCATATCCCTGAGGGCAAACCTGCCGAGCGGCGGTAGGTCGGTGTATGTTTCGATCGCGAGCGGCTTTGTTGGCTTGAAGGTTACAATTGCGCTGTCGCCCTGCTTGAGGAAGCTTGGCTTCTCCTCTATGACCGCGCCTGTCTTGGGGTCGATCTTCTTCTCTAAGTCCAAGAAGGTCGTGGCAACGGTAGCCGTGTGAACGTGCAGCACAGGCGTGTATCCGGCGGCGATGGCTGTCGGGTGGTACAGCACGAAGATCCTTCCCTTGAAGGTCTCAGCCACCACGGGTGGGTGCGCCGTATCTCCGCAGACGTCGCCCCTGTGGATGTCGGTCTTGCCGATACCCTTTACGTTGAATCCCACGTTGTCGCCAGGAATAGCCTGTTCGATCTTCATGTGGTGGGTCTCGATATCCTTGAGCTCGCCGCTCTTGTTGGCAGGCATGAAGACTACGGTCATGTTCTTCTTCATGATGCCTGTCTCCACCCTCCCCACCGGAACGGTGCCGACACCGGTTATGGTGTAGACGTCCTGGACGGGTACGCGGAGCGGCTTGTCGATCGGCTTCTCCGGGGCTGTGAAGGTGTCCATGGCATCGAAGAGTGTCGTGCCTTTGTACCACGTGGTGTTGGTGCTCTGCTTTATGATGTTGTCGCTCTTCCATCCAGAAATGGGGACGACCAAGATCTTTGAGGTGTCGTAGCCGATCATCTTGAGGAATTTCAGCAGCCCGTCTTTTACCTCGTTGAATCTCTCTTGGCTGTAGGCGACTGTCTGGTCATCCATCTTGTTCACCGCGATGACCAGCTGGTTGACTCCCAGCGTCTTGGCCAAGAAGGCATGCTCCCTGGTCTGACCGCCCGGACCCATACCAGCCTCATACTCTCCCTTCTTTGCAGAGAGTACGAGGACTGCACAGTCCGCCTGTGATGCGCCGGTGATCATATTCTTGACGAAGTCCCTGTGACCCGGTGCGTCGATAATCGTGAAGAAGAACTTGGGGGTCTCGAACTTCCAGAAGGATAGGTCGATAGTCATGTCTCTCTCCCTCTCCTCCTTCAGCTTGTCGCCCAGCCAGGCGAACTTTGCGAAATCCTTTCCTGTCCTCTTAGCTTCCTCTTCCAGAGCCGCCAGTGATCGATCATCAAGACCACCGGCGAGGAACAGCAGATGCCCGACTAGCGTGCTCTTGCCGTGGTCTACGTGTCCCATCACAAGCATATTCATGTGCTCTTTCTTCTGGGATGACATTCAGCATCTCCTCTTTAGTTATACTCTAATTGCCTGTTGAAGTTAGAACATAGTCAGTTATATATAAAGTTTAGTCGGGTTCTGTCAAGTCTTCATCTTAAGACCTGACTTCGGGGCATCGGCTCTGAGGATTACCGTAGTCGTCGGGTTCCCCCTCATCGCTTCAACTGCCCCGCCTTTCGCCTTATCGTCGTAAGGCAGGGAACTGCCGAACCTCAGCAGTCCCCTCTGAGACAGGTTCTTTGCAGCAACTACGTCTCGGTCCTCCCACGTTTTACATGATGGACACCACAACTGCCTATTCTGCCCAAATTGGAGTCTCTCCCCGCATCTCGGGCAGATAGTTGAGGTGTTTCTTGTCTCGCCTTTCGTTAGGTGGATTATCGGGATACCTACCCATCTCGCCTTATACTCTATCTGCCTCTGGACTTCCCCGAAAGACCAAGCATTCATCATTCCTCTATACTTCGTGCCTTGGTAGCTCCCCCTTCGATAGAGGGTTCTTATCCCCTTGAGGTCTTCAAGGACTATCGCTTCCCTGTTTTCCAACGCAGTTTCGATGATGTCTTTCGTCATGTTGTGGAGGATGTTGTTGGTCCGGTTTTTCCTCCTCATTCCGTACTTAGAGGCAATCTCCTTTTTTATCCGCACATCCTTTCTCCTCAAAGAGGCAACGACATCTCGGGTCATCTCCACGATCTTTACGCACTTGGACAGGTCATACCGTTTCACCTTCGAGTCGTTGCCGTAAGTGATGTTGCGGAGATTCCTGTCAACGCCAGCAGTCTTAATGCATTCAATCTCCTGCACCTCCTTAGAGATGCAGATACTTAATTGAGAAACCGTGAGCGTGAAGGAACGTACTTTCAAAGAAGGGTCAGAGAGAACTTCCTGAGTGTGCTTATTCAAAGGAATTTTAAAGAATTCGCCATGACCCAATGGCATCCTTATATAGTTATCAACCAATTTGAAACCATAGTATAAGACAAGCTGTTGCTTCACGGCATATGGACTTTTTGTTGGCACTCTTCTCCGCAACGACTTCTTTCTCGATGCAAGTATTCCGGAGGCCCTTGAGATGGCACATATTTTATAATAAGATGGCACATCATAGTGCTCAAGCGCGTGGTATGCCCTTGAGGAGAGAGCCTTTAGCGAAGAAACATTGTTGGTTATACCTATTCCTATGCAGTCATTGACCATCAGTCTGAACTGCTCCAGTAGCTTCAGGAGTTTATCTGAAGGGATGTAGTTCTGCCTGATGCTCTTTATGGCTAACACGTCTCAAAGCTTCCCTACCTCTTGCTAATGTATATTAATCCAACGAAGACTCGACAGAGCTGTTGAGAAATGAATGGCGTTGAAGAGAACACCATGCCAGAAGCATGAAACGGCGGACAAAAAATAGGAGGTTTACCTGGCGGATATGGCTATGCGTTCGATCTCTTCCCTCTTCTGGACGGCGTAGCTCTTGGCATCGTTGCTCGCAGCAAGGACTATCTCCTCGGCGAGGCACTCCTCGATGGGCTTGTTGCTGCTGAAGGACGCGTTCCTGGCGGCGTCCGTTATGAACCTCAGTGCAAGGTCCACCCTCCTCTGGGGGGAGGCGTCCACCGACTGCGGGTAGGACACGCCGCCGTAGCTGATCCTCGTGACCTCCTCCCGGGGCGCGGAGTGCTCGATGGCCCTGACGAGGACCTGTAGGGGGTTCTCGCCGGTCTTGAGGTTGACGAGCTGGAGGACGCCGTCGACTATGTTCAGCGCGAGGGTTTTCTTGCCCCCGTTCTTGCCGGGGCGCATGACCCTGTTCGCCAGCCTCTCGACTATGTTAACTTTTGCCTTGCCGAAGCGCTTGTGCTCGTGCCTTCCGCAGGAGTGCGGTATAAGCGTCGATGAGAGTGCGATGTAATTTTTCAGACCGAGATCCTTTATCTCGATGTTGGATGAGTCCCACTTCCCGAAGAGCTTGATCTCGGACATTTCTTATTACCTCACGGGCTTCTGCTTCTTCCCTGTCATGAGGGCGTAGAGGGATACGCCATTGATCTTTACGACCTTCCATCTCACTCCTGGGAGGTCTCCCAGCGCCTTCCCCATAGGGCCGCCTATCCCCTCCACTATCACCTCGTCGTGCTCATCGATGAAGTTAAGGGCACCGTCGCCGGGCAGGAAGGCGGTGATCTGCTTGCCGTTCTTGATGAGCTGGATCCTGGCGCACTTCCTAACCGCGCTGTTGGGCTGCCTGCTCTCCACACCCACCTTCTCGAGGACGATACCCCTGGCCTGCGGGGCGCCCTCGAGCGGGTCTGCCTTCACGTCGAGCTTGAGTTCCCTTCGCTTGAACTGCCGCAGGCTCCAGCGGAAGCGCTTCCTCTTCTCGCTGAGCTTTCTTCCGGCAAGCAAGCCCCTTGGTGATTTTGAACCGGCCATGCGATACACCTTAATGCGGTCTTCGTAATTACTCACGATTATTTATCTTTGTCGGATAGAGGTATCCATCCATCAGGGAAGGGAAGCCCGTCTCCTCCAGCCCTTACACGATCAGGAAAATCCCTAAGTTCCTATATAATCACAACGTTGCTAAGATCAAAGTGGCGCTTCATGAGGAGCCTCGTCTTGGTGATGTTCCTTCCGCTCTTGCCGATGGCCATGCCCTTGTCATGGGGGTCCACCGTCACCTGAGCTACGGTGTTGCCCTCCGAATTCTTGGTTATCTTTATTCCTCTGACCTTGGCGGGGGCAACGATATTCTTGAGAAATTCCTCAGGCGTCTCGGCATACTCCACGATCTCGACGTTCCTGCCGATGACCTTCCTCGCCCTCTCTATGTTCATGCCGTTCCTGCCGATGGCGAGACCCATATCGCCAGGGCGTATGACAAATATGATCCTGTTGCCCTCCGACTCGACGACGCAGTCCTTCGCGATAGCCCCGGTCAGGTTTTCCAGGAGGGCTATAAATCGCATCTCGTCTGCCGTAAACCTTATTGCTGGAACGCCTTATCCCTCCTGGACTTTAAGGATCGCGGACTCGCCCGGGTCGATGATCGTGATCGTGGAGACCGGGAATGGCTTGCCGCAGATGCCGCCCAGATCCCAGCTTGAGCCGGGGTACTTGTATATCGGAACGTCAGAACCCGCAACCTGCTTCACCTTTACGAATAGGCTCTCCGGCGCGTTGGATGCCACGACTATCAGTTTGGCCTTCTTCTTGCTCGCTATCTTGAGACTCACCTTGTATCCGATCTCCACCTTGCCGGTGTTCAAGGCGACCTTGAGTTCTTTTGAGAGATCCATGTTCAGGCACCCTCCTTCTCCTTTGAGAAACGCATAAACAGCTCAACGATCCCCGTACCCAATGGTGTGGACTGACCTACTATAACGTTTTCTGTAACACCCTCCAGCGCGTCCTCTTCTCCATGTGATGCTGCATCCAATAAATGCTTTACGGTGACCTCGAAAGCCGCCCTCGCGAGGACGCTTGACTTCTCGCCGCTGACCCCGTGCCTGCCGATCTGCCTTATCCTCCCGGTGGAGGTCATGAGGTCTGCCACCAAGATCACGTGACGCACGTCCACATCAAGCCCCTGCTGATCGAGGACCTGGAAGGCCTCCTTGATTATTGCAGCCCTTGCTGCCTCGATGCCGAGGACGTCCGCGATCTCGGAGACGTTGTTGGTGTAGATGCGGTTGGGGTCTATCCCCTTTATCAGCAGAACCGCCGCAAGGTTTGAACCGTCGGTGTGAAGCACGTACTCGTCGCCCTCCTTCTGGATGAGAACTCTCTTTATCCCCTTGAGACCCTTCAGCCTCAGATCCAGGATCCTCTCCCTGAGCCTCTTGATCTTCTCCGGGGCGGTGGTCTCTGGAGTTATGATTATGCTGTTGCCCTCGACCTCCACCTTCCCTATCTTAAGCTTCTCCAAGTACTTTGCCACAAAGTCG
>Ga0233423_10000532_pt1 | contig 19832 bp, 16 predicted proteins | sample Watercolumn_Mata_FD_180713 | JGI IMG/M metagenome (GOLD analysis project Ga0233423, IMG submission 180713) | Freshwater microbial communities from Lake Matano, South Sulawesi, Indonesia - Watercolumn_Matano_2014_112_MG | ecosystem: Environmental > Aquatic > Freshwater > Lake | place: Indonesia...
AGGGACTGCGCAAGTCCGATGGCTACCGTGTTTTTTCCCTCACCGGCGGGAGTGGGGGTCATTGAAGAGACGAGGATCAGGGAGGCATTTTCCCTGCGTTCAAAACGCTTGATCGCGTCGATCCGGACCTTGGCTTTGTAACGGCCGTAACATTCCAGGTCGTCCTCCATGAGGCCGATGGAGGCGGCGATTTCAGTAATTGGTCTCGGTCCGCTGACGGCACGTTGTTCTTTTACTTTCCCCATGGCTACTTGCTGATCACCGCGTCGAACCGGATATCGATGTTGTATTCGTCACTGATACGGGTGATGGCGTTCTTGAGGTCGATAATTTTAACGGCCGGGGGCAGGGAAAAATAGCAGACCATTTGAAAAACATTGGCGCCGGTCGTGGGATCGTGGTCAACATTGGTCAATATATCTTCGATATTGATCATTCGATCATGGAGGACCTTACAGATTTGATGGATGATTCCCGGCCGGTCAATGGATATGGCGATGAGTTTGTAGGGAATCGACGGCAGGACCTCCCTGTGGGTGGGTGCCTTTGTCTTCCTGACGTAGATATCAAGGCCGGTTTTTTTACGGAGAATGTCCAGGTCGTTGATCAACCCTTCGATGTTCTCGTTGTCCCCCGATGTCAGAATAACCATGCCGAATTCATTTCCCAGCACGCAGCCACGGGATCGTTCTATATTGATGCCGCGGGCTGAAAAAAATTCTGCGATTTCCCTGACCAGACCGGGACGGTCCGGTCCCATGGATGAAAAAACGACGTATGATCTCATATGTCAACTCCGAAAATTTGTTCGTTTAAAAAACAGGCTGCCTTACACCCACCAGCACATTGCCTCCGATTGAGGATACTCGGGCGGCAAAGGCACTACACGACGCACACATGAAAATACCTTCTTGAGCTTACGCTTCGGCGGATATCCTCGGTAAAATGGAGGTGACTTGGATCATCACATAACTATATTTCGAAGAAGTGTCAAGAAAAAGAGGTTGGCGCATTTATGAAATGAGAAAAGATTTTGTCGGGAATATCAGTGCAGTGTCTTGTGCAGGAACTGGCCGGTGAAAGAGTGTTCTGTTCGAGCGACCTCTTCCGGTGTTCCCGATGCGATTATATAACCTCCCCCCGGTCCGCCCTCAGGGCCGAGGTCGATGATGTGGTCGGCGCACTTGATGACGTCCAGGTTGTGTTCTATAACCACGACCGTATTGCCCATATCAACCAGCCTCATGAGGACATCCAAAAGCTTCTGAATATCTGCGGTGTGGAGACCGATGGTGGGTTCGTCCAGGATATAGAGGGTATTCCTGTTTGTTCTTTTCCCCAGCTCTCGCGACAGTTTGATTCTCTGGGCCTCTCCGCCGGACAGAGTCGTTGCCGGCTGGCCGAGTCTGATGTATCCCAGGCCGACATCATAAAGGAGCTGGAGCTTCGACCGTATCGCCGGTATGTGTTCGAAGAACGACAGCGCCTGGTTTACAGTCATGTCCAGGACATCGGCAATGTTCCTGTCTTTGTATTTTATCTCGAGGGTGTCCCGATTGAATCGTTTTCCGTGACACACATCGCATGTCACGTACACATCGGGGAGAAAATGCATCTCTATCTTGATGAGACCGTTTCCCTCGCATGATTCGCATCGGCCGCCCTTTACGTTGAAACTTAATCTACCCGGTTTATATCCTCTGATCCTGGATTCTGAAAGACCTGTGAAGAGATCCCTGATGTGGGAAAAAATCCCCGTGTATGTCACCGGGTTCGAACGGGGCGTTCGTCCTATGGGCTGCTGGTTCATCATGGTAACCCTCTCGATTTCTCCCATGTCGAGGACACGCTTTATCTTTCCCATCCCGCCCCTGTACTGATTGAGTCGCCTGGCAAGGGCCTTGTAGAGAGTTTCAATGACCATGGTACTTTTACCGGAACCGGAGACACCCGTTACCGCGGTAAAGAGACCCACGGGAATTTTAATGTCAATATTTTTTAAGTTGTGTTCGCATGCCCCCTCGAGGAACACAAATCTGTCGGCAGGGATTCTCCTCTTTTGGGGAGTGGGGATTGAGAGTTGCCCCGAGAGATACAATCCCGTCAGTGACTCGGTGCTTCTGCAGATTTCCTCGGGCGTACCCTGGAAGACGATGGTACCGCCGTCCATTCCCGCGCCTGGTCCCATATCAATGATGCAGTCTGAAGCCATCATCATTGCCGGATCATGTTCGACGACCAGGACGGTATTCCCCATATCTCTGAGCCGTTTGAGAGTAGATATGAGCCTCACGTTATCCCGCTGGTGCAGACCCACTGTGGGCTCGTCCAGGACGTAGAGAACCCCCACAAGGCCCGAACCGATTTGTGTGGCCAGTCTGATGCGCTGTCCCTCGCCTCCGGAGAGACTTCCCGAGGAACGGTCAAGGCTCAGGTAGTCCATACCGACGTCCATAAGGAATCTCAGTCTTTCGATAATTTCTTTAAGGATTCTCTCAGAAACCAGCCTTTGCTGGCGTGACAGCGGTATGGATTCAAAAAAACGCAGACATTCCCTCACGGACAACCGGCACACGTCGTAGATGTTCTTCCCCGCTATGGTGACTGCCATACTTTCCTTCTTCAATCGTGAGCCCATGCATGTGGGACAGTCCTTCAGATTGATATACCGTGCCAGATCCATCCTCACGGCATAAGAGTTTGTTTCCCTGTACCGCCTGTCCAACTGGGGAAGCACTCCTTCAAACGGCCTGCTGTAGAAAAATCTTCTCCCCCCTCTGTCAGCGTAAAACCTAATCGTTTCCTTTCCCGATCCACGAAGGAGCACGGCCTGGATATCCTTCGGCAGCTGATTGAAGGGGCAGTTGATATCAAATCGGTAATGCTGGGATAATGCATCAAGCATCTGGTAATAATACAGGGAGCTCCGACCGGCCCAGGGAGCGATGGCGCCCTGCCGGACGGAGAGTTCCTGATCGGGGACCACCAGATTCTCATCGAAATACATTCTGGATCCAAGCCCGCCACATTCTGGACAGGCTCCGTAGGGGCTGTTAAAGGAAAAATTCCGGGGAGCGATATCAGGCACGCTGATATTACATTCCGTGCAGGCGTATTTCTCACTGAAAAGGAATTCTTCCCCGGTGGCGAGGGTGATACGGACGAGCCCGTCCGAGAGACCTGTTGCGATTTCAAGGGAGTCTCTGAGACGTTTCCGGATTCCCTCCCTGACAATGAGGCGGTCAACAACGACATCGATGTCATGGCGTTTATTCTTGTCGAGAACGATTTCATCACCGAGCTCATGCAGCTTCCCGTCAATCCGGATCCTGACAAATCCATCCCTCTGAAGCTTCTTCAGCTCTTTTTGAAATTCTCCCTTTTTCCCTCGTGCGATGGGTGCCAGGAGATTGATTCTGGACTTGTCAGGGAGTGCGAGAATGTGGTCCACCATCATGTCTATGGTCTGAGATCGTATCTCCCGCCCGCATTGATAACAGTGGGGAATGCCGATTCTCGCGAAGAGGAGTCGGAGATAATCATAGATTTCGGTGACAGTACCAACGGTCGAACGGGGGTTCTGACTGGCCGTCCTCTGTTCGATGGCAATGGCGGGGGAAAGTCCCTCGATGGATTCCACGTCGGGCTTGTCCATCTGACCTATGAATTGCCTGGCATAGGCAGAAAGCGATTCGACGTATCGTCTCTGCCCCTCGGCATAGATTGTATCGAACGCAAGGGATGACTTCCCGGAACCGCTGACTCCGGTTATCACAACCAACTTGTCACGGGGGATATCGACGCTGATATGTTTGAGGTTGTGTTGAGATGCTCCCTTTACTCTGATGAAGTGCATTCTTGTCAACTACAGTTTTATTTCAATGTGGGATTTATTTCGAAGTTCTTTGATCCATTCTTCGTACTTCTTATCCATTTTCTGTTCCTCGATCTTATGGATGATTTCATCGCGGACGGTTGCGATGGGCTTTAGCCCGGCCCCTCTCTTATCAATGACCCTGATGATATGAAAACCGACGGGAGATTCGATGACGTCGCTGATTTCGTCTTTGGACAGACTAAAGGCCACTTTTTCTACTTCAGGAAGCATCAGTCCTATTTCCACAAAGCCGATGTCACCCCCCATGTGCGCAGCCGGTCCCTGGGAATAGCGGGCTGCGAGGAGATCAAATGATTCGCCTTTTTTCAGCTGCCTGTGGATATTGTCTATCTTTTCTCTGAGCGCTTTTTTCGTGCTTTCGTCGTGATCTTTCGGGAGGATGATGATGATTTGCTTGATCCTTACCGCTTCCTTCCCTTCGTAGTCCTGCCGGTGCTTATTGTAGTAATTTCCTATTTCCTCGTCGCTCACGGTGATCCTGGACTTTATCTCACGTCTGAGGAGCCTCATTTTCAGGAGGTGCTCTTTCACTTCCTTTTTGTATGTATCAAAAGAAGCTCCTTCTCGTGCCAGCCCTCTCAAGAGATCGTCCATGGACATATTTCTCCGGGAAAGTATATCCTTAATGGTCTCCATAACCTCTTCGTCTTTTATTACGATCCCGGATTTTTTTGATTCCTGATCGATGAGCAGATTGTCGATCATTCTGTCGAGTACCATCCTCCTGGATTCTGCGAGGATCTTTTCCTTTTCCGTTTCTCTGGATGATGCCTCGATTCTTTTTTGCAATGTTCCGAAAGCCGCGTTCAGTTCAGACAGGATTATGACATCGCCGTTTACAATTGCGACGATTCTGTCAACGACTTCCGCATGCACTGACGTGGAGAGAAGCACCGCTCCCGCGGTGAGATATATCCAGGTTTTGATCGTTTTCACTGTGAGTCCTCAATAATGGTTGTTGTCGTTATTCTGCATGGTGTCCAGGCGGGTTCATTGCATTGAGAAGTTTCCTGTCGATGCGCACGGTAACCTTCGATCTCAGGTCTTCCAGCCATTTGCTGTATGCCGTTTCTTCTTTCTGCTTTTTCAATTCCGCCATCACCAGCTCCTTTATTTCCGGCCAGTTTTTTTTGCTGCTCGTTTCTTTTTCGATGATCTTGAAAATATGGTATCCGTAAGAGCTCTTTATGACCTCACTGATTGATCCGGGAGCATGGGAAAAAAGAACTCTGTCGATTTCTTCCGGCATGACTCCCGGAATGACAAATCCGAGGTCACCATCACTTACCGCTTCGGGTCCTATCGATTCTTCCCGGGCAACCTTAGCAAAATCTTCGCCTCTCTTCAATCTATTCAGGAGCGCTTTTGCTTTTCTTTCCTCACGGACAATGATCTGGGCAACACGGACCCTTTTCCCCGGTTCAAATCTTTTTCTGCTGGTTTTATAGTATGCTCTCGCCTCATCTTCCGTAACCGTGATTTTGGCATTCACATCCGTGACAATCAGCTTTTCCATGAGCATGCGGGTTCTCAATTCTTCCTTCCAGACGCCGAAATCAACGTTCTGTGCGGAGAGGGTTCTGGTAAAGCCGTCATCCGTATAATATGCTCTGATTTCTTCAATCTTCTTTGAGAGTTCTTCGTCACTGACAAAAAGTGAGAGTGTCCGCGCCCGCAGAAGCATCACCTTCTCGTCAATCATCGTGCTCAGGATTTCTTCCTTCAGGAGATCATAATTTGTTCTGTCAATGGAAGCGCTGTCGGCGGATAAGTTCATTTCCTTTTTGATTCGGTCACTGAGTTCGCTGAGCAAGATATTCTGGCCGTCCACAATTGCCACCTTTTTTGCGGTATCACCCTTTTGACAGGTGCAGGTGATGAGAACGATAAACACGCTTATGAGTCCCAAAAGGGCCGGTTGGCATCTCTTCATACAACGCTCACTTCATCAGGGTGTCTCGTTCTTCCCGGAGCGGTAGCGCGGCACAGTGATGATTCATTTGCATAATGAAAATCGTTTCAATTGACCAGGTGCTCCAGGAATTCCCTGGCCTGACCGGTAATCTCAGTCGCATGCAGATACGGAACGGGTATAGTCAACATGAAATCAGGTGTGAACCGCACTCCTTTTCCCTTCTGTCGGGTTAACTCAATAATTTTTGACGGATCTATGGGGCTGCACCTGTCCAGATGAATACTCATGGTTTCTCCGTCATATCCTATCTTTTTCCCCCGTATGGTCTTCATCAGGTTTCTGATCCTGATCAGTTCAAAGAGATTTTCCACTTCTTCCGGCACGAATCCGTAACAGTCGGTCAGTTCCTCTCTGATTTCGGACAGATCCTGGTCTGTAGATGCCGTCGACAAACGCTTATAGGTAACGAGGCGGCTCTGAACATCGGGCATGTAGCCTTCCGGGATGAATGCGGGGACCCCTAAATGAATTTCCGGTTTCACCTCCGCTTCGGGCATCTTCTCTCCCTTGATTTCTCTTACGGTTTTCTCCATTAATTCTGTGTACAGCTCGTATCCTACGGCCGATATATGGCCTGATTGTGATGTCCCCAGAATGTTGCCCGCTCCCCTGATATCAAGATCATTTGCGGCGATTTTGAATCCTGAGCCCGGTTCCGAAAATTCCGTGATGACCCGGAGCCGCCTTTGAGCATCTCTCGACAACAGCGATCCCTTCGGAATGAAAAGGTAGGCAAAAGATTCTTCCTTTGATCTCCCCACTCTCCCCCTGATTTGATACAACTGGGAAAGTCCGAACCGGTCGGCCCGGTTGATCAGCATTGTGTTTGCCGTCGGTATGTCGAGGCCGGATGCGATGATTGATGTGCACACCAGAACATTATACTCGTTTCTGATGAACTTTGTCATGGTATCCTCAATATCTTTGCCTTTCATGCGGCCGTGAACGACTCCGATCCTGGCCTCGGGGACGAGCCGTTCCACCAGCCGTGCTATGGTGTGGATGGATCTTACCCTGTCGTGGAGGAAAAAGACCTGGCCGTTTCTGTTGAGTTCCTGCCGGATCGCATCCTGTATTACCTCTTCGTTGAATTCAACGACATAGGTTTTGACTGGAAGCCGGTCTTCCGGGGGGGTGTTGATAACCGAGAGATCGCGGATACCGATGAGTGACAGGTGCAGTGTTCTCGGTATGGGAGTCGCCGTAAGGGTGAGCACGTCAACGAGCGTTCTGAGCTTTTTCAGTTTTTCCTTGTGGGCGACTCCAAAACGCTGTTCTTCATCAATAATCACCAGCCCGAGGTCTTTGAACTTGATGTCGCTTTGCAGTATCCTGTGGGTTCCGATAATGATATCCACAGTGCCTTTGAGAATTCCTTCCACAATTTTTTGCTGATCGGCCTTTGTCTTCAGACGGTTCAGGACTTCAACACGAAGAGGATATTCTCGCAAACGCCGGGAAAATGTCTGAAAGTGCTGTTCCGCCAGAATCGTTGTCGGAACGAGAATCGCCACCTGTTTTCCTTCCATGGCCGCTCTGAAAGACGCCCTCAGAGCAACTTCCGTTTTACCGAATCCTGCATCCCCGCAGACCAGTCTGTCCATGGGCTTGACAGTGCTCATGTCTGCCAGAACGTCTTCAATTGATCCGGACTGATCTGGTGTTTCTTCGAATTCGAAAGTGGAGCAGAATTCATCGTACGTCATGTCCGGAACCGAGTATGCGTATCCCTCCATCACCTCTCTGGCCGCGTAAATGGAAATCAGTTCCTCGGCAACTTCCCTGATTGATTTCTTGACCTTTTCTTTGGTCGCTTCCCAGGAGGATCCTCCCAGCTTGTCAACTCTCGGGACGAATCCCTCCGGGCCGATGTATTTCTGAATCTGGTCGATTCTGTCCACCGGTATATACAGCTTATCACCATCCATGTATTCCAGGAGGAGGAAATCATTTTCGATCTCACCGATAGAGAGTTTTTGCAGCCCCCGGTATATTCCGATGCCATGATCGGTGTGGACTGCATAATCCCCCTCCTTCAATTCTCCGAATGATCTCAGGAAGTATCCTTCCCTTGCCGGTCTCAATCGCCTTTTGGGTATTTTCCTGCCGAATATCTCCTCGTCAGTGATTACGACGAGCTTCCGGTCAGGTATATGGAAACTGGTGGTTATTTTCCCCTCTCTGACAACAAGTCTCCCTTGCACCTCATGCCGATCCACATCCTCGGCGAAGGAGGATGCGGGCTGGTGTATGGACAGGGTATAGTGCTCCAGGAGATGTCGAATGCGCTGTACCTCTTCCTGTCCGCTCCCGAAAAGGGTGACCAGATTTCCCTCGCGAAGCCGTTGTTTGATTTTTTCCACCAAGGATTTCAACAATCCCTCTCCTGCACTGGATTCCCTGATTTGCCCGCCCGGCTTAACATCCGTTTCCACGTGAAATTTCACGAGTGCGCTGTCAGTGGTATTGCTCCCTTCCGCGATCGGAAGATTCTCGATGAATACCGTCTGGAAGCGTTCACACTTCCGGAGGAGAATATCCCTGGATATGGTGGAGTAGTCCTTTTCCAGGTAAAATTTTTCCTCGTTGCGGGCCTTCAATAAAAGACGATCTATTCCGTTCTCAATCGTTTCCGCTGTTTTCTCTATGGTCGGCAGATCGTCCCATACGAGGACACTGTTCTCAGGGAGGTAGTCGAAAAATGTGCCCAGAGAGTCGGGGGGATTCTCTCTTTCTCCAGAAATGGAATTGCCGGTATGTTCATTGTCTTCTCCATCAGGAGAGATGTAAAAGAGAGGCAGGAACAGGGGGTTTATTGTGGTGAGGAGTCCGTTTAAAATCATCTCGATGAGACGCGTCCTGGTTCCCCTGGAAAGTCCCAGTTCATTTGCCCTCTGTTTGATGTTTCTCACCGCCCGTCGTTTCCGTTCTTCAGAGAAGATTATCTCTCTGACCGGAGTGAGGGTGAAATCGATCAGCTCTCCCGCAGAACGCTGTGATGCCGGATTAAATTTCCTCAGAGATTCCACTTCATCCCCGAGGAATTCCATCCTGACCGGTTGGGACATTGTAGGCGGGTGGATGTCAATTACGTGCCCCCTCACGCTGAATTGTCCCTTATCTTCCACTAATGCCGTTCTACTGTAGCCACCTTCAATTAACTTTGTGATGAGGAGGTCTCTGTCAACGGTATCCCCTATGGAGATCTGTTGTGTGTAGTCTTCTAACGCGCTCTTTGGAATTACTTTCTGCATCAATGCCTTGAGGGGGGTCACTATTATGGCGGGAGTGTTGTGCCGTAGCAGGCAGAGAACCTGTATGCGTGACATTTCCACTTCGCGCTGAAATGCGAACATATCGACTGAAAAAGCGTCCCGGGGAGAATACAGGGCAATCCTATCATGTTCCTCGGTAAAACAGGTGATATCCTGATAGATGTCTTTGGCCTCTTTCTCCGTCGGTGTGATTACGATCAGCGTTTTCTGTATGTGTCTGTGTATCAATGACACAAGGAAGGATTTTGCTGAGCCCTGGAGACCTGCAACCCTCGATACGTGCTCTTTTCGGTTGAGCCTGTCATACAGGATATTGAATGAAGGATCTGTAAACGTTTTTTTTCTTTCTACTATCTTTTTCACTCTTTCTGTCTTCAAGAAATCGCGAGCATCCTGTCTAATGCTCTTTTTGCGGGAATTCTTATTTCGTCCGGAACCTTTATTATGTATTTCATTTCCCTCAGTGCGGTGAGGATGTCCTCCAGGGTGTTACATTTCATCGTCCTGCAGACCATATCAGGGGATGCGGGAATGAATGACTTCCCCGGATTCTGTTTCTGCAGTTGATACAGGATGCCCTGTTCCGTGCCCACAATGAGCTCACCCGCATCGCATTCTCTCGCGTAATTGAGGATTTTTCCCGTACTGCCTATAAAATCGGCCATTGCCAACACCTCACCCCTGCATTCGGGATGCGCCGCAAAGGGGGCCCTGGGGTGCATTGCCTTCACCGTTATGACATCTTCCCCGCGCAGACATTGATGAACCGGACAGTGCCCGTTCCAGGGCATAATTTTCTTACCGGTGATTCGGGATATGTAGCGGGCGAGGTTTCCGTCCGGAACCATGATGATTTCCGTGTTGCCGTCAAGAGAGTTTACCACGTTCACCGCGTTTGAAGATGTGCAGCAAATGTCGCTGAGCGCCTTGGTTTCAGCGGATGAATTGATGTAGGTGACTACCGTTGCCTCGGGATTGTCCCTTTTTGCGTCCGTAAGTTGCTCAGCATTCGCCATATCTGCCAGGGGGCAACCTGCCTCAAGGCGGGGAAGAAGGACTGTCTTGTCGGGACATAAGATGGAGGCACTTTCGGCCATGAAATGGACGCCCGCGAATACAATGATATCGGCGCCTGTTTTTGCCGCACCAATGCTCAGTGCAAGGGAATCACCGAGGATGTCAGCAATGTCCTGAATCTCCCCTCTTTGATAGTAGTGTGCCAGGAGCACTGCGTTTTTTTCTGAAAGAAGTTTTCTGATTTTTTTCTGCAGCGATAAGATGTTCATTACATTTGCTTTTTATGAATCTATCAATACTTAAAAAGAGATTTCTATATGATAAATATATTTTATTCAAGCGCAAAAAATTCCATGCAGTGCTTCCCTATTGACAAGGGGGGACGTTTGAGATAGCTATCCATAAAAAATGTTATACGGCATCGGGAGATGATCAGCGTCGAGGAAGCGTTAGACCGGATTCTTGGCTCCATTGAGCCACTTGGTATCGAAAAAGTGAATATCCTTGATTCGTTAGGGAGGGTAATCGGTGAGGATGTGTGTGCGAGCCGCAACATTCCGCCGAGAAACAATTCTGCAATGGATGGGTATGCGGTCCGCTGGGAAGATACCCGAAACGCGTCCAGAGAGAGGCCAGTCGTCCTTGATGTGGTGGAGGATATTCCGGCGGGGGCGATACCAGGGAAGCGAATCGGGACCGGCAAGGTGGCGCGAATCATGACGGGAGCACCTGTCCCGGAAGGTGCTACCGCGGTGGTGCGGGTTGAGGATACGGAAAAGGACGGACGGAAGGTCAAAATATTTGTGGAGGCGGAAGAGGGACAGGACATAAGGTGGGCAGGGGAAGATGTCCGCGAAGGGGAACAGGTTATTTCCCGGGGTGATGTCATCAGGCCGGCAGAGGTCGGCATGCTTGCCGCATTAGGGAGATCCTTTATATATGTGTATCAGAGGCCTATGATCGCTGTGATTGCGACAGGTGATGAACTCGTTGATATTGATGATACGCCATCCCAGTGGCAGATTGTGAGCAGCAACAGTTATTCCATTACGGCTCAGATCATTGAATGTGGCGGGATCCCTCTGCAGTTAGGTATCGCAAAAGATACAAGGGATGAGCTCATCGCAAAATTCAACGCTGCGCTACGGGCGAATATCATCATCTCCTCCGGCGGGGTTTCGGTGGGAGATTACGATCTTGTCAAGGACATCATGCAGGAAGTGGGGAACCAAATGCAGTTCTGGCAGGTTGCCATGAGACCGGGGAAGCCACTCGCTTTCGGATCCATGAGGGGAATTCCCGTGTTCGGCCTTCCCGGGAACCCCGTGTCCTCAATGGTCTCCTTCGAACAATTTGTGCGGCCCTCCATATTGAAGATGATGGGGTGCAGGAGGCTCTTCCGAAGGACGGTAAAGGCAACATCCATGGAGAATATCACAAAAAAGAAGGGGATAACGCATTTCATCCGGGCCAGAGTTGAATATGAAAACGGAAAATTTATTGTGACAACAACGGGTGAGCAGGGCTCCGGTATTCTGAAGTCAATGGTAAGGGCGAACGGGCTGATTGTCCTCCCCGAGAAGAAAGGACATGTGGGCAAAGGTGAGGAAGTGACGGTTCAGCTTCTCGATCAGTCTTTTGAATTTACATCGAGGCCGGAGTACCTTATAAATATATAGGATGTATTGTATCTCTTCCGGGCTTATTTGCGAGGCGGTAACGATATTGCCCGGAATAGGGTAAAATCAGCGGAAGTGCCAAGGTCACTGGTGGGCCTCCTGGACTTCAAATTCAGTGTGGGGCGCTAAAACCGTCTCAGGTGGGTTCGATTCCCATGCACTTCCGCCATAATAATAACAAGGGGTTAGCTATCATGGCTAATCCCTATTGTTTTCTATGGAGGATTTTTTCGGGGTCTTGGTCAACGCTTTGGTCAACACTTTTTAGGAACCTCCCCATCTGGTCAGCAGCTTTCCTGATATCATCCTCATCAACGGTGTTGTAACGATCAAACATTTCACTCGTTGAATGGCCAGTGATTTTCATGATCACTGATTGTGCAACGCCAGCCTTTCTCATATTTGTATTGAAGGTATGGCGGGTATCGTGGAAAACAAATCCACCCTTTACAAAACGCCCGTAAGCTATCCCAACATTCCTGCAGGCCGTTCTCAATGCTTCGCGAATATCCCTGATAGGCTTGCCATTATATAAAATTACATGATTGTTATGGATCGCCCTGGGGATGTTATTAAACATTCCGTAGAGTTCTTCGGAAATGGGAATTTTCCTTGGTTCCCTATCCTTCGTATCCGTTGACTCAAGCCGAATAATATTGCTTTTGAGATCAACCTTATCCCAGGTCAGGGAAAGAATTTCGCTCTTTCGCATGCCAGTATAGATCGCGATCCCAATTATTACCCTAGTATGAGGTGGAAGAAGCGCAATCAACCTTTTGCATTCATCAATGCTTAGCACTCGATCCCGCGCATTTGCATTTCGTTTGAGCAGTTTTTTTACCTTCTTAAAGGCTCGAAGTGTATGTCCACCGACCATTTCATTATCAAAGGCTTTCGTTATCATCGTCTTGGCAATCGAGATTTCCATGTCTATAGTCGCGGGAGCTTTTTTATCGAGCGTTCTTTTAACCTGATAATCTTCAAGGTCAATGGTCTTAATGCTGTTAACAATTCTATCCCCAAGTAAAGTATTGAATTGGTTGAGAGCACCTTTAACACGATCATATGATCTGAGTGCCGCTACTGATTTTAGGTTGACATACCACTTCGCCAGTTCTGTAAAGGTCATCTTAGCTTCCGGAACAATATCAAATATCCGGTTTTCTCGCTTCTGAGAACGGCGTTTACCTTCCGCATCACGAGCTTCTGCTATAGAGTATCCAACCCGCTCCCGTCGTTGCTTTCCCCCAGGGAACCTGAAACTAATCCAGTAGCACACTCTTTTTGATCGCTTGGCTTTGTCGAGGTCTACACCACAATTGCACCGCTTATTTCTCAAGGATTGCTTATTGTGACATGCGAAGCATTCCACCAAAATTGACATTTAGATTCGACCTCATACATCTTTGTTCATTCATTTTGCACGCCCTATTCTTTAGGACAGCTATTGCATAAAAACTGATATACATATATCATTATATAAATCTTTACGCAAGTTTTATGTTGCATTCTCTTTAATAATTTAATATTCTTCGTGCATGGCACGAAAAAATCTATCGACAAGAATTGAAAACGACCTCCAAAAAGAGATTAAAAAGCTTGCCATTGACCTGGAGAAGCCCCTGAATGATCTTTTAGAAGAAGCCATTCAAGACCTTTTGAAGAAGTATGAAAAACTCCATTCCAAGAAAATATAATCAAATCTCAGCTACCGATCTGTTCAAATCATTACATTTTCCGGTGCCCTATTCAGCCTTCTTTTGACCAGTAGGCAGAGAATCAATATAAGCATCTAGATCGCTCACTTCGAACAATACCCTTTTCCCTACATGTTTGGGGTTTACTGGAAAAGGATTTTTAGCTTTTAGCCCCAATCTATTCCGGATTGTCTTCGGAGAGATCCCCAGATATTTGGCTGTCTCATCGATCGATATTAACCTCGGTTTCATGTGATTCACCATTGGCACCTAAAAAGTAACATCTTTTTTATTCCGTTATAAATTCCCGGTTTTCAGTGGCGTCAGTCGTGGAAAAATCTGGCTTCTTCCTATCTTCGAGTGACTTGCTAAAGATCAGATGCTTTTTCTCTGCTCAACAACCTTTCGCAGTTCCTCCAACTCACCCAAGATTTGTTCGGCTTCAAATTCTTCGATCTCATGCAGATCTGCCTCGATTCTGGTCCTGAGGTCCTTGAGCTTTTTCCAAAAATTCTTCTTTACAAATTGGGCACCCTCGAATCTGTCCTTCAGTTTTTTCTTTGAGATGGATTTGGGGTCGGTTTGGCATAAGTAGTCTTGAAAAATCTTCTCAAAATCTGGGTGATTTATATATTCAGCAAACAAAAAACCATGAGTGTCTTTGAATCGGCCTTTTTTGATTTCTTCCTGAATTCTTGCCGGTAATGTCAGTAATCTGAGCATGTTGTAAATGGATTTTGATGTTCTGCTGGTTGCCTTCGTTAAAGTCGAAACTGTTTCGATGAAGGACTCGCTACATGTTTTACGTCGCCGGTCGTACTTAATAATACATCTCAATATTTCTTCGAGGTTATCGATATCCTCGCGTGCGGAGATGAAATCAAAACATATTTTTGCCATCTCAATGCGCTTCATGTCTTTTCGTTGCGAATTTTCGATCAGCGCAATACGGAGGAGCTCATCCCAAGATAAATCAGGGCTCAAGATACGTGCCGGAACAGTAAAACTTCCGTTTCTCTTACAACCTTCATATCGGCGCATCCCTGCAATGATTTCAAAGCGCTCACCCCGAGGAATAAGGAGAACCGGATGTAAAATTCCCGGGGATTCTGTTGAATTGATAAAATCTTCATCCATTTCCAAATCAGTTCTCTGATAATCGGGAGTATCGATCAGTTCGACAGGAATATCCTTGAACGTTTTCTCGTCATCATCTTTCGTAATTTTTTGCTCATATGCCTCGCTTTTTATTTCCCCCAGTGACATTTTCTCGTCACCCCCTCTTTAATGTCTTTAACTATATAGTTGGAGATCTCCAGTGGAATTGCTGGAGAATTGCATGGAAAAGTTTTTAATTAGTCGAAATGATTAAAAAAAAAGGTTTAAAAAAATTTGGGTTTCTCCAATAGAAGGACGTTGGAGGAATTTATTTACTCCAAGGAGGATTCGTCTAAAGCTTCTGGAAGCTCTCGGCCTATTTCAATTTCGTCTTCGTCAGTACAAACAGCGCGCGTCAAATTTCTCTTTTTAAGCACATCTGCAAAGATGTTTAACTTTTTATTGATCTGGTTTTTGTATAACTGCCCTTTTTTATCATCCAAAAGTTCACGCATGAGGAATTTACGTTCTTCCCTCAACTGGTTAACAGTGAAGGTCATATAATCATACTCAAGCTTCTCCCTCTTTTCTTGTATTATCTGAAATACGGGTCGATATGTGCCGGCTCGTTCACTGCGACTCGATAGAAAAAACTTGACACCCTCTGAAATATTCAGACCATATTCCCGTTTAAAGAATTCGGTCATTTTCCGGTTGACCGAATCAAGGCGCTTTTGTAGTTTGTCGTAATTGGTATTTGCCGTCCCTTCTTGAAAGTTGTGACTCGTGAGTGCGACCTTACAGCTGACAGAAGATCCAACAGAGAAAAAACCTGTGTTTAAGATAGAAAGTAAATCCTGCCATCCCTTATCCTGGTAGCTTCTAAAGCCAAGTTTCTTAAAGCTCCATATCGCAGGAGGACGCCCGGGAACATGAATTTTGATTTCGGTATCAGATTCATAACCTATCTTTGTCTTGCTTATAAAATCATTAAATTCCTTATGTCCCGTTACCTTGGCAAGTTTTTCAGTGGTCAACTTTTTCTGTGCTGGTAAGAATTTTTCAAGATCTGCCTTCCTGAAAAGGGATTCCGTCAAAACCCGGATAGCTTCTGAGATTTGCTGATCCGTCTTGAACTGGAAAAGTCCCCATTCGTTTTTTTTGAAGGGGGCAAGTTCCTTCTCACATTTTTGAATTGATTCTTTTAGATTCTCAATTTTTGGTCTATTACGCTCGCTCATTTCGATTGCATAACCGATGCGTGCGAGCATGAAATCTTTTTTTGTATACTCTGGAAGCGGTTTATCCAATATTGGGGATACCATTTCCCGCTCTAATTTTTTACATTGTCTGTATAGTTCCGCAATTTCCATTCTCTTGCAGGATATTTCAGGCGGGGGAATAGGCAGGCCATTCTGATTGTGAGGCTGCAACCCTTTTTGAACTATCTCTAAAAGTTCAAATCCACGAATATCCCATTCTGTTAATACATCCGATCCTTTTTTATATCCTGACATTATCCGCCTCCTATAGCGGCCTGGTAGTTAACCGGAAAAGGTCGGCTGAGGATCGCCGCCTTTTCGCTGATCAGGCTATCCCCTAATTAATATATTTTTATACTACACTGTAACTCTTTTTGTAACCATCACCTTTAAAAAAGAATCTTCCGCTGCGAAGTCAATTCATAATTTTTCCGGTAAATAAGAGAGGGTGTGAACTCTCAAAGTATGCGTCATTTTGCTGAATCGGCAAATCTGTAGCATTTTAGAAAGTTATTCTTTCTCATCTGCATCTGCCCACTGGTCAGGTGTTGTTCCGGCCATGGCTTTCGCATGTGCTACCATCATTCTACCAAGACGCTTGTGACCTGCTTTTAGATAATGTTTTTGCCACCATCTTGCGATGGGTACAGTCATATGCTGACTCATAGCCTTCAGTTCCTTTTCAGCCTCATGTGCCGCTTTATCCATCTCCGCCATCATGTTTGATTTTTCTGCTTCTGTCATAATGCTCACTCCTTTCTCGTTAGTTGATATTAATAAAATTTATGTATATCACAATCAGGTGAGGTTGCCGTCCTCCCTCCATGACTGCATCCACTGAATCCGAGTGAACCATCATTTTGTTAGGGAATCAATACGCTTTAATGGAATTGATTACTCCAAGAGATAAATTCTCAAAATCTTGCTTCCTGATAATATTATTGGCACAAATGTTGAGAGAAGGTTGTTGGGAAAATGGCGGGCCAATATTTATGATTTTTTCTTTGAAGAGCTTTTAGGTTTGGATGAATGAAAATATATGTTGGGTGCAGCCTGAATCAACTCAACGGCTCCCTTATAAGCAACCCGGAGGCTCCTTAATATGGAATAAAAATGGGTTCCTTTTTTTGTGTGATACGATACGAGTTCTTTGAAAAAGTGTTGAGGTACGATCACTGCCCCCTTTTTTTTAAAAAGCGATTTTTCACCCCTATTATCTAAATATTTTGAAACAATGTCATCATACTTTTTTAACCATCCAATGTGAGATTCTACCTCCTTTTCATGGACAGGATAATAATCATCCTTGTTAACTATCACCGATCCTCCTAATCTGCTTTTCATTCCTTTGTTCTTTTCTGATAATTCTCTGAGTATTCCACTGGCAGCTTTTTTTATTTCCCGGATATTTTCAATTATGATCTCATCGATTTCCGTGGGGTTTATTGAGATTAGTATCCGGGATACCCCCTCATGAAAAGGATCTTGAATAAAACTGTGTTTATCAATGCAAACAATGCTTTTATTTTCTGTCTCAAACAGATTATATTTTTCGGGAGTATCTTTAGAAATCTTATTATAAGGTGAGCCTGGCACGTGATGATGAATGACTGGTCTTTTTTGATCTCGATATATATGAAAGAATGGATGGAAAAGACCTGGGTCCTTGCCTTGGTCCTTATATGTTTCAATCTGCGATTTGATTTCCTCAATACTTATTGATGGATCGGGCAGACGTGCCATTTGCCAACGGAGATTTATAGGAAATATCGTTAACCGCTCATCTCTGGGTATACTTAAAAGATTTTGTCGTTTTAATTCATTGCTATAATACTCCTTGTATTCTTCATTTCTTCGTACGGCTTCCCAGAGAAGATCTTCTTTGTGATATATTACTTTTCCCTCAGTCATTGAGTTAATCACTCTCCGTTTTTCAAAATATCTATACTTTGCAGTAATGATTATCAAATGATGGGGGAATTGTCATCTAGTAATCGGAGAGAGTATCGAAATGGTACGGCATGAAATGCAACACATTTTGAAGTTGCGTTGCATAAATTTTGTGCTTATTAATGGAACATGAGTGAGAATATCATCCGGATGAGCAGGCGAGAGCTCTATGATAAGGTTTGGAATGAACCAATTGTCAGGCTCTCCAAGCAATACGGAATTTCTGATGTCTGGCTTGCAAAGATTTGCAAAAAAAACAGAATTCCTCGTCCTCCTCGTGGCTATTGGGCACAACGGCAATCAGGCAAAAAAATCCCGAGAACGCCTCTGCCTAAAGGAGATGATGGCAGGATTATCGAAATAAGTGTTAAAGAACGCAGCTCAGAAAAAGATGAAATCTTATTCAAAGAAATTTCTTCCGCTAAAAAAATATTAAAAACGACTGTTGTGCCCGGATTCGAAACGGATCCGCATCCTCTCATAAAAAAATCACGCAATATCTTGAAATCGGTAAAGCCAGAACCTTCAGGTCTTCTCCTGCCATCTCAGGAAGATTGTCTTGATATTAAGGTCTCGGGGGATTCTCTTTCGAGAGCCCTTCAGATCATGGATACCTTGATAAAAATCTTGATTGCACTTGGTGCAGAGATTTCTCTTACAGGAAAATCCACAGAAGTAAGAATTGGCGATGTGTCACTGGGCATGACGATTCGCGAGAAATTGTATCGAAGGAGATTGAAAGCAGAAGATCACAATCTCGATGGGTATTACCAATTCGGATATTGTCTTTTTGAGGAGAAGGCTACGCCAACCGGAAAACTTTTCCTCTCAATAAACGATACAGGCTTTTACAACCAACACAGAAAAATTTGGCGGGATACCGATTTAAATAAGCTTGAAGATTGCCTGAAGGGGGTTGCATCCGGCTTGATAAAGATTGCCGTCTCGAAAAAAGCACACATGCTTAAGAAGAAGAACAGCACGAATATATAATGACGTCACAAGTAAGAGAAATATGAAACAGGCAAAAACATATGAAGAGATAAAACCACTGGTCGAGCTTTGTAAAGCAGGAAAGCTTTTTGATGTGCAGGCCTGGATATCCGTAGGAAAACCGATAAATCCCCCTTTACCGGCGAGCAAGACGAGAAGGGCGAGCCCCCTTCAGGTTGCCATCGATACGGGTTTTCATAGTCTTGTTGAACTGCTGCTTCATAGTGGTGCAACTTTAAAAGAACCGCGGTATTCCCCTCTGAGACATGCGCTGAGAAAACGCAGACTGGATCTGGTGGAATTGCTTGTGAACCATGGAGCTGACATACATTCTATCGATATGGAAGAAGTTTTTGATACATGGAGCAATAGCATCGTGGAATATTTTATTGCAAAAGGAGCGGATCTTGATGCAGGCAATCCTCTTGCTCATGCATTATGTTCGCGAATTCGTCCAGCCTTAGGAATATATAAACGTCACAAGGAACGCTTCTTCAGCTTTCAAGAACAAATTAACATTGCTCTTCGCTACCACTGTAAAGAAGGCAACTTGAAGTGGGTATCTCTCATGCTTTGGGCTGGTGCAGATCCTTATGCGAAGGGTCCGGATTTGCCAGATGGGTTACCCGATCCAGAATCCGATAGTTGTGCCTTAGAATTGGCTGCATTGTATGACCACTATGAAATTTTCAAACTAAAAGGAATCAAGTTAGATCCTCATCATCCGAATGCTTATGAGCTTATTGAATGCGCCTGCCGCAGCGATCGATCAGACCTATTGAAAATGCTATTAGTCAAGGGATTTAGTCCAAGTGAACTAGATGATAAAGGATCGTCACTGATACAGTACCTGATCTCATCAATGTACGTCTTCAAATGGTTTTGGACAAAACGTGTCAAAAGTTAAGAGATGGTTTCGGTACACATATAAACGTTTCCTGCTTTTTCAGCAAGCATCAAAAAGTGGTTCTGTTCCTTTCGTAAAAGC
>Ga0233423_10000533_pt1 | contig 19823 bp, 21 predicted proteins | sample Watercolumn_Mata_FD_180713 | JGI IMG/M metagenome (GOLD analysis project Ga0233423, IMG submission 180713) | Freshwater microbial communities from Lake Matano, South Sulawesi, Indonesia - Watercolumn_Matano_2014_112_MG | ecosystem: Environmental > Aquatic > Freshwater > Lake | place: Indonesia...
GGCAGTGCGAGATGGCAAACAGAAGCCGGTGCTTGTCACCTGTCGGGACGAGGACGAGCAGGTGAAGGTAGTCTGCGACCAGATACTCGAGCACCTGGAGCAGGGCGTCAAACTGCAGCACCAGGCGGTGCTGTTCCGGGCCGGGCATCACTCAGACCAGCTTGAGATCGAACTGGCCCGGCGCAACATTCCGTTCCACAAGTACGGCGGCTTGAAGTTCCTCGAAGCCGCGCACGTGAAGGACCTGCTCGCGCTCCTGCGCATCCTCGAGAACCCGCGCGACGACATGAGCTGGTTCCGCGTGCTGGAGATGCTCGAGGGCGTGGGTCCGAGGACGGCGGAACGGTTCGTCGCCGACCTCGAAGCGCGCACCTACGACTTCGCCGTTCTGGGCCAGATCACCATGCCGGCGGCGGCGCACGACCAGTACCAGGCGCTGGCGCAGACCCTGCTTGCTTTGCGCAAGGAGGAACTACCGGTTGCGGTTCAGGTTGAGCGGCTGCGTCGCTACTACGAGCCGTTTCTCGCCACGCTCTACGACAACCCCAAGCCGCGACTGCGCGACCTGGAACAGCTTGAGGCCGTCGCCCAGCGTTACAAGTCGCGTGCCAACTTCATCTCGGACCTCACGCTCGACCCGCCGGACACGACCGCGGACCTTGCCGGCCCGCCGTACAAAGACGAAGACTGGCTGGTGCTTTCCACCATGCACTCGGCCAAGGGCTGCGAGTGGAAGGTCGTCTACGTCATCCACGCGGCTGACGGGATGATCCCGTCAGACATGGCGACCGATGATGACGACAGCGTCGAAGAAGAGCGCAGGCTCTTCTACGTCGCGGTCACGAGGGCGAAAGACTGGCTTTACGTTGTCTTCCCGCTACGCTACTACTATAAGAGGTATCCGATGGGCGACGCGCACGCATACGCACAGCTCACCCGCTTCGCGCCGGCGAGCGTTCAGAAGCTGATGGACGCACGCGGCGGCACTTCTCTTGAGGTGCACGAGGGCCCGATGACCGACGAGGAGATCCGGGCCAAGATTGCCAAGTACTGGGACCGGAAGTTCTAGGAGTAGAGATGAGAAACATCGTGCTGCTCGTTTTGACAGTGATCGGCTCCGCTGCGGTTGCGGCTGACAGCCTGACCCCGGGTTGGTTCCGTGCGACGGTGGCGGAGAGGCAGATGCGGCCAGGGCGTCTCTCTGTGCCTGCCGCGCGCCCCGACAGCGACATCGTGGTCGGGTTTCCGGACTCAAACGAAGTCCGCACCATCAGCGGGACATACTCCCACCGGGGCCGGATCATCGTGCTGAACAACGGCACGCTTGTCCTCGACAGCGCGGACTTCACGCTGCGGGGCGACATCTTCGTCGTCAACCATGGGACTCTGCGGGTCCGGAAGGGCCTGCTCACGATTCCGCAGCAGTTCGCATATCAGTACGGCGCTCAAGTCTCGAACGACGGCAGGCTGGAGCTCGATTCCTGCAATGCCCGGTACGGTGGTTCGTCGTGGGGTGTGGCGGTCACCGACACGGCGGAGTTCGACGTGGAGGCGTGTACGTTGCGGCAGGGGTTCACGACGGTGAGCCTTATCGGCCACGCTCAGGTTGACTATGCCGGCTCGGACTTCGGCTCCGAATACGTGGTCTTCGATTCCAGTCGGCTGCATGTCAGCCGTTCCGACACCGCTCTTGTCTGGCTCGGGTTTCCCGCGGGCAGCGTCGTAGACATCACACTTCCGGCCGCAGATACGACTTTGCTCCACTGGGAGATCCATGACAGTTCGCCGGGAGTGTCAGGCATCGACTACTCCGTGACGCTGGATACCATGACCGGCGTGCTCTGGGGCAGCTTTCCGCAACCCGGATGCAGCGCTACTCTCCGCGATTCGCGGGTGCGTGCGGCGGGACTCATGATACCCGGCCCGGACTCGGTGCACATGTCCGGGCTCGTGAACAACCAGCAGCACACTGACTACACCCTGCCGCTGGCCGACCGGCAGTTCCGGCTCGTCAATACGTATCTCAGCACCTGGAACCTCTATCCAATGGATTCGGTGACGTTCGTGCTGGAGTCATCCGTCTTCGGCGAGATGCTCGCGATGAACTCGCGCAAGGCCGTCATCCAGAATGCCATCTGCGACGGTTCCGGCGGCTACGTCGGCGCGGAGGGTACGAGCCAGCTTCTTTTCATACTCTCGATGATTGAGACCCAGGTCGTGTCGCGCGATCGCTCGATCGTGGTCGGCGCGGCCTCAACCGTCCGGTTCGGCTCGGTCAATTCCACTGACGCATCGGTGATGCTGCTGATGTTCTGTTCCAGCGAGTTCGACCCGCGGCCATACGACACCAGCGTTGTGTACCTCTGCGACTACGCCGTTCCGTACTGGGCTTCGGTCGACACCGTGTTTCCCATCAAAGGCACCGCCGACATCCAGCCCGGGCCGCAGAACCCGCTCCGGTTCGGCAGCTACCGATTCTCGTACGCGAGTGTTGACTCGCAGACCAATTGGCATCCGGTTGGCGGTGTGCATACTATTCCGGTGCTCGACGACTCGCTGGAAGAGTGGGACACGCACGGCCTCGAGTCCGGCTTCTACATCCTCAGGATGACGCTCACCAATTCCTACGGCGACAGCATCGAGCCGACCAAAGGCGTCTACCTTGGATATCTCGGCGTCGCGGACAGCCCCCAGCTCAAGGCGAGCAGCCCAAAGCAACTGCCGACTGTCGTGCGCGGTGTCTTCTCCCTGCCGGGAGCTTCAAGCCACAAACCTCAATCCACAAGCTGGTTGCTGGATGCAACCGGACGCAGAGTTCTGCGTCTGCGCCCCGGCCCCAATGACGTCTCGCGCCTCGCGCCCGGGGTCTATTTCGTCAGGGATGAGGGAATAGGTAAGCGTGAGGAGTCCGCGGTCCGCAAGCTGGTCCTGACCGACTGACCCGGCTGCTGTCGACCCACGGAATAGGCCTCGTTCCCAGCGGCGACCGTGGCCGGGAGGACTTCAGTTCCTGTCCCTGATACAGAGATCTTTCGCGCCGCAATCCGTAGTAGCGATAGTGGTCGATGGGCTAGGATGAGATTCGGGCCAAGATCGCCAAGGACTGGGACCGGCGCTTCTAGACAGACGAAGTCAGAAGCCAGAGGCTAGAAGCTGGAAGTCAGAACAGCGGACGCAGAATGAACATCCGTACATAGTGCGGATTGCCTGGGCGGGGACATTATCGCCAAAACCGGGACTGTACCGGATTGCGGCCGTGTCCTCGCGGCCGGGGACTGTCCCCGTTTTCGAAGCTACAAGAGGCTGGGTGGAGGCAGCTCGTCAGCCATGCCCGACTCGGGGGGCAGCTTTTCACCCAGCAACTCCGCCAGCTTCGCCCGGGCTTCATTCGCATGGCCCCACGGTTTCACTGTCGGCCAGATGTGAGCTATCGTGCCTTTGGGGTCGATGATGAAGGTCGAACGGACCGTGCCCAGGAACTCCCTGCCCATCAGCTTCTTGGGTTGCCACGCACCATACTCGGCGATGGCCTCGTGCTTCGGGTCGCTCAGCAGAGGGAAGGCCAGCTTGTACTTCGCCGCGAACTTCCGGTGGCTGGCGGTGGAATCGGCGCTGACGCCGAGCACGGTCGTCTTCAGTCCTGCGAAGTCGCCAAGTCGCTCGGTGAACTCGCAGGCTTCCTTGGTGCATCCGGGCAACTGGTCCCTGGGATAGAAATACACGACGACCCAGCGGCCGCCAAAGTCCTTCAGGCAGACCTGTTTGTCGTCCTTGTCCGGCAGGCAGAAATCCGGGGCTTTGTCTCCGACCTTCAGTTTCATGGTTGCCATCATGTTTCCTTTGGCGTTTAGACTCGCCCGAGGACATGACCGAATCGCACTGAGAGTTGATTACCCCCGGCGGGGCTAGCTGCGACGACCTGGATCAGTAGGGCGCTCTTTGACATTCGCGTGCGGCGGGCGAGAATCCTGCCGTGGACATCCGCAGCGTCACTCCGACCCTTTGCCGGATCCTGGACATCGAGCCGCCGAAGGTCTGTACTGCTCCGCCGCTTGAGCCTGTGCTTGCGCTTGAGCCTGCCAAGGTTGAACGCATCCTCGTCTACGGCGCCGACGCCATCGGCCGCGTATTCCTCGACAACCATCCTGACCTGAAGAGGCGGCTGGTCGCGGCAACTGACGTGCAGGTCGAGCTGCGGGCAATGATACCACCCAAGACTCCGGTCTGCTTCGCCTCGATGTTCACCGGCGCATTGCCCGAGGTCCATGGCATCCGGAAGTACGAGCGGCCGGTGCTGACCTGCGATACGCTCTTCGATGCGCTGGCACGCGCCGGAAAGCGAGCGGCTATTGTGGCCGTCAAAGACTGCAGCATGAGTATCATCTTCCGCAACCGGGCAATTGACTACTACACCGAAGTGGACGACGCGGCGGTGCTTGAGCGGACGCTCCACCTGCTCAAAGACGACCGGCACGACTTCATCGTTTCCTACAACCAGGAGTACGATGACGTCCTGCACCGGACGAGTCACGATGGCCCGGAGGCGCTCGCGGCTGCGGGCCGGCATGTGGAGACGTTCGTGCGCCTCTGCCAGGCGACCGAGGAGCGCTGGGCCGGTTACGACCGAGCGCTGGCGCTCGTCTCCGACCACGGGGCGCACTTTGACGCGGCCAAGGGTAAGGGCGACCACTGCGAGGACATTCCCGAGGACATGGACGTCCTGCATTTCTGGCGGCTGGGCGCCGCCGCGCGATGAAGCTGCTTGCTCTGAACTCCAGCCCGCACAAGTCAAGGGGTGGGACCTCCGCCGTGCCAGCCCCATTGCCGGAGGGCGCGGATCCTGCCGCAGTCGCCTCGACAGGCGCGGGCCGCATTGGCCTTCGCTCGCTCCGTTTCGGTTCTTTGACCGCTTGACCACGCCCGCCCACCGGCTAGACTTGCACCGATGATGATTATCCGCGACCACATCGCTCTCGCCGACCTCGCAACGATGGCTCAGGCCCAGTTCGGCGACCTGGTAAAAGCAGTCGTCGACGTCGAGCGCGGAGTGATAGCGGTCGGCGGAGAACTCCATTCGGACGAAGAGGCCCTGCTGCTGGAGGACGGATCGGCTCAACGTAACCTGTGGGGCATCAACCTTTACCCGGGCATACCCGGGGAGGACTGGCTGGAATTCGACTCGGTGATCAACATTCGTCCTTCCCTGGGCAACCGCAGCCGCGGCGTCGATGACGCGGCGACCGGCGAGACAATCCGCGCAGTCGTCAACCGGCTGGTGTCGCGGTGACCGTGCAGCACCGAGACCTGGCTGCCGGACGATGGTTCAGGCTCGGTCTGATCGAACAGTTGGCCAACACAGGTAGCGAGGTGGTGCGAGCGCTGAACTGGCGGGAGCGCGGCGACTACGAGCTTACTATGAGGGCAGTCGAGCGTGCGCTCGAACTGCTCGACCTGACGATCGCTGACGCCGCCAACCGCGGCCGACTGAGGGAGCTGACCCGCGTACGTGAAGTCCTTGCTGATTACTTCTACGCCGACAACAGCTTCGGCTCGTCCCCGGCTTTGTGGCGAAGCTACTTCGGTGCTTTTGCCCGAGCCGCCCGGGCCAACCGCTAGCCGTTCCTTGTCAGTCACTCTCTTCCCCTGTCCCTTTGTTTCCGTGTCTCTCTTCGATGCGCGTTCTCTGCCTTGGTGACAGCCTGACCGAGGGCACAGTCGGGGTTGGATTCGTTCCGCACCTGGAAGAGTTGTTGCCGGGAGACCAATACATCAATCTGGGCGTGAACGGCGACACCATCGCTGGCCTCAGGCGCCGGGCGGAAAGGCTGGAGCGACGCGGCTATCGTCTGGATCGGCACCAATGATGTGATGATGAATCCCGACTGGGTCAGCAACAGCGCTGCCGCTGAAGAGGACTACCGAGTCCTGCTGCGCGAGGTGGCAACAAGGACCAGAGTCACGTTCGCGTTTCGACCGCTTCGCAGGCCAACGCTCAGACCTACGACGGTCAGGTCGAGGCGCTCCAGAAGTGGTCGAAGGCATACGGCCATCGGTTGACTTGGTTCAAGGACTTGGGTGAGTCTGGGATGAAGAGCGACCGGCCTCAGTTCACTGCGATGATGGAGCCGCTCCGCGACAACGGCTTCGACGGTGTGGTCGTCTCCAAGCTCGACCGTCTTGGCCGCAGCACCGTAGACCTGCTTGTGACCATCTCTGAGTTTGATAGGCTCGGGAAGTCGTTCGTGTCACTCGGAGACTCAATCGATACAGGAAGCCCTCAAGGTAAACTCACTTTGGTAATCCTTGCGGCGCTGGCTCTTCCTGAGCACGCTGGGTTGGTTGCCGACGTCAAGCGGCGCATCCACGATCTAGAGGGAGAGTAGAGATCGACTTCCGAGCACGCGACGGTCGAGGCGAGCACTTGGGATATCCGGGCAGCCGTAGGTGTGCCGCATTTGTGCCGCCTCAGACGGGTTGAACGTCGAGGCGGCACGTTTGACTCAGAGTGGCAACTCCGTTATCCTTAGGGCGTTACATAGACGGGCCCGTAGCTCAGCTGGTCAGAGCAGCTGACTCATAATCAGCTGGTCGTCCGTTCGACCCGGACCGGGCCCACCAGTGACATTGCAGATTCCAGAATCAAGGCTGAGGACCCCGATCGAGCCATGGCTGAACCGCTGAGTTGGACGGTGCACAGGGCGAGGGAGACGCCGAGGAAGACCGTCATCGCCGCGGTTTTCATCCTGGCGTTCGTCGCATCTAGCTGTATCGTGTTTGGGCCGATGTTGGGTGTTCTGGCCGTGGTCGTGCTGTTCTTGGCACTGAACACGTACTTTCTGCCTGTCACCTACAGCTTCTCCGACAAGGGCATCGAGGTGGACAAGCGGCTGTTCACCACGCGCTATGAGTGGAAGCAGTTCCGCCGGTGGTTCCGCACGTCGGGCGGTATCGTCATAAGCCCGTTCTCGCGGAAGAACTACCTCGATAACTTCCGCGGCGTTCATCTTCTCTTGCCTCCAGACAAAACAGGAACGATGAACGATGAACGAGAAACGACAGCGGTGCGGACTGAGGACATTGTGGCGTACCTGGAGAGGCGGTTTGCACCGCCGCCGCCGGATGACCGACTTACGTTGGACGAGCCGGGCGATGTCAGAAGCTAGAAGCCAGATGCTAGAAGTCAGAAGTGAGAGAGACGAGGGATAGAGTGATCGGGGGATCAAGAGGTCGAGTGTCGGAATCACAAACGAAGATGGAGTCGGGCCGCAGAGGCCAAGCGACGGGTTTCTTAGAGCAAACCGCCAAGGCCGCCAAGGTCCGGACCCGGAATCGTGGTAACCACAGATAAACGCAGATGGACACGGATGGACCGCCACAGGTCGGGCCGGATAGACCAGAATTTGGAGACCAGAAACCAGAATGTAGAACTGGCAAGCGAAGAGGATAGCCGCGGATTGCGCACACAACACGCGCTGTTGGACAGGGCCGCCCAGGTTGAAACATGATGAAATGGATCAGAGCCGGACCGTACCCCTCCGTTTCGTGCCTTCGTGGCCCAGTCTCGGTTCTGAGGCCGTGGCTTGACTTGAGGGTAAAGAGCGTTAAGATGGACGCCGAGGTGACTACCGCATGAAACCTGACCGCAAGCCTGCCAAACCCCAGCCGGTGAGGCCGAAGCCGGCTTCGAAGAAACCGCTACGTCCCATGATCAACCTGGGAAAGAAGAACTACGCCATCTTGGGCGCCGGCATCGTGACTATTGCCGCCGGGTTCATCAGCCTCGCATCGGGTTCAATCACACTGGCGCCGGTACTCCTGGTTCTGGGGTACTGTGTCATGATACCGGTTGGGTTGCTGGTGAAATGACGCGGCGGCTGGCCGACGCGAAGGCCGTCAGCGCCCTCGTCGCCAGACTCGCCAGTCAGATCAACCGTCACAATCGCAACGTCAAGGATCTTGCCCTGGTCGGCATCAAGCGCCGGGGTGTGCCGCTGGCCGAACGACTGGCGGCGCGGCTCAACGCCGGACGCAGAGCGCGAATCCCGGTCGGCGCGATCGACATTACCCTGTACCGTGACGACCTGCAGATGGCGGCTGAAACACCGATTGTGCGGGGTTCCGAAATCACCTTCGACATCAACGGCAGGACCTTGGTGCTCGTGGATGATGTGGTCTTCACCGGCCGAACGATTCGAGCCGCGCTCAGCGAGCTTCTGGATTTCGGCCGGCCCAAGGCGATACAGCTTGCGGCGTTGGTCGACCGCGGCCACCGCGAGCTGCCGATCCAGCCGGATTTCGCGGCCAAGGTCATCAAGACCCGGCGGTCCGACCTGGTTGACATTTTCCTCAAAGAGACCGACGGCCGGGACGAGATAGTCATTACGAAGACCGGACGAGCCAAGAAGCTAGAGGCCAGATGCTAGAAGTCAGAAGTGACGGGAACAAGTGCTCCAGTGCCCTAGTGCTCAAGTGGTCCAGTGCGGCCACGGACCGCGGTTCAGGGTGCACGAGGTACGGAGTCCTGAGCCGGCGAAGTCCGGGGTCCAGAATCCAGAGTCCAGAGTCAAAGTGAAGCTGAGGTCAAGGCATCTGCTTGGTATCGAGGATCTTGACCGTTCCGAGATACTGACGATTCTTGATCAGGCCCGCACATTCCGGGAGGTGCTGGACCGCCCGATACCGATCGTGCCTGCCCTGCGCGGCCGGACCGTGGTCAACCTCTTCTTCGAGGCCTCGACGCGGACCACGACTTCCTTCAGCCTGGCGGCGAGTCGCCTGAGCTGCGGCTGTGTCAACTTCAGCAAGGCCACCTCGGCGGTATCAAAGGGTGAGACCCTGCTGGATACGGCGCGGAACATCGAGGCAATGGGGGTAGACGGCATCATCATCCGGCACGCGTCGCCCGGCGCTCCCCACTTTCTTTCCCGGCACGTGAAGGCCTTCGTGGTCAATGCCGGAGATGGTGCGCACGAACATCCGACCCAGGCCCTGCTCGACGCCTTCACCTTGCGCGAGAAGCTGGGCAGTCTGGACGGCAAGCGGGTGCTGATGGTGGGCGACATCACCCATTCGCGGGTCGCCCGCTCCAACCTGCTCTGTTTCAGCAAGCTCGGAGCCAGAGTGGCCGTCTGCGGTCCGCCGACGATGATCCCACCCGACATTGAGCAGTACGGTTGCGAGGTCTTCTACCGTCTGGACCGGATACTCGACGAGGTCGACGTCGTGAACATGCTGCGCGTCCAGCAGGAGCGGATCACTTCTTCGAGCTTTCCCACGGTACGCGAGTATCGCGCCTTCTACGGTCTGACCGCTGAACGTCTACGGAATCTCGCGCCCGAGGTCGTTGTCACACATCCCGGGCCGGTGAACTGGGGCGTGGAGATGGACTTCGACGTGGCCGAGTTCAGTCGGGCCTTGGTGCTGCCGCAGGTCACGAACGGCGTGGCGGTACGGATGGCGGTGCTGTTTCTGCTGGCGGGAGGAGAAGGCGAAGTCAGAAGCTAGATGCTAGAAGCTAGAATGCAGAGTGCAGAAGTGACGAAGCGGATCTTGCTCACAGGTGGAACGGTCATCGACCCGCAGAAGGGCAGCATGCGCCGGGCCGACGTGCTCGTGGTCGGCGGACGCGTCGAGAAGGTCGAAACAGGTATCCCTGCTGCCGGCGCAGAGATTGTCGACTGCCGGGGCAAGCACATCGCGCCCGGGTTCGTCGACATGCACTGCCATCTGCGTGAGCCCGGCCGCGAAGACGAAGAGACAATTGCCAGCGGTACCGCGGCGGCGCTGGCCGGAGGGTTCACACGCGTCTGCCCGATGCCGAACACCGAGCCGGCAATTGACACGGAGGCCCAGGTGCGGTTCGAGATACGCCGGGCGGCGGAAGCCGGCTTCGCCCGCTTGCACCCCATCGGGTGCTGCACAAAGGGCAGGCAGGGCAAGGAGCTGGCGGAAATCGGCTCGATGGTCGGCGCCGGAGCCGTAGGTTTCTCCGATGACGGCTCGCCGGTTGCTGACCCACAGGTCTTGCGCCGCACGCTGGAGTACTGCAAGGCGTTCGATGTGCCTGTGATCTCCCACTGTGAGATCAGGGAACTTGCGGAGGGAGTTGCCAACGAAGGACTGGTTTCGACGAGGCTCGGGCTCAAAGCGGGGCCGGACGTGGCCGAGTCGGCGCAGGCCGCGCGTGACGTCCTGCTCGCCGAGTTCACGCAAGGGAGGCTGCATATCGCCCACGTCTCGGCAAGGTCCACGGTTGACGTCATCCGCTGGGCCAAGGCGCGGGGTGTGCAGGTCACGGCCGAGACCTGTCCACATTACTTCACGCTGACTGAGGAAGCGCTCGCCGATTTCGACACCAACTGCAAGGTCAATCCGCCATTGCGCGCCGAGGGGGATCGACGCGCGGTCATTGCCGGGCTGGCCGATGGTACGATTGACGCCATCGCCACCGACCATGCGCCACACCTGAAGGGAGAAAAGGAAGCGGAGTTCGACGCCGCGCCGCCGGGCATGATCGGGTTGGAGACGGCGTTCAGCCTAGGCTATGAGCAACTTGTTCTTGGTAGAACTCTTTCGCTGGCCGATTACATCGCGCGGCTTGCGGTCGCGCCTCGCCGAATACTGAACCTACCGCCGGCCGCAGTCGCCGCCGGATCCGAAGCGGAGCTGGTCGTCCTCGACCTCAAGGCGGAGTGGAAGTACACGGCCGACTCGGTGCGCTCGCTCTCCCGCAACTCGCCCTTTCTTGGCCGTACCATGCGCGGCCGAGTCACAGCCGTCCTGCTCGGAAACAGGTTCTTCCGGTTCTAACCGAACCGAAGCCGTAGGTCAATACCAAGACCGGATGTCAGTTTGATCAGTTGGGGCGGGCAGTTCGCCGGCTACGGGATCACGACCACGCCGTGCGGCGCTGACCAGGAACTCGTGTTTCCGGCCGGGTCGAGAGCCGCGCTTCTCACTTCGTACGAGCCCGGTGCAGACCAGGAGTGGAGCATCCGCGCAGTGTCTCCCGAGGCATATCCTGGAGCTCTCGCGGTGTCACCGTCTCCCCACGCGAAGGTGTAGGTAATCACGTCGGCCTCCGGGTCGGTGGAGACCGTGAGGAACTCACCGGTCGAATCAACTCTCACGCTGTCCGGCCCAAAGACGCCGGCCGGAGTCAAAGGGGGGAAGTTGCAGACCAGCACCGTGTGAGGCAGGGACAGGTCCGACAACTTTCCGATTTCCGTCTGGGCACGGCACTGCACGGCGTATAGCCCGGTGTCCGACCATGTGTGTGTCAGCTCTACGGTATCACCTGCCCGCACGAAGCCGGATGTATCGGCGGCGTTGTCGCCCCAGTATGCGATGTACCGGACGCGTTCGATCCGGTCAGTCAAGGTGTAGAATCCGAAGCTGCCGAGCTGATGCTGGCCGAGCGTGTCGTTCCCCAGCGGGGCCATGGGCACGGTCGGGTCCGGTTCGGTCTTGCAGGAGAAGAGCAGCAGCACCGCCCAGGCAAGAATTCTGCGCGAGCGCATCCTGCATTCCTCCTGCTCGGCCGGCTACCTCGCTCCCCAGCGTCCGGTGTGCTCGGGGTCATGGTGGAACATGGGCCAGTCGGTTGCGGCCAGAATCCCGCCCGGTCTTCCCGCGATGGCGAACATGCCGTAGTCCGACGCGATGTAGATGATGCCGTACTGGTCGACCGTCGCCGAGGGCTGGACCCGGATTGATGGCCGCGATCGCGCTGAGCCTACGATGCTCTGGACGGTGAGCGGCAGCCGCCACCGGGCACCTGCCTCCGGGTGGTCAGCATCGAAAGCATAGAGCGCGGAGTCGTCCGCGACATAGACCATGCCGTCGGCGCAGAGCAGGGGAGTGCTGCTCACCATGTCGGTCGCTGAGACCGTGACCGGCCAGTTGATCACCGGCTGGAGGCTGTCCTGGTCGATGCGATAGAGCTTACCGTCGTCACACCCAAAGTAGATGTTCCCGTCAGGCCCGAGCACCGGCGATGACGAGATACCGTTACGTGGAGGCGGAGACGTGACTTCGTAGCTCCAAGCGATACTGCCGTCTCTGATCGCCAGCAGCCGTCCGTCCTGGGTTCCCACGTAGACTGTGCCGTCCGCTGTGACGGCCGGCGAAGAGCTGATGCCGAGCGTGTCGGAAGCGCGGAAATCCCAGCGCAACGTGCCGTCCGGGTCGAGGGCATACACGTAGCCGTACTCGTCGCAGCAGTAGATCTTGCCGTCGGGTCCGATCGCCGGGGAGCTGGATAACCCCTCCCGCAAGTTGTAGTTCCAAGCCTCGGTTCGGGTCAAACCATTGTCAATCAGCTTGTGGATGAGATGGTCCTCACCGCCGCAGTAGATGCTCCCGTCGCTCCCCAGCGTTGCGGTCGCGGTCATGCCATCGGTGCCGTTGCCGAACTGCCACTTGAAGGTGTCGCGGCTGTCATCCGAGCTGAACGCATAGAGCCAGCCGTTCTCGTTGCCGACGTATCTCGTGCCATCGGCGCCGATCGTCGCCGAGGAGTTGTAGGCGTCAGGGTCGACGATCGATGCCTGGCTGGAAATGAAGCCCTGGTAGGCATCTACGACGAGCAGTGAGCCATCAGCGTTGCCGCAGATGATTCCCGTCCGGGCATCGCCGCGCCAGAGCGAAGGGCCAACGGCCGGCGATGCGACAAACTCCCCGGCGATTCCCCAGAGCAGTTCGCCCTCTGCGACCGTACTGAAGACCATAGTCGGAGTTGTAGGATTGGTCAGGCCGGTAGCGTCGAACGCGCGCACCTTGACAGTGTAGCCGTGCGTGTCGCGGGTCGGTGTCCATTCGGCAAAGCCGTCAACCCCCGACGGGAAGAGCTGCGAAGTGACCGAGTCGATATCGTCAAAGTACCAGCGGAAGTACACGCTGTCGCCGTACTGGTCGCGGGCGGAAGCGTAGAACCGATAGGCCGGTCCGTTGGCGACGCCGCGGGCAGGCGTGTACTGGGTCCGGATCTCCGGTGCGTACGGCGCCACGTTCGGTGACTTGATGTAGATGCTGTCCGGCGGAGACCATTCCGAGGTGTCGGTGCCGTCCGTGGCCACGGCATAGACAACCTTCCACCCGTTCTGTGAATAGATGACCGTGTCGGTATAGGCTGTGCCGCCGGCCACATTAGGGCCGTATCCGCTGACCTGGCCTTCGGCAAAGAAATACCTTATCCGTACCGAATCATCGTCCTCGTCGGACGCTCGTGTTGTGAAAGCGATGGGCTTGCCGACCGAGTCGATGCCCGCGTGCGTAGGTTGTAGCGGCCGTTCCGGCGGGTGGTTGATGGTGACCGTGACGGTCAGGGTGTCGGACCAACCGCTCCAACTACCCTTCGAGTCCTGTGCTCTGACGCGAACCGCGTACGCACCTAAGCCAGTCCAGGCATGACGGGCTGTGGCGCTATCGCCCGACGGCAACAGCTCGGTCGTGTCAGCCAGCCCGTCGCCCCAGTCGAACACATACAGCACCTCGTCCTGGTTCGGGTCGGTTGTCACAGAAGAGAAGGTTGCCGGGTTGTCGACAGCCACTCGGCTCCGGCCGCCCGGCTTTTCGGGCCTTGCCGGCGCCTTCTTTGTGCAGCCCGCCAAAGCCAGGGCTACGGCCAGCAGCGTCGTCGCCAGAAGCAGGCCGCGACGCCTGCTCGCCTCCGTCCGCGTCCCTGTACCGCCGCTGGGACTGGGTCGAGAGCCTGTTATGGTCACGCAAGTAGAAGATACACCCCGCTCAGGCAGGAGTCAACGGCCGGGTGGAAGTGTGTTCCTCCGAGCCCGCCCGTGTCGGTCGGATGGGTCGGGCCGAAATCAGAGGGCGGCGAGTTTCTGGTCGAAGTCGGCGACGAGGTGCTTGCCGCCTTTCTTCACGACCCTGTGGCCTTCGGCGCGAAGGAGCTTGGTCAGGGCCGGGATGCCGCCGGGGTACTTGGGGTTGAGTTCGCCGCCGGTCTTGAGCGTGCGCCAGTAGGGGGTGATCTCCTTCTTTCCTTCGGCCCTGGCTTCTTCGGCAGCGTGCGCGGCAATCCAGGCGAAGATCCCGGTCGTCATCGGGCAGGCGATGTCGGTGCCGTGCTTCTTCGCGAGGCAGGCGCGGATTTCGTTGATGGTGGCAAGCCTGCCCTTCGGGACGAGGCGCATGACCTGGTCCACTTCCGGGGGAGAGGGTATAACCATCGTTTTGGGCAGGTCTTTTGCGTCAGCCAGTTTCTCGCGCCAAGTCTTCTTCGCTTTCAATTCTCCTCCTGCTTTCCAGACGTCGGCGCAAGGCCGAGCGAGTGCACCAGGTTGCGGTGGACGAGTTCGAAACCGAGGCGTTCGTACAGGCGATGCGCACCAGTGGAGTTGGTGTCGTCCACGCGGAGCCGGACTTCCTCGATGCCATAGGACTTCAGATGTTCCATTGCTGCGAGCAGCAGCGCTTTGGCGAGCCCCCGGCCGCGCCACGGCTTCAGGACACCGAGGTCCCAGAGCCCGCCGCGGTTCTTCTTGAGGTGTTTCATTTCCTTCCGGTCGAACCCATACCAGAGATAGCCGACCGGAATGCCGTCTACCCGGGCGAAGGACATATGCAGCACGGCGTCTTCCTGAGCGAAATTGCGGGCCCAGAACTCCAGCTCGTCCAGCTTGATCGGCTGGTAGTTGTAGTGCTCTTTGAAAGCCTCGTTCTCGATGGCGACGTTCAACGCCAGGTTCTCAGTGGTGGGATCGACGACGGCGATTTCGGCTCCGGCAGACTCGCCCATTCCGCGCGGCAGGTCGGCAAGCGACCGCTGCATCTCGCTGAACTGACGCGCGCGCTCGAAGCCGAGCGATCCGAGGAAGCCGATGACGTCGGCCCGGTCGCGTTCCTCGACTTCGACCCGGGTCATGACGCGGGACCGGAGGTCGGCGAACGCGGCGCGAGCCAGTGCGGTGCCGACACCGCGGCGCCGCAGTTCGGGTGGGACGTGCGGGCCGTACATGAATCCCTTCTTGTCGCCGCGCTCAGGATCGGCCTCGCAAAGCACGACCCCGGCCGGCGTGCCGTCCATGACGGCGATGAACCGGCTCCGATTCGCTTCATACGGTGACTGGTCCCAGCGGCGGTTCTCTTCGACATTCGCGGGCACGAAGTCATCATCTTCCGCGTGCGCCCGGTTGTAGAGGTCGACGCGGATTTCGTCGTCCTGGCCGCGGACATAGGGACGGATGGTGATGCTCAAGTCTGCTGTCGTCGGCCGTTCACGGGCTTCTCTGAATAGCACTTGAACTCATTCGTCGGCAGGGAGTCCCTTCGGTATCGGTGCGATGATGATAGTCCAACCGGCGTCGGTGTCAACCGGCGGCAGCGTCCCTGCCGGGCGCTGGCGCGTCGCTGCCTTTGCTGAGCTCGCCGACGCGCAGGGCCGGGCTCGCCCGGCGGGAGACAGTGCCTGGCGGAATTCGGCCCGTGTGCCAGGGGCACCGACGGTCGCCGCGTGCCGCACCGAGCAAGGCTACAACGCAATCGTCGAGGTGACACAGTCCCGCACCCAGCAGAACGACCTGCGTCTGCAGGCCTGGTTTCAGTCGGTGCAGGGACTGCGCCTGCTGCGGCACTGACCCTCTGACGGGAGCGCCGGGCAGAGGCTGCCCGGACCGCCGAGCCTTCCCCTGCGGTTTGACAGCGCTCGGCAGGGGGATCTCATCAGATATGCAGAGCAGATGCCTGCCTACCGAAGCGGGGAGGAATCCTTTTGTCCCGGATGCCTGAGCAACCGTGCCGCCGTCCCGACCAGCCTGCTCTGCCCGAGTTTGACCCGTTTGGGTGGCTGAAGGGCCGGCGCCAGTTCACTCGCGCGGCACATCGGCGCGGTGCTCGTGCGACACGGGCTTGCCGAGCTGGCGGTGCGGCTGGGGCTCGAAGGCCGGCTCAGGTTCGGACGAAAGTCGCAGCCGGGCACGGCAGCGCTGAGCGAACCGGAGCGGCTGGTCAAGGCACTCGAGGAGCTCGGGCCGACCTTCATCAAGCTGGGACAGATGCTCTCCACCCGGCCGGACGTTGTGCCGCCCGACTTTGTCAAGGCGCTGGCGAAGCTGCAGGATGGTGTTCCCGGCATCCGGTACGAAGAGGTAGAGAGCGTCGCAGCGACGGAGGCCTGCCGCTTGCCCGAAGACGTCTTCAGCGAGTTCGACCGCAGCTTGAGGCTCGAGCTGGACTTTGTGCACGAGGGGCAGAACGCCGGTATCTGCCGCCGCAGCTTCGCGGACGACGAGTCGGTTGTAGTTCCCAAGATCCACTGGAACTACACGACCAGCCGACGGCTGGTTCTCGACCTGCTCACGGGTATGAAAGCAACCGACGCGGCCTGGCCACGGTCGAAGGGCTCGGTCTGCTCATCGATCCTGATTTCAACTTCATCGATGAGATGAAGCCGTTCCTCGAGCGGCTGGCCTGGCGCCGGTTCGGCCCGCTCGGCTGGTTCAAGGACCTGCGCCGCTACGAGGCCGACTTCGAATCGCTGGCGCGCGACCTGCCCGCCGACCTGAGACAGATCGGCGACTGGCTGAAGAAAGGCGAGATCAAGCTCCAGATCGACCACGCGGAGCTGCGCCAGATTGTCCGGAACCTCAGCGGCTCCAACAACCAGCTTGCGGCGGCCATCGTGCTGGCGGCGGTCATTGTCGGCGCATCGCTGCTGGTGGTGGCGGCGCCGACCGCGCGCAAGAGTCTGGTGCCGGTCATCGGCGTCGCGGCCTTTGTCGCCGCTGTCGCCATCGGCGTCTACCTGCTGCTCACCGCCCTGCGCCGCCAGTAGAAGCCGAAGGGGCGGCTGGCGCCGCCCCTTCCCGTCAAACTTGGGCTTCCTACTGGATAAAGCCGTGAGTCTTGAAACGGCCCACTATCGTGTCGCTCGGCACCACCCCGACGATGCGGGAGAGTTCGTTACCCTTGGCATCGAGGAAGACGAGCGTCGGGATGGCCTGGACATTGAACTTCTGCGCCAGTTCCTGGTTCTGGTCGACATCGATCGACTTGATCTCGATCTTGCCCTCATACTCTTTCTCAAGGGCTTCGATGGTCGGCTTGAGTTGCTTGCAGGGCGGACACCATGTGGCCCAGAAGTCCCAGAGCTTGGGAAGGTTGGTGGCAGCAGGCTTCACTGCCTGCTCGGGACTCGGCTGTTCCGCAGTGCCGGCAGCCGTTCCGGCCGCTTCGGTGTTGCTTTCGGGCGCGGTGGCCGGGGCGGTCGTCGTCCTGGAACCGCAGCCGGCGAGAACCATCAGGGCAAGGACGAATGCGAGCGTGACTTTCTGCATTAGGGTATCTTCCTTTCGCCTACAATTCTGTGCCGCCGTCCGGCCAAGTCAAAGAACGCCGGCTGCCATCCATTTTCCAGCCGCGAGACGTACCCGGTACGCAGACCTCTATCGCTCCAGCGCCGGTGGGTTGCCTTCGATGAGGACGGAGTTGGTATGCAGCCCGAGCAGGAAAAAGCCCGGTATGTTCCAGAGGAACTCGTACCATTTGTAGTAGGTCCTGACGCGCATTTCACCCAGGTTGACCTGCTTGACCCAGCCAGCGGTGTTGAAGGGCTGGTTCGAGATCGGCAGCAGTCCCCAAAGCAAGGACACCTGTCGGAACTCCATCTTGACGGTTGTCGGTTCATTCGACAGCAGCGTGACGGTCTTGCCGGGCGGGGCCTTCACGTACACCACGCTGCAACTGACGAGCAGCAGGCAGGCGAGAGCGGCGAACAGAATCCTCTTTATGGGTTCCTTTGCGTCAGTCTACGCCGGCGGCGCCTGCTGTCAATACGCACCGGCAGAGGCCGCGTGCCGAGACAGCGCGCAGGTTGGGCGTGGTCAGCCCGGGCCGCCGAACGGGTCGGCTAGCGAGTAAGGACGATGCGGGAAGGGGCCGGGCGCTGCCCGGCCCCGGCAGCATGGACGAAGTAGACGCCGGGCGACAACCGGCTGATATCGTTCGGACCGGGCCGGAGGTCGAGCACCTTCCGGCCGGCCGCATCCATGAGGGCGATTTCAGATTTCAGATTGCAGATTGCTGATTGCAGATTGAGGACACCGCGGACGATCGTGGGGCCCACGCTCGTCGTCGGCGCGACGGCGCTTGGTGTTTCTGCGACTCCGGTCTGCGTGACGTAGGAGCTGTCGAGAACCCAGTTGTCCGGGTCAACTGTGACTGTGTTCGGGCCGGCAGCGAGGAGGAACGTGTCGACCTGCGGGTTTGCCTCGGGTCGAAGGGTGACTATGGTGCTTGAGGTCGAGTTGAATCTCACCGGCAGGGGCGTGCGGAAGAAGTCTGGCGCCCCGTTTCCGTTGGTCTGAGCGAGGCTGGTGACCACCCGGAAGCTGTCGCCGACCGGGTCGCTGCTCCAGTTCAGGTGGTACTTGGGGTACCCTGCCTGGTATACCCATTCGTCAAAGAACCACGACAGTTCCTGCCCGCTCTCCTGTTCGTTGATGCGGCAGTAGTCTTCGGTCGAGGCGCAGCCGTACTTGAAGCTGTCCCCGTAGGCGCGCAGGGCCCTGAAGAAGACGCCGGGGTTCTCCCAGGCGGTGTCGCCCAGGACCCAGCGGAGGGTGTGCTCGACCCACGCGCCCTTGCAGTAGATGGTGCCGTAGTTGTAGATCTCCGATTCGGGCGGGTTGAAGATCGAGAAACGGTTGGAGCGATCCTGCTGGATGGCGGAGCGGCCTTTGCCCGCGACGTAGTTGTTGAAGGCGCTGCGGCCGTTGGCGTGACCGTAGTAGAGACACTCGAAATAGGTGGCGAACCCCTCGTTGAGCCAGATGTTGGCGAAGTCCACGCAGGTGACCATGTCGCCGTACCACATGTGAGACAATTCGTGCGCCATGCCATCGTCATCGCCGTTCCGCAGCCACGAGGTGTGAATCATGGTCAGCGTCTGGTTCTCCATGGCGCCCCAGGGGAAGCTGTAGTAGCCCGGCACCTGTCCGTACTTCTCGAACGGGTAGGGACCGAACATGGTCGTGTCGGAGTAGTAGTCGAAGATCCCGGGGATGCAGTCGAAGGTACTGACCGACACGGCGGAGTCAGCCGGCCACATGAAGTAGAGCGACGGGACCGTGTCGCCGTTCGGTTGGATGAGGTCATGTTTCCATGACGCGAACCGGGAGGCGGTGAAACTGATGAGGTAGGTGGCAATCGGGTAGGAGTGATTCCACCAGTAGGTCTTCCCGCCGCCGCCGGTGACGGAGTCGAGCAGTCCGTTGGCGCATACCTGGAATGAATCCGGCACGGTGATGTTGAGCATCACCCCGCGTTCCGGCTTGTCGAAAGGCTCGTCCCAGCAGGGCATCCAGTAGCGACAGTCTTTGGGCGGAGTACAGGTCATCGCGTAGGCGTGGGTGACCACCGGCGGCCGGGCGAAGTAGTAGCCCCGCTGCGCGGCGGTTGACTCACGACGGAAGAAGATGTCGAGGACCGTGGAGTCACCGATGGGCAACGGGGCGTTGAGCTCTACGACCAGCAGGCCGCCGGGCGCGGTGAAGTTGAGCGGAGCGCCGAGGCGCTTGACCGAGTCACAGACCAGGTTGACGAAGTGGAGCGTGCAGAGGAGGAGCGCCGGCACGTCGCTGCGGATGGAGAGCGCCTCGTGCGCCAGGAAGGACTTGTTCGTCATCGGCAGGCTGATGTCCAGCCGGTAGTGCCGCACATTGTAGGAGTGGAGCGACTCGGCCTCGGTGGCGCCGAGATAGCGGGCCCGGCATGCCGACGGCATCGGTCCGCCGGCTTGCGGCCGTTCGCCGAGTATCTCGTCGATCGACGGAGTAGCGGCAACCGCAGTCACCGCCAGTGCCAAA
>Ga0233423_10000535_pt1 | contig 19798 bp, 14 predicted proteins | sample Watercolumn_Mata_FD_180713 | JGI IMG/M metagenome (GOLD analysis project Ga0233423, IMG submission 180713) | Freshwater microbial communities from Lake Matano, South Sulawesi, Indonesia - Watercolumn_Matano_2014_112_MG | ecosystem: Environmental > Aquatic > Freshwater > Lake | place: Indonesia...
ACTATATTCTCTGAAAGGGTGTGCATGGATGTCGCTGCTTATTTTCTTGTCTAACTAACGTTAATATAAGCATTTGCGGTATTTTATGCCACCTTTTTTTATTGCCCTTGTGAATAATTCAGGTTAAGCCCGGTTGATACCGTGATGACTTTTTTTACTTCATCAGTATCGAAATCGGGTTTCCTTCCCTGTTTCAACTGTTCTCTTATCCAGAACCATGTAAAGGTTTCTCATTGCACATCAAATACCTTTGGAGGTGCAAGTCGTCTGCCTCCTTCAGAAAACGTCTATTGCTTGTGCTGGTTTTTTTTCACTATTCGACCATTTATCTCCTCTTTTCACCACGTATAGCACGATTGTTAATCCAGTACCTGTTCTTTATATTGGCTTTTCTTTATCAATCGCGCGTAACGGCTTTTTTTCATGAAAAACAACAGTTTTAAACTCATTCTCATTGCCGTGGTCGCCCTGGCTTCGGTATGGTCGCTCTGGCCTACCTGGCGTGACTATGCCCTGACAAAACAACTCAAAAGCTTTCATTCAAGTGAAGACAGCCTGAAATTCGCCATTGATCATCGTGCTGAAATCGAGCAGGCTCACGCAAAGAGTCTGAAGCTCGGTCTTGATCTGAGGGGGGGGATGCATCTGGTGATGGAGGTCGATATTCTTGATCTTATCGATCAGAAGGCGTGGAACAAGGATGCCAATTATTACCGCATTATGGCCAATGTCAGGAATGCGGCCAGTAATTCAAGCTCCAATATCGTTGATCTGCTCGCTTCCGGGTTTGCAAAGGAGAAGATAAAACTCAGCCGTTATTTCTATGATATGCGCGATTCGGACCAGGATATTGTATCCAAGCTGAAGAAGGAGGAGCAGGATGCGCTGATGAGAGCCAGGGAGATCATCAGGAATCGTATCGATCAGTATGGTGTCGCCGAACCAGTGATACAGACCCAGGGATCACAGCGTCTCATCATCGAACTTTCCGGTGTGACCGACGAGGCCAGGGTGCGCAAGCTTCTGATGGGTACGGCAAAGCTTGAATTCCGTTTGGTCAAGGAGCCGCAGATGCTGCTCAGGGCGGTCGAGGAGGTTGCCTCGGTGCCCCTTCAGGCTACGCCTCAGCTCCCGGCAACAGACGTTCCTGCTGATTCTGCCATGACGGCGGCGCCAGCAACAGTTGCTGCAACTGCACCAGTGGCGGCACCCATTACACCATCGCCTGCCCCGGAGACCTCTTCCGTTGCAACGAAAAAGCTTTCTGATGTTATCGGCATGTTGCCGAACGGTCAGGTGTTCACGCCTGCTTATGCCCGTGATGCGGTAACCGTTGTTCTGAAGCGGCAGGATGTCGCTGCCCTGCTTCCGCAGGATACCCAGCTGCTTCTTGCTGCCAAGCCCGAGCAGACGGCCAGTGGTGAAAAGTATTACCTGATCTACCTTGTCCAGAAAACACCGGAACTGACCGGTGGTGTGATTACTGAAGCCAAGGCGACCTTCAGCGCTCAGGATGCGCAGCCGGAGGTGCTTATGTCGATGAATGATGAAGGCACTTCGAAATGGGCTCGTATCACTGGTGCCAATATCGGCAAGCAGATCGCTATCGTGCTCGATGGCGCCATCTACAGTGCCCCGGTCGTCCAGTCAAGAATTCCGAGTGGTAATTCGGTGATCAACGGTATCGGAAGCCTCGATGAAGCAAAAGATCTTGAGATCATTCTGAAAGCCGGTGCCCTGCCGGCACCGGTAAAAATCCTCGAAGAGCGAACTGTAGGCCCTTCGCTCGGATCCGATTATATTCGCGCTGGCATGCTGTCGATGATGTGGGGATTTGCGGCTGTCGCCATATTCATGATTGTCTACTATAACAAGGCTGGCATCGCCGCTGATCTGGCTCTCGTTCTCAACATTCTCGTAGTCATTGCCGTACTGGCTAATTTCGGTGCCTCACTCACTCTGCCTGGTATTGCCGGTATCGTGCTGACAATGGGCATGGCGGTAGATGCCAACGTGCTGATCTATGAGCGCATCAGAGAGGAGATTGCCGAGGGCAAAACCCTTAGCATGGCTGTTGATGTGGGGTACAAACGTGCCTTTTCATCGATTCTCGATTCTCATGTCACCACATTAGCAGCGGCATTTCTGCTGAATGTCTATGGCGTCGGCCCTGTTCAGGGATTTGCCGTTACCCTTATGATCGGAACCGCGGCAAGCCTTTTTACGGCGATTATCGTTTCGAGAGTGTTGTTCGATCTGCTGCTCGGCAGTCATTTTATGGATGAAAAAAGTTTTGGTTAATATTAATACACCGCGCTCATGCGTCTTTTTCAGAAAACAAAATTCAACTTTATCGGGCATCGTAAGATAGCCTATACGATCTCGGTTGTATTGCTTCTGTCGGGTATGGTTTCCCTTTTCGTGCGGGGCCTCAACTATGGCATCGATTTCAAGGGAGGGTCGGAGGTAGTCATCCGCTTTGACAAGCCGGTCGATGTCGCCGATGTTCGTGCGATTATGATGCAGGCCGGGGTGAACGGCTCTGTAAAGCAGTACGGCCTGGACCGTTCGATGTTGCTCAGAACCGACTTCCATGGTGAGACCACGACGCTCAAGTCTCTGATTCTCAATTCGCTTTCGGCGCGCCTGCCTTCAAATCCTGCGGCGATTCTGAGCATCCGGGCGGTCGGACCAAGTATTGCTTCCGATATGAAGATTTCAGCAATCAAGGCGCTTGTCGCTGCGCTTGTAGGAATTCTTATTTATGTGAGTTTCCGGTTTGAGTTCAAATTCGCAGCGGCTGGCGTTGCCGCTATTTTTCATGATGTGCTGACTGTGCTCGGCCTGTTCAGTCTCCTTGGCGGTCTGATCGATTTCATGCCACTTGAAGTTGATCAGAGCATCATTGCCGCTTTTCTGACCATTGCCGGTTATTCGATCACTGACACGGTCGTGGTCTATGACCGTATCCGCGAACGTCTGCGTGGCCAGAAGCCTTCCGATTACGAACGTATTTTCAATGAAAGCATGAACCAGACGCTTTCAAGGACGATTATCACTTCCGGAACGCTCATGATCTCGGTAATCGTTCTCTTCATCTTCGCCGGGCCGGCAATTCGCAGTCTTGCGTTCGCCATGTTCGCAGGCATTCTGGTCGGCACTTACTCGTCGATCTTCGTGGCCGCGCCGATCGTGTTCGACTGGCAGAGCCGTTCGAAGAATCCCATCAAACTCCGTGGAGCATAATCTGGCGCCCACGCTTCAATATCCCCCGGCTCGTTATTTCAGTCCGGGGGAACATTTCCGTTCCTGTTTCCCTGCCTTATACAGCCTCTTGCCCGTAAAGGAGATTCTCTGTATATTATAATTCTGTTGACCCGGCGGTCTGTTCCCTTTCCGCATGGTTCATGTTTCCCTGAACGTGGTCGATTTTTTTGCAGCCGGGTAATCACGATGGTCAGGCTCTCCATAGTTTATAGTGAAGCCTGACCCCACAAGAAAAAACCGATGTTATGAAAAAAGTATTATTTGTCTTGTTTGCCGCTTTGATGATAGCCATGTCCGGATCAGCTGTCGCTTCCGCTTCATCGGATACGGGCAGGATCGTGGCCATTGTGGGCCATGAGATCATTCTCGATTCAGATATCAGCGAGCAGGAGCTGATGCTGCGTCTTCAGTATCCTGATGTCAAAAACGATCCCCAGCTCAGGCGGAGAATTTTTGATAATATGGTCAACCAGAAAATTATCCTGACTAAAGCCAAGATCGACAGTGTCAGTGTCGACGAAAAGAGCGTCGAGGAGCAGGCGGCTGCACGATACAATGCACTGCGTGCCAGCTTTTCTTCTGTACAGGCCATGGAATCAAGATTCGGGCTGCCGGTCAATCGACTGAAGCAGCATATCCGGGATGATATCAGTGATCAGCAGAGGATCGATGCTTTCAGAAGAAAGAATTTCCGCGATGTCACCGTTTCCTATGATGAAACGATGGCGTTTTACCAGAAGGAAAAAGGCAAGCTGCCTGAAGTGCCTGAGGAGGTTTCGGTTTCACAGCTCATCAAGTTGCCGGAGGTGTCTGCAACTGAAAAACAGGCGGTTCTCAACAGGATCAGGGTTGTTCAGAACAAGCTTCGTGAAGGCGGGGATTTTGCCGGGCTCGCCCGCGATTATTCCGATGATCCTGGTTCCAGAGAGCGCGGCGGTGATCTTGGTTTTGTGAAGAGAGGTGATCTGGTGCCAAGCTTCGAGAACGCAGCATATGCACTCAAGGCGGGTCAGATTTCCGATGTTGTTGAAAGCCGCTTCGGCTACCATATCATCCAGATGATCAACAGGGATGGTGATCGCATTCATGTCCGTCATATTCTTGCCATGTTCGACCGTACAAAAGCCGATATACCAGAAACCATCGCTCTGCTGAAATCCATCAGGGATGATATTTTTGCCGGCAAGAGCACTTTTGCCGCCATGGTTGAAAAGTATTCGGACGAGCCATCTGCAGCAAAGGACGGGGGACGGATCAAATCTGCGTCCGGGAGCACGAACCTCGAGCTGGCTTCGCTAAGGCCCGAACTCCAGAACATCATAAACGGGCTGAAAAACAAGGGAGATATCAGTCAGCCGGAGAAAATCGTGTCTTCGAAGGGTGAACCCTTCTTTGCTCTGTTCATGCTTGACTCAAGGGAGCCTGCACATGCCATGACACCCGTGCGGGATTACACGAAAATCGAAGATATTGCCCTGAACCAGAAGAGTCAGGAGCTTTTCAAGGCATGGATAGAGTCCCTGAAAAAAGAGGTTATGGTACAGGTTATGTCAGACATCTAAGCGTCTGACATAACGTGCATTCTTTTCGATAAAGTCACGCCGGGGTTCGACCTTGTCACCCATAAGGGTTGAGAAGACCTGGTCGGCTTCCCTGGCGTTTTCTACCGTTACCTGCAGGAGCGATCGGTGGGCAGGATCCATGGTGGTGCTCCATAGCTGTTCGGGGTTCATTTCGCCAAGACCCTTGTAGCGCTGGATGGCAATGTTCGCCTTTCCTTTCTGGAGTTTCTTCATCGTTTCCACAATGCCGAGTCGCTCGTCTTCGTCCCATGCGTACTGCTGCTCCCTTCCTGATTTGACCAGATAAAGCGGAGGCTGGGCGATGAATACCTTGCCTGCCTCGATAAGCGAACGCATGTACCTGAAGAAGAAGGTCAGGAGCAGGGTGCGGATGTGGGCACCGTCAACGTCGGCGTCGGTCATGATAATGATCTTGCCGTAACGCAGCTTCTCCGGCGAGAACTCCTCCTCGCCGATACTGGTGCCGAGTGCGAGGATGATGGTTTTGATCTCCTCGTTTTCAAGCATTTTGTGAAGGCGGGCCTTTTCAACATTGAGTATCTTTCCCTTGAGCGGAAGTATCGCCTGGAAACTCCGGTCACGTCCCTGTTTGGCGCTGCCACCTGCCGAGTCACCCTCGACGATATAGAGTTCGCAATGCTCGGGATCGTTGATCGAGCAGTCAGCGAGTTTACCGGGAAGCCCCGAGCTTTCAAGTACCGACTTGCGGCGTGTCAGCTCCTTGGCTTTTCTTGCTGCCTCCCTTGAGATTGCCGCACCTTTGACCTTCTCGATGATGAGTTTGATCGTGCCGGGATTACTTTCTGCAAACTCGGCAAGCTGTTCGTTAAGGATGGTTTCAACGATGCTCTGGGTTTCGGAGTTGCCGAGTTTGGTCTTGGTCTGGCCCTCGAACTGAGGCTCGGGCACCTTGACAGAAATCACTGCCGTGAGTCCCTCCTTGAAGTCATCTCCGGTCAGAGTGATCTTGACGTTCTTGAGCAGGTCGTTTTTCTGCGCATAGGCGTTCAGTGTTCGGGTCAGGGCTTTTCTGAAGCCGGTGACATGCGTGCCGCCCTCGTGTGTGTTGATGTTGTTGACATAGCTGAAGACGTTTTCCTGGTAAGAGTCGTTGTACTGCAAAGCGATTTCGACCATTGTCGATTCTCGCTCTCCAGAGATGAATATCGGCTCCTTGAGCAGGCTCAGGCGGTTGGCATCGGTGAAGCGCACAAACTCACGCAGGCCGCCTTCGAAATGGAAAGTCTCTTCGGCTCCCTCGGTATCCTGGACAATAATGCGGAGATTGCTGTTCAGGAAGGCCAGCTCCCTCATGCGATCGATGATGATGTCCTTGCGGAACTCTGTGGTCTTGAAAATCTCATGGTCAGGCTTGAAGGTGACCTTTGTGCCCCTCTGGTCCGACGTCCCGATTTCGGTGACCTGTCCCTGCGGGACACCACGTTTGTAGGATTGCATGAAGACTTTTCCGTCGCGGTAAACCTCTACCTGGCACCACTCCGAGAGGGCATTGACGACCGAAGCGCCGACGCCGTGAAGTCCGCCTGAAACCTTGTAGGCCCCCTTGTCGAATTTGCCGCCTGCGCCGATGACGGTCATGACCAGTTCGAGTGCCGATTTTTTCTTGACGGGATGAATGTCGACCGGAATGCCGCGCCCCCTGTCAGTAACGGTGATCGACCCGTCGGGGTTCATGGCTACATGGATGTAGTCGTTGAATCCGGCAAGCGTTTCGTCGATAGAGTTGTCCACGATTTCGTAAACCAGATGGTGCAGGCCGCGGCTGTGAATGTCGCCGATGTACATGGCCGGACGTTTACGGACATGTTCGATACCGTCGAGTACCTGGATATTGGTTGCTCCGTAATCAGCTGCGGCGTTATGTGCGGTCTGGATATCGGTTTCTTGCATGGGCTCGTCGTACGTGATGAATCGCTAAAAGTGTTTGACTTGAAAGATAATAAAAATCTGCTGATATGCTATGTCAGGGCTCTTGGCCGGTCATGAATGCAGCTCTGATGTGTTCGAGATTGTACTCAAGGATGGTATGTTCGTCCAGACGGAGGGCAAGGATGGCGATGACATCGAAACGGCAGGTGATCCACGGGTTTTTCAGGGTTGTCAGAAAGCCTGAAGCGGCTCTGATGATCTCCTTGCGTTTTTTTGGTGTTACCGATTCGGTGGGGTGACCTTTGTCGAGCGATGCCCTGGTTTTCACCTCGACGAAACAGAGTACATCGGCCTCGTAAGCGATGATGTCGATTTCGTTACGATGGAACCGATAGTTGCGGGCGATGATGCGGCATCCCTGCCCGGCAAGATACCTTGCCGCGATCGCTTCGCCTTCGGCGCCAAGCCAGTGTGGGGCATACATGGCAAAGAGAGGTTATTTTTCCCCCAATTTACGTAACTTGAAGCTTTTTCGATGTATCGGGCAGCGTCCGAGCCTGGCAATAGCGTCAATGTGCTTTCCTGTAGGGTAGCCGAAATGAAGATCGAATCCGTATTCAGGGTATCGGGATGCGTATCCGGTCATCAGTTCATCCCTGTGGGTTTTTGCCAGAACCGAAGCTGCTGCAATTGAAAATATCTTCGAATCGCCTTTGACAACCGTCTGATAGGGAATCGGCAGGACGGGGCTGAAGCGGTTTCCGTCCACCAGGAGGAATTCCGGTGTCGAGCCGAGAGATTCGACGGCAAGGTTCATGGCAAGCATGGTTGCCTGGAGGATATTGATACGATCGATCGTTTCGTTATCGACAATCCCGACCGCCGAACTTTCGGCGGCTTCCCTGATGGCCGGAGCCAGCTCCATGCGGAGTTCTGCGGAAAGGATTTTCGAGTCATTGAGCTGTTCGAGGATTCCGGAAGGCCTGAAATAGCGAGGAAAAACCACGGCTGCCGCTACTACTGGACCAGCAAGGGGGCCTCTGCCGGCCTCATCGATGCCGCAGACACGCGACAGCGTATCCCACAAAGGTGTTTCTGAATCGGTTGTCAGCATGGTAAAAGCCGGTTTCGGAAGGTGTTGTCTTCAAGTTGCGAAAAATCGGGAATCCGGCAAAAATGTTCGATGATAAAGGCATCGTTACAAGCGACCGAAGTGTTATATTTTTTAACAAATACAGATAAGTATGGGGATTCCGGTCCGCAGTCGGGAAAACAGGGTTTCCGGAAGAACTCAACATTGGCATTTTCCGTGGAAGTTGTGACTCGCACAAACGGAATCGACAGAGTCGGAAGTGCCTGAAACCACAGGTTTTTTAATGAAGAAGAATGTGAAGAAACAGCTCCTGATGAATAAGACCGGAGATGAAATCCAGGTCGCGCTTGTCGAAGAGGGACGCCTTGCCGAGCTGATCATTGAGCGTCCTGAGAGTATGCGCAGTATCGGAGATATCTATCTCGGCAGGGTGCACAAGGTGGTCGAGGGCCTCAAGGCGGCATTTGTCGATATTGGTCAGAAATCTGACGGATTCCTTCATTTTTCTGATGTCGGAACAACCAGCGAGGACTACCGTTCGCTGATCGAAGATGACGATGATGAAGAGAACGGAGGCGAGGAGAGCGATGCCGATGAGACGGATGAAGATGAATCTGAAACGGAACCTGCGGCGTCATCGCGGGAATCGGCCCGTCCTGTCAGCCAGGCAAAAGCTGAGCGTCAGCCCTCTTCGGGGGATGCCGAAGCGAGGCGTCAGTCCTATACCCAGATGATTGCCAGCAAGCTCAAACCCAACGATTCAATTCTCGTTCAGGTGATCAAGGAGCCGATCAGCAGCAAAGGTTCCCGACTGACATCAGACATTACGATTGCAGGCCGTTTCATGGTGCTGCTGCCGTTTGGTGGGGGCCAGATCGCCGTGTCGCGCAGGGTCGTGGTGCGAAAGGAACGGGCACGTCTCAAAAAGCTTGTCCGCTCGATGCTGCCGGAAGGGTTCGGCGCAATCATCCGTACGGTGGCCGAGCATCAGGAGGAGTCGCTCCTGAAGCAGGATCTCGAAAAACTTCTGGCCAAGTGGAAGCAGATCGAGGAGAAACTCCAGGATGCCACGCCTCCTCAACTGATCTTCAAGGAGGACACCATCATATCGAGTGTTCTTCGTGATTCGCTGACCAGCGATGTTACCGAAATCGTGGCCAATTCAAACTCAATCTTCAACGAAACGCTCAATTACATCCAGTGGGCTGCTCCGGACATGGTACGGAACGTCTCGCTCTATCAGGGCAAGCTTCCTCTGTTCGAGGGTTACGGCATAGCCAAGGATGTCGAATCGATCTTTTCGCGGAAAGTGTGGCTCAAATCGGGCGGCTACATAATCATCGAGCATACCGAGGCGATGGTGGTCGTTGATGTCAACAGCGGTCGATATGCTGCCAAGCGTGAGCAGGAAGAGAACTCTCTGAAGACCAACCTCGAAGCTGCCCGCGAGATCGTCCGGCAACTCAGGCTCCGCGATATCGGCGGCATCATCGTGGTCGATTTCATCGACATGATCGATCCGAAGAACTCGAAGAAGGTCTACGATGCCATGAAAACCGAGCTGCGCAACGACCGGGCAAAGTCAAACATTCTGCCGCTTTCCGATTTCGGAATCATGCAGATCACCCGTGAGCGCATCCGTCCGAGCCTCATGCAGCGCATGGGTGACCAGTGTCCGGCATGCGGTGGCACCGGCGTGGTTCAGGCACGGTTCACCACCATAAACCAGATAGAGCGATGGCTCAGGAAATATGCGCTGCAGCAGAAGGTGCCGTTTCAGCAACTCGACCTGCATGTAAGCCCCACCGTGCTTGAACCTATGCGCAACAGTGATATGAAAACCGAACTGAAATGGTTCCTGCAGCACCTGGTATTCGTCATGATCAAGCCTGACGAGAGCCTGCGCAGTGACGATTTCCGTTTCTACAGCAGGAGATCGGGCACTGATATTACCGCCGAATACAACTGAACAACACCAAAAAAGCTCGATGGAACAGTACCAGCAGATAAAGGAACAGATCACAGCATTTTCTTCACTCAATGCTGACCAGCTCAAGGCCGATCCAGAGGTCAGGTCCGTCTTCGCAACCTTCAAGACGTTGCTCAACGAAGGGGAAATCCGGGCCGCCGATCCCGACAAGTCGGGATGGAGGGTCAACCAGTGGGTCAAGCAGGGCATCCTGGTCGGGATGAGGCTCGGTGTGCTGCTTGAAGCTCATGCCGATCTTGTCGGACTGGGAAGCTTTTCCTTCATCGACAAAGACACCTGGCCACTTCGCGAGTTCAACGCTGATCAGGGAGTCAGGATCGTGCCTGGCGGATCGTCGGTGCGTGACGGCGCATATCTGGCCCCTTCAGTGGTCATGATGCCACCATCCTATGTCAATGTGGGCGCCTGGGTGGATGCAGGCTCAATGATCGATTCCCATGTGCTGGTCGGAAGTTGTGCCCAGATCGGTAAAAATGTGCATCTCTCGGCGGCTGTGCAGATCGGAGGAGTACTTGAACCGATAGGCGCCATGCCGGTCATTGTCGAGGACGACGTCATGGTTGGCGGCAACTGCGGTATTTATGAAGGTACCATCGTCAGGAAGCGGGCAGTCATTGGCACAGGAGTTATCCTGAACGGTTCAACGCCGGTTTATGATCTTGTCAATGGCACGATCCTGAGAAAAAGCGCCGATTCGCCACTTGTCATTCCCGAAGGGGCTGTTGTGGTCGCAGGTTCCCGCCAGGTGAAAGGCGAGCTTGCTGCCGGGCATGGCATTTCGATCTATACGCCTCTTATCGTCAAGTACCGTGATGAACGTACCGACAGCGCCACAGCGCTTGAAAGTGCACTCAGATGAGCCTCTTCATGAGCCCATACCGTTGCTGCCTTTTCAGCCTTATCCGGCGATGGATGCGAATGGCCGCCATCGTATCCACCACGGCCATGCTGATCCTTGTTCAGCCAGGCCATACGGTGTATGGCCTGGGCGTCGCCGGTGACAGCTTCTTTTCCATAACGAAAAGCATCAACCTTCTTGGCGAGGTGTACAGGCAGGTGTCCCAGAACTATGTCGATTCCATCGATGTGAGCGAATTCATGTATTCGGGAATCGACGGAATGCTCCGGCAACTCGATCCCTATACGGCATTTCTCGATGAAGCCCAGTCCGATGAACTCGAAGAGATCACCAGTGGACAGTATGCCGGTATCGGAATCACTATCGGAATTATTTCCGGTGATCTGTTCATCACTTCGGTGATCGAGGGTCAGCCTGCCGCGAAAGCGGGATTGCAGATCGGGGACCAGATACTCTCCGTCAACGGGGTAAAGGTAAGCCGTAAATCTCTCGATGAGGTCAGGGGCTCCATCAAAGGCGCTGCCGGCACGACTATCAGACTTACAATCAGAAAAGATAACCGGGGGGCGTTGAAGAGGTATACTCTGACAAGAGGAGAGGTCAGGGTCAGCACGGTACCCTATGCAGGTATTTTCGGTGCATCGGGTTATGTTCAGATGAACACTTTCGGTGAACATTCGAAGGATGAGCTGAGTTCAGCTATCCGGATGATCCGGGATCAGGCGGCAAATGACAGGATCGGCCTGAACGGAATCGTGCTCGATCTTCGTGGCAATCCTGGCGGCTTGCTTACCTCTGCCGTAGATGTTGCCTCACTCTTTGTTGAAAAGGGCAGCCGGGTAGTGTCCACCAGAGGGCGTACTGCTGAAAGTGAACAGGTCTATGTCACCCGAACCGAGCCTCAGGTGCCGTCGCTGCCGCTGGTCATCATGATCGACGCCGACAGTGCTTCCGCTTCGGAGATCGTGGCCGGCGCCATGCAGGAGCTTGACCGTGGAGTTATTCTTGGCGGGGGCTCTTTTGGCAAGGGCCTGGTGCAGTCGATCATCAACCTGCCTTACGATTATATTCTCAAACTGACGACAGCCAAGTATTATACCCCGTCAGGAAGGCTTATCCAGAAACCTCTCTTCCCGGAAGCCACGGATCGCAGGGTTGTACTGTCCGATGTTGCTGGTGACTCCACGCAGGTCTTTTATACCCGTAACCGGCGTAAGGTCTATGGTGGTGGCGGTATCCGTCCGGATATTTCGGTAAAAGCCGACTCTCTTTCCGAATATCAGCATGTGCTGGAAAAAGAGGGACTTCTTTTCAGGTATGCCTCCCGGTTTCACCTGAAACATCCGGCTTATCATCTGCAGCAGTTATCGTCGGAACCTCTTTACGATGATTTCAGCCACTTCCTCAGAAAGGAGCGATTCTCTTTCCGTTCTGAGGCGCAAAAGAAGCTCGACAGCCTGAAGGTGATCATTCGAAAGGATGAGGCCGGATATGGCCAGGAACTTGCAGGGGCGCTCGAATCACTGGACAAGGCGCTTGCAGCAAGGAAAAATAGGAGCATATCCCGTGATTCAATTCGCGTCACCGCGGCCTTGCAGCGTGAGATATTGCGTCATTACGATGAGCGGGCTTCCCTTCGCAGGTCAATAGAGGAGGATCCGGTTGCGGCAAAAGCCTTTGCATTGCTTGTCGATCAGAAGCGCTACCGGGCGATGCTTATGCCCTGAGTCGCTGTTCGGCAAGCTTGTGCTGTCTGTGGATGCCGATCACGATCATCAGATTGCTGATGCTCAGCAGGCTTTCGGCAAAACCGTGCAGAAAATCGTTATGGGAAAGCGACGGATAACCCAGTACATGGATGGAGAAGTACATGCAGACGACCGTCACCGAAATGAAGACCAGCACGAACCAGAATCCTGCCACGGTCAGCCCCGAGAATGCCTCGGGGTCTTTTTTATGCACCTTCAGCAGCAGCACAAGAAAGGTCATGTAGACGACACTCGACACCTGTAACACGGCGTCGAACCAGCTTTTTCCCATCATGAACGAGTAGGGCTGTGAGCTGCTTCCGACCGCCAGTACCAGGCCCCCAAAGATCGCGCCCATCCAGGCTTTTGCCGGTTTGGCCTCCCTTTTCTCCTCCCCCTTCAGAATCTTCAGAGTAGCGTAGAGCAGGGCGATGCTGCCGAAGAGGTTGATCGCCTCGGAAAGTTCGAGAAGCAACATGATGGTGTCGCCGGTGATGTGGTAGAGGAGCACGAACCAGCTCCCCATCCAGTGAGGCAGCATGAAGAGGGCGAAGCGACGCACATCCTTCCGTCCGGTCAGCTGACCGTAACGGTAGAGCATGACCAGCGCCACGCCCCACTCAAGCGACGAGGAGATATGAATGAGCCAGTTCAGCGGAGAGAGCAGCATTACGAACCTTTGGCAAGGTGATAGATATTCTTGGCCATGATCTTCATCTGCACGCTCCAGGGTGCCGGAACCATTTTCTTGTAGAGGTATGAGTCGAAGGTGATTCCCTGCACATCCTTGTCGCGGCAGATTGCCACGAAGCTCTCACGCAGCCGGTCACTCTTGTAATAGACCGATTGCAGTACCTGAAGGCCGAAGAAGATCGGAGAATAGAGCTTGCGGAACTCTTTCTCGTATGATGAGAGCGGGGTTCTGTTACGGATGCGTTCGATCATCGCCTGGGCACCGAGCTTGCCGGAGCGCATGGCGAAAAATATCCCCTCGCCGTTGGCCGGAGTCACCAGGCCGGCAGCGTCACCGACGAGGATGGCTCGCTCCTGAGTGAAGGAACGCCGCGGCTTCATCGGAATCCTGGCAGCTTCGTCAAGGTAGGGTTTGTCAGTGATACCGATCTTTTCGACGAAGCGCTGCTGGAGCTGCCGGATGTTGTGGCGGTGCTCCTCGGTGCCCGTACCGATGGCGATATGATCGGTCTTCGGAAATATCCAGCCGTAGAAGTCGGGCGAGACCTCACCGTCAAACCATATCTCCACCAGCTCCTCGTAAGGCTTCAGTGCCTCTGAGTAGTGAAATCGCTGCTGCATGGCGATCACTTTCAGGTCGTTCGGCGGAAAGCCCAGCTCGTCGGCAGTCTTCGAGTTCGCACCGTCCGCACCTATGACGAAAGAGGCTTCAATCGGTGGCATATCTTTCGAGAGGCGAATGGTGAAGCGGTCGGCAGAACAGTCGATTTTTTTAACCAGCGCCTCGACCAGCAGCGCTCCCGCCTTCTGCGCTTTTTCGCGCAGGTAGCGGTCAAAGCGCTCGCGGCGCACCATGCCCACGTAGCCGTTTGGCATGTGCATGAAGATGGTCTGGCCCTTCGGTGAGCGTACGCTCATGCGGGTCAGCTTCTTTTCGACCAGCTCGCCGGGAATCTGGAACTCCTCGATGAGGCCAAGGGGGATCGCTCCCCCGCACGGTTTGACGTTGTCAAGTTTGCGTTCTATAAGAATGGTTGAATGGCCCGCCCTTGCAAGAATCTCCGCGGCTACGGCGCCCGACGGCCCTCCTCCTATGACTGCGACATCGTAAAGCATTAATCAACCGGGTTATGCGTTAACCATTTTCGTGGCCAGGAACTCCCCGGCTTTCGTCATATCGATCCGCTCCTGCGCGGCAGTGTCGCGGTAGCGCACGGTGATCGTACTGTCTTCGAGCGTCTGGTGATCAACCGTGAAGCAGAATGGCGTGCCGATCTCGTCCTGGCGGCGGTAGCGCTTGCCGATCGAGGCGGCGTCGTCGTACTGCACGAGGAAGTGCTCCGAGAGGTCACGGCAGAGTTTGTCGGCCTTTTCGCCCATCTCGCCCTTCTTCATCAGCGGCAGCACGGCGGCCTTCACCGGCGCGACCTTCGGCGCGAGCTTCAGCATCACACGAGGCTCGCCATCGACGACATCCTCCTGATAGGCGTCCGACAGCAGCGCCAGAAAGGTGCGATCGCAGCCCGACGAGGTTTCCACCACATACGGGATGTAGCGCTCGCTGGAGGTCTGGTCGATATACTCCATGCTCTTTCCGGAGTACTCCTGATGCTGGCTGAGATCGAAATCGGTGCGCGAGTGGATGCCCTCGATCTCCTCGATGCCGAACGGGAACTCGTACTTGATGTCGTAGGCCAGGTCGGCGTAGTGAGCCAGCTTGTCGTGCTTGTACCAATGCAGCTTCTCTCTGGTCATGCCGAGCGTCTCGTGGTACCAGCGGAAGCGCTCCTCGCGCCACGCCTCGAAAGCATCGAGCTGCGTGCCCGGTCTGAGGAAGTACTGCATCTCCATCTGCTCGAACTCCACCATGCGGAAGATGAAGTTGCCCTTGACGATCTCGTTGCGGAACGCCTTGCCGATCTGTGCAATGCCGAACGGCACCTTCATGCGCGACGACTCGCGTACGTTGTGGAAGTTCACGAAGATGCCCTGCGCGGTTTCGGGACGAAGATAGACCACCCCCGCCGACTCGGCCACGGCCCCCATGTTGCACTGGAACATCAGGTTGAACTGACGCACCTCCGTCCAGTCTGCAGAGCCGGTGTCGGGCGCCTTGATCCCCTCCTGAACAATGATATTGTACAGCGTGCGATTCGGGTCTTCGGTACCGGCAGCGGCCTCATAGGCAACCTTGACAGCAGCGGCCTCAGCATCCTTGCCATCGCGCACGAGCTTGCCGATATGGTTTTCAATCAGGTGATCAGCCCGGTAACGGCGCTTGGTCGTGCGGTCATCGATCATCGGATCGTTGAAGCTCGCCACATGGCCCGAAGCCTCCCAGACGGTCGGATTCATCATGATCGAGGCATCGATACCCACGATATTCTGATGGCGGCGCGTCATAGAACTCCACCACAAGTCTTTGATATTCTTCTTCATCTCGCTGCCGAGCGGGCCGTAATCGAAGCACGACGACAGGCCGCCGTAAATTTCGGATGACGGAAAAATGAAGCCCCGCCGCTTGGCCAGCGAAACCAGTTTATGCATCACCTTGTCGGGCGACAGATTCTGCGTCTGTACCCGCGACTGATCGGAATTGCTCATCGTTTGATCTGAGAGGTTGAAAATTTCACAGTCCCCCACCCGTCGGAGAGGGCACAAACTTCAAATATAACAAACAGCGAGGATTTAACGTGCCGGGAGTGTGTGGGGGAGAGAGGGACGCTGAATTTATACGTAAATGCGACTTCGCTTTTCACGCTATCGGTTGAGAACATATTATTGAATACTTTCTGAGACACATTCTTTCGTAAATAAAGGATTTGATAAAACCTGATATCAGGAGCGCATCTTTTTCAGAAAGAGCACTTATCCGGTCATAAAGTTTTTGCATCATAAGGCAAAAAAATGTGTATTTATAAATAAAATCTGAACAGACCGAGATGGCAACGATCGGGAATGATATAATCGAATTGATCCGGCAAGGCGAAAGCCTGGCGCTGGAGTTCAAGAGCGATCTGAAGGGGTTGCCGGATCGGGAGCTGGTGGAGTCAGTGGTATCGCTTGCCAATACCGATGGGAGCGAAGTGCTGCTCGGTGTCGAGGATGACGGCAGGATTACCGGTTTGCATACCAGACATCTCGCTGTTTCAGGAATTTCTTCACTTGTTGCCAACAAGACCAATCCGCCCATTGCCGTTCGTGTGGAAAAATGTGAGGCGCAAGAGAAAGTCATTGCTCGTATCACTGTTCCGAAATCGCGACAACTGGTTTCGACATCGGATGGAACCTTGTTGCGTCGGCGTCTCAAACTCGATGGAACCCCGGAGGCGGTGCCATTTTACCCGCATGAGTTTATACAGCGCCAGTCATCGCTTGGCCTTATTGATCCGTCTGCCATGCGGCTCGAAGAAATAGATACCAGGCAGCTCGATCCTTTGCAGCGCCTGCGAATTCGCAACGCTATCAAAAAATATGGCGGCGAGCAATCTTTGCTGGTGCTGGCGGATGATGAACTGGACGGGGCGCTGGGGCTGGTCATTGAGCAGCAGGGACGAAAATATCCAACCGTTGCAGGATTGCTCATGTTAGGCACGGAATTACTCTTGCGTCAGCATCTGCCTGCCTGCGAAGTCGCTTTTCAGGTGTTACGCGGTACCGATGTGCGTGTCAACGAGTTCTACCGCAAACCATTGCTGGAGACCTTTGAAGAGGTCGAATTACAGTTCAAGCCGTGGGTTGTGGAAGAAGAGATTCAGGTTGGTTTATTTCGCGTTCCCGTGCCGAACTATGATCGCCGCGCCTTTCGCGAAGCCTTCGTCAACGCTCTTGTTCATCGCGACTTCAGTTCATTGGGTGCGGTTCATGTGAAACTGGATGATGAGGGATTGACAATCAGCAATCCCGGCGGATTTATTGAAGGGGTGAATCTCGATAATTTGCTGGTCGCGTCGCCGCGTTCTCGAAATCCTCAGCTGGCGGATATCATTAAGCGGATCGGCTTGGCGGAGCGTACCGGCCGAGGTATCGATCGCATTTATGAAGGCATGTTGCGTTATGGTCGCCCAGCACCCGATTATTCCATGTCTAATGCTTACACTGTCAGTGTTTTTCTTTCAAATGCCGCCGCTGATCTCGATTTCCTCAGGATGGTGGTAGAGCAGGAAGACAAGCTCGGAACCATGCCTATCGACTCTTTGATCATCCTCTCCCGTTTGCGGGAGGAGCGCCGTTTGACAACAGCCGATATTGCTCCATCCGTGCAAAAGCCTGAAGCAAACGTACGGGCCACACTGGAGAAGCTTGTGGAAATAGGTTTTCTTGAACCGCATGGAAACGGCAGAGGACGTACCTATACCTTAAGCGTTCGCCTGTACCAGAACGCAGGTCAGCGGGCAGAGTACATTCGTCAGGCCGGGTTCGCGCCGATTCAGCAGGAGCAGATGGTGCTCAACTACATCGACAAGCACGGTAGCATCAAACGGGCGGACGTCATGGATCTGTGCCACCTCAATGGTTCTCAAGCCTATCGTTTACTTAAAAAATTGTCAGAAAATGGCTTGGTCTGCAAGGCTGGTGAGAAAAAATATGCTGTTTATACACGATAAGAGCAGGTGATATGCTCGTCGTGCATAAGTGCGTATAAATTCTATGCGCGCATGTATAGCGTTGTGCATAACTTTCTGTTATCAGAGTGGATTCCATGGCAGCTGCTTTGCGAGGACAGTGTCCACTAAAACATAGAACAGTTTATTATCGGTAATTACGATGGTTTGTTATCATGTTGAGCTGCAACGGCTTTTCATGCAGCTGCTTTGAAAACAGGAGACTATTGCCCTATTGATGGCATAAGGAGTTGCTGATTTGGCTTTGATTTCGATTCCGAGGCTGATGATTTCGGCTTCGTGGAAGAGCGCCGGGAAGACCACGGTCACGCTGGGGCTGTTGCGTCTGCTCGGACGCGAGGGCCGGCCCGTGGTGAGCTTCAAGAAAGGGCCGGATTATATCGATCCGATGTGGCACCGGGTCGCGAGCGGCAGTGAGTGCTACAATCTCGATACCTGGATGATGGGCGAACAGGCCTGCCGCGACTCGTTCTTGCGTGCCTGCTCCCGAAAACCGGGTTCCGTAGCGCTGATCGAGGGCAATCATGGCCTGCATGACGGTCTGGATATGGCCGGGTCTGACAGCAGCGCAGGCCTGGCGGCTCTGCTCGATCTGCCGGTGCTGCTCGTCATCGACAGCCGCCGGGTGAATCGCGGCGTGGCGGCCCAGGTGCTCGGTCTCCAGGCCATGCCGCCGAAGGTCAGGATCGCCGGTGTCATTCTCAACCATGTCGCCAGCTCCCGGCAGGAGTCCAAGCAGCGCCAGGCCATCGAAACCTTCTGCAAGGTTCCCGTCCTCGGAGCGATCCCTTCGGACGCCTCCCTTCTTCTTCCTGAACGCCATCTCGGCCTTGTGACAGTGGGCGAGGCGTCAGATGCCGAAGCCTTTATCCGCGCAGCTGCCGAACAGGTCGGGCGTCACTGCGACCTGGCCGCTATCCGGGCACTTTTCGACAGCGCCGATTCTATGACAATACCCGAAACCGCCCCGGTATCTCGCCCCAATAAGGACAGGATAGCGAAAATCGGTGTTTTCCGTGATGCAGCCTTCTGCTTCTACTATCCCGACAATCTTGATGCCCTGCGAAATGCGGGAGCTGAACTTGTTTTTATCGATACTTTCAATACATCGATTCTGCCTGATGTCGATGGGCTCTATATCGGCGGGGGATTTCCTGAATCGTTTTTCGAACAGCTCAGCCGAAACGAAGGATTGCAGAGGGATATCCGGGACAGGATCGAGGCCGGTATGCCGGCCTGGGCCGAGTGCGGGGGGCTGATCTGGCTGTGTCGCAGCGCGACGTGGGAGGGATCGAAATGGCCCCTGGCCGGCGTTATTCCTCTGGATATTGTCTACCAGAGAAAACCGGCCGGATGCGGTTATCTCGAACTCGAAAGTTGTACCGGTTCCGGATGGTTCACCGCCGGGGAACGGGTGAGAGCGCATGAATTCCACTACTCGAAGCCCGCAGAGGGAAGCCAGCCCCTTTTCTGCCAGTTCGATCTCTCCAGGGGGTACGGTCTGACCGGCCGTGAGGACGGCATTCTCTACCGGAACCTGTTTGCTTCCTACGCCCATTTTCATGTGGCGGCAACGCCTCACTGGGCAGAGCATTTCGTTGAACTCTCCATCCACTACCGTATGAAACTTGCTGGCGAACAGGGTTTAAATTATAAGGACTTATAACAGGCTATTTTTTTACGGAAAGCTTGATTCATTCATGATATTTTACTAATTATTTAGCTTTCCTGATTAACGCCGTGATTGACAGCCTGATATTCCCTTCAAACACACCATTCTGTGGGAATTCCGGTTTTCAGTTTTGAGAGCCGTCACTGGGTGTACGATTCCCGAGCGGCCATCGATAGTAGAGTACAGACTATAAGCGGGAGACGCATCTTCGGGATGGTGTCGTCCCCATTCATATTGAAACCTTGTTTAACAAAGGAGCATAGCAATGGCAATTGAAGTCAACGGGGCGAGCTACGAGACCGACGAGAACGGCTACCTGGTGAACCTGGACGACTGGAACGAGGATGTTGCGGTCAAGATCGCCGAAGGCGAAGATAT
>Ga0233423_10000538_pt1 | contig 19735 bp, 14 predicted proteins | sample Watercolumn_Mata_FD_180713 | JGI IMG/M metagenome (GOLD analysis project Ga0233423, IMG submission 180713) | Freshwater microbial communities from Lake Matano, South Sulawesi, Indonesia - Watercolumn_Matano_2014_112_MG | ecosystem: Environmental > Aquatic > Freshwater > Lake | place: Indonesia...
GTCAGGTGAATACTATCTCTAAACATAGCGGGAGGTCTTTTCAAACCTCCTGGAGGTGAACCGGGGATTGATGAAGCTTCGTCGAACGAAAGCGGCGGGATGATGCGGAATCCGGGCCGCTCAACCCCGCAGCCCGGTCCACAGCCTTTTATCCTCCCCGGAAAGCGGAAACAGGATGCGGGTTTCCACGAGAAGCCGTTTCTCCCGGTCGACGGTGATCTTCGTCACGCCGAAATGCTCGCCCCTGGACGTGTGCGGATTCACCTCGACGCCGGAGAGGCATTCGGAGAGATGCCGGCGCTTGCTAGCCTGATGAAGGGTGTCCGCCTCCGAAATGGCCATCATGGCCTCGGCGAATTTCCCCTGTATGTCGAAGCAGGCCTCGCTCTGGCTCTGATGGGCCAGGTTCGATTTGTGCTTAATCTGCACGGTCTGCGGGTCCGAGAAAAAAACCATGAAGTTCTTGTCCGAAGGCGGCAGGAGCGGGACATGGTTCGTCGGGTATTCGAACAGGAGCAGGGGTCCTGCTTTCCTATTTTTCCCGGCGAGATCCCGGAGCGTGCGCAGGGCCGCCTTCAGGACAATCCTCCTGGTGTTGTAGTTGATGGCCTGGGCCGTGTCGCTGATGTGGGGCATGAACACAGCCGTCGGTTTTTCACGTTCGAAAAGGGCACAGAGGCGCTTCTGATCCTCCCTGTGGACCTTCTGCCCGCTGTAGGTGCGGTCCGCGCGGAAATTGACGAGCTGCTCCTTTTTGAATCCGAGCGTGCCTGCCCAGTTCAGCGCCTCCTCCCAGCGCATTCGGATCTTTTCCTCCCGCTCGACCGCAGCATCCACGCCCCGGTACCCGGGGGAAATGATGACGATGAGGATGTCGTTGGTCTTGTTTGTCAGGTTAAGAGAGCATCCGAAATACCTGCCGTCATCAGAGTGGGGCAGGAATACGAGCAGCTTCTGATTGGCGGGAAGATCCTTTTCTGTAAATATGTATGGAATCGGCGCCGGGAACACGTTCCGGCGCACAGGCCTGAAAGGTAAATCCGGGTTCATGAAATTTCACTCCATGGTCCAAGAAAAAGTATAACGGCCCGATCCGGCCTGAAGGATGGTCCGTTTTCCATCCTCAAGCAGCTTGATCCCTTCGGATCTGGACGGCGCCTTGCCGTTTTCCGCCAAAGTCCCGCTTTTAACCGAGGGCAGATGCAAAGTGGCTTCCGTATTCGCAGGAATCTCCACGGACAGCCTCATTCTCCCGTCCCGGATTTCCCATTCCGAGGCCACCCTGCCGTACATGGTCCTGAACCAGGCCCCGGCCCTGGTCCAAAGGCCCCCGGGATGCGGTTGAATGAGGATGTGCCTGTAACCGGGATTTTCCTCATCGATCTCGATGCCTGCGGCAAACCTGTACAGCCATTCGCCGATGGCGCCGTATGCGTAATGGTTCAGCGAATTCATGCCCGGGTCCTGGAAACTGCCGTCCGGCTTGATACCGTCCCATCTCTCCCAGATGGTTGTTGCCCCGGCCGTGACCGGATACAACCAGGACGGGTATTCCTTCCTGTTCACCAGGGCGTAAGCGTCATCGAGCTTGCCGCACTCCGTCAAGACCGGGCAGAGCAGGGGCGTGCCCAGGAAACCGGTGGTCAGGTGGGGGCCGAACTGGTTTACAGCCCATCCGAAACGCTTCACCGCCATTTCGCGGACCCTTTCCGGGACAAGATCGAATCCAAGGGCAATGGCATAGGCGGTCTGTGTGTTGTTTGCCACACGGCCGTTCTCCGAGATGAATTCCCTCTGGAACGCCGACTTGATTTTCTCAAGCAGGGCCCCGTATTTTTCAATATCCTCCTTCAGCCCCAGGACGGCCGCCGTCCTCTTCAGAAGGTCCGTGGACCTTGCGAAATAAGCGGCAGAGATGAAGTCCATATCGGTGGTGGCACCCGGATAATCGGAGCGGTCGCTGTGATAGGAAAGCCAGTCGCCGAACGTGAAATCCGTGTTCCACAGAAAGGGATCGATGGCACTGGTAGCTGCCCGGGCACGCATGTATTCCACCCAGGACTTCATGCTCGGATACTGCCGTTCCAGGATGCGCCTGTCTCCATAGCACTGGTACACCGTCCAGGGTACAACCACGGCGGCGTCCGCCCAGCCCGCAGCTCCTGCAGCAGGCGATCCGGGCACGCTGAGCACGTCCGGAATCACGTACGGCACTGCGCCGTTCGGCATCTGATCCGCAGCCACATCGCCCAGCCATTTGGTGAAAAAGGCGGCCACATCCGCATTGAAACAGGCCGTGCGCGCAAATACCTGGGCATCCCCGGTCCAGCCCAGCCGCTCGTCCCGCTGCGGGCAGTCGGTCGGCACATCCACGAAATTGCCTTTCTGGCCCCATTGGATATTATGCTGGAGCTGGTTGACTAGGGAATCCGAACAGGAAAAATTGCCGGCCGGCTTGATTTCGGAATGCACCACGACTCCTGTGATCATGTCCAGGCCGGGCTCCGCGGGACATCCTTCCGCGGCCACGTAGCGGAATCCCTGGAAAGTGAAATGAGGCTCGAAGGTTTCAATGCCTGCCCCTTTGGCGATGTACCGGATGGTCTGCCTGGCTGTCCGGAGATTCGCCGTGTAGAAATTCCCGTTTTTGTCCAGCGCCTCCGCATGCTTCAGGACGATTTCCATGCCCCGCTTCGCCTGGACTTTCAGCCGCACCCAGCCCACCATGTTCTGCCCCATGTCAAACACGGTTTCTCCGGCAGGTGTCTTCAGGATTTTGACCGGGTGTATCTCCTCGATGCGCCTCACGGGCGGACCTGCCGGAGCGATCAACCGGGCCGTACCGGCATCCGTCTTCCGAACCCCTTCCCATGCGGAATCATCGTACCCGGCCCTGCTCCATCCCGTCTTCTCAAGCCTTGCGTCATAAGTTTCGCCGTGGTAAATGTCCGACATCCGGATGGGGCCCGTGGAGGACTTCCATGATTCATCGGAAAGCACCAGCTGCTCCGACCCGTCTTCGTAAACGATATGGATCTGAAGGAGAAGCGCCAGGGTTTCCCCGTACAGCCGGTTTTTCCCTCCCCATGCGAGATGTCCTCTCCACCATCCGTCGCCGAGCGTCACGCCGACCGCATTCTCTCCCTGCTGCAGGAGGCCTGTGACATCAAAGGTCTGGTACTGCAGCCGCTTGCGGTACGCAGTCCAACCCGGAGTCAGAACCTCGTCGCCGATGCGGTTCCCGTTCAATTCCGCCTCGTAAAGCCCGCGGCAGGTGATGTAAGCCCTGGCCGATTTCACGCTCCCGCGAACGGAGAATCCCTTCCTCAGCATCGGGCAGGGATTGGAGAGGGTGTCCTCTCGGAAATCCGGCTCTATCCAGGAAGCTTTCCAGTCCGATGGGTTCAGCAGGCCCGCCTCCCAGAACGCAGGCGCGCTCCATTCCGATTTCCTCCCATGGTTGTCCCAGACGCGCACCTGCCAGTAGAAGCGCTGCCCGGTTGCCGACGCCGGACCTTTGTAGGGCACATGCACGGATTGATACGAATCTCGCATGCCGGTCGCCCAGATGCAGGCCGATTCGGATTTCAACCCTGCCGGGGTTCCGGACACGCGAATCTCATAGGCGGTCTGCATGGTCCCGCGCCTGTCCGATTCCAGCATCCAACTTAGCCTCGGCATGGATTCATCGATGCCGACAGGGTCGGTCTTGTATTCGCATTTCAGGTCGCCGACGGACAGGCCGGCTGAATATGCCAGTACCGGCAGCATGCATAGAATTGCCGTGATCCAGAAGGCCTTGACCGTATTGCAGCATATCATCGCCATGATAACCTCCGGTTTTCGCAGAAAGGACAGCCGCATGATGGAATGGAGAGTGTGAATCTGTCAGCAAGTGAATTCCCGGCTGCAGGCTGCGCTGCCAGCGAGGGGAAATGAACCCCCTTCTTCCTGCAGATCGAAGATCCACAGCATCCCGCTGCCGCCTGGCTTCATTGCCGGTTTTCATGTATTTTACAAATCAAATTCGAGTATGTCAAGCAGTCATAAAAATAAAGCCGCCCCGATGGAACCGGGACGGCTTTGGAGGAAGAGAGATGATGTGAGAGGAGGCCGAGAATAAACCCCTAAGGCGACCCCTAAAGAACCCCCGCAGGTTCTTGACGAACCTGGCTGCTGATTATCTGACTGTTGATCTTGCAACAGCCATACCAAAAAGGGGACAGTAGAACTTATTTATTGTTTCTATTGATTTTATGTTGTCCTGAACACGTCGAATCAATGCCAGGATCAATATGGCTTCTGGCCGGATTCAAGCCGCCGGGGGGATGAAGATGAGGCAGGAGGGCGGTGTCATCCTGGGTAGGACGGGCTGCATGATTCCCTGCAATAGCAATAATTCTTTCATGCAACCTGTGGCTGGGAACCTCACACCAGGGATCCAGGGCGGGATAAACGGGGTTCGTGATTCGGGACTCGGGGCTCGGGAATCCGTCAATCGTCGATGTTCGATCGTCGATCGGAAATGATCTTTCCCGCAATCGCCTCTTCAAACGGCGGATAAAGAACGCCCTTTTCCGTGATGATCCCCGTTATGAATTCATGCGGGGTCACGTCGAAGGCAGGGTTCAGCACCGCAACGTTTTCCGGAACGGTACGGACCCCGAAACTTTCCGAAATCTCCCGTGCAAGCCTCTGCTCGATCGGTATATCCCCACCGCATAAAGTGGATGGATCGATCGTGGATACTGGAGCTGCCACATAAAAGGGGATTCGGTGCGCGCGTGCCGCTATGGCCAGGCCGTAAGTCCCGATCTTGTTCGCCGCGTCCCCGTTGGCAGCGATGCGGTCCGCACCGACCAGTACGCAATCGATCTTCCGCGTTTTCATGACATGGGCAGCTGCGGAGTCGCAGATGACCGTGACGTCGATGCCGGACTGCCGGAGCTCCCAGGATGTCAGCCTGGCGCCCTGAAGCAGCGGCCGTGTCTCGCATGCATAAACCTGCACGTGCTTCCCGGATTCTGCGGCTGCATAGACGACTCCCAGCGCAGTGCCGAAATCCGCCGTGGCCAGCGCTCCCGCATTGCACAGCGTGATGACTGCTGCCGGATCGGGAAGCAGGGACGCGCCGTGCCGGCCCATGAGCCTGCATGTGCTGCGGTCCTCCTCCAGGATCAGCAGAGCCTCTTCCAAGAGCCCGCTGCGGATTCTTTCCACTCCCGCACCGGAATCGTGATTCAGGCGTTTCTCCATTCGGGCGACCGCCCAGAACAGGTTCACGGCTGTCGGCCTGGTGGATGCGAGCAGGGATCCCGCCTCCCGCACGGCCTGCGCCATTCCCGCCTCATCCTTTCCTTCGAAATTCCTTGCAGCGAGCGCCATCCCCATGGCTGCAGCTATTCCGATGGCCGGGGCCCCTCGGATTTTCAATTCCCTGACCGCATCCGCCAGCACCGGTATGTCCCGGATATCCAGGTATGCCAGTTCCCGGGGAAGCAGGGTCTGGTCGATAATGCGGATGCAGCCGTCTCTCCAGGCTATGGTCTCTACAGGCAGGTTTCACTCCCCGGTCAATTGGACGACGATGCGCCTCGTTCTGGGCCTGTTGTCGCAGTCGATCAGGACAATCTGCTGCCAGGTCCCGAGCAGCAGCTGCCCATCCTTGAACGGAACGTTGAGCGATGGCCCGAGCAGGGACGCCCGCACATGGGAATGGCCGTTTCCGTCATGCCAGGTGTCGTCGTGATGGTAATCCGCATCCGAGGGCGCGATCCGGTCCAGCGCTTCCGGGATGTCCTTCTTCAATCCCGGTTCATACTCCATCGTGGTGATTCCGGCCGTGGCTCCGGGCGCAAAGACCAGAGCCTGGCCTTCCGAGAAACCGGATTTCCCAAGGCATTCCTGAATGCGGCCCGTCAGGTCCACGATGTCGCTTCCGCCCTTCGAGGGGAGTTCGATGAAATCCGTCAGGATCCGCATTTATTTCCTCAGTTTCACCAGTTCGGCGGACTCTCCAAAAACAGAAACGTACCTCTGGATGAACCCGGCCAGGTCATAGGAATGGCTCTGCGGTCCGGGGGTCTCGAGCACATAGGTGGCTGCGAGCGTGCCCATGCGGCCTGCCGTTTCCCAGGATAGCCCTTTGGCGAGGCCCTTGACCAGGCCTGCGCGGAACGCATCGCCGACGCCTGTTGGGTCCATCACCTTTTCGGGCGGCGCGACCGGGATGCGGATTTCGCCGCTCCGGTTGCGTATGGAGGCCCCCTGTTCCCCAAGCGTCACGATCAGGTTTTCGGTCAGGGAAAGTACGGCCTGCTCGTCGAGTCCGGTCTTGTTCCTGAACAGTTCGTACTCGTATTCGTTCAGGATCAGGATGAATGCCTTTTCCGCGCCGCTCCTGAGTTCGTCGCCCGAGAGCCGGACAACCTGTTGGCCGGGGTCGAAGATGAAGCGTGCCCCGGCGGCTCTGCATTCCACAGGATACTTCAGCATGGCCTGCGGGTCGTTCGGGGATACGACGACCATCGCATCCGGACCCGCGTTCCTGAGGAACGGCGCCAGGGAGATGCGCCTGGCGTGCTGCATGGCGCCCGTGTAAAAGGAGCAGATCTGATTCCCCTTCAGATCCGTGTTTGCGAAAAACGATGCAGTGAAAACGCCCTGTATTTCCCAGACGCCGGAGACATCCACGCCTTTTTTTTCCAGCCAGGCGCGGTATTCGGTGAAATCCTCCCCTGCGGATCCGATCAGAATGGGCCTCTCCCCAAGCAGGGCGAGGGAGTAGGCGATGTTCGGCCCGCATCCGCCGCGCTGTTTTTTCATGGCGTCGACCAGGAAACTGACGCTGATCGTGTCGAGCTTGTCCGGGATGAAATGCTCCGAGAAATTCCCCGGGAAGGACATCAGGTAATCGTAGGCAATGGAGCCTGTGACGAGTGTCTTCAATTCAACCCTCCTGGATGGTTCCCCTCATTTCTGCAGCAGCAGGGTTCGCACGGCGCAATGCCGGCTGCCGCCCGAACTCCTGTAATCGATTCGCATGAGATAGACGCCGCTGCTGAAGAGGCCGCATCCGGAAATGTCCCAGTCGATCGTCCGGATTCCGGCCCTGCATGCGCCGGAATGGAGAGAGGTGCACCGCTTGCCCTGGCTGTTGAAAATCTGCACCTCCAGATCCCCCGGTTCCGGAAGATAGAGGAGCACATGCGTGGCGCTGTTGAACGGATTCGGATAATTCCTGGAAACAAAAAAGGAATCTGGTGTCCTGCCGCCCCCCTGCCCAGCGGAGGACGTGGTCTGGGTCGACGTCGTACGGAAAGTGCCCGTCACGGCCAGGGAACGATTCCCGTGCTCGTCCGTTGCCTGAATCCAGAAATAGTAGAGCATGCCCGGGGCGAGCGCTTCCCCGAATGCCGCATGCGTCAATCCGCTGTCCAGCACGGCGATGGGGCGCTGGGAGGCTGTGCTGTCAAATCCGATCCACGCCTCCGAGCGCGCATTCTTCGTGGTATGCCATGCCAGGTGCACAGTCGAATCCGTCACATGGATGACGCGTACGCTGTAAATGCGCGGCACAGTCGAATCCCTGTCCGTACGGAAGGAATCCGGCGCGGACATCTCCTTGTTTCCGTTGCCGTCCTTGGCCTGTATCTGGTAATGATACCAGATGTCCGGCAGGAGCGAATCGGCAAAGGCCTCGTGACGCATGCCTGTATCCGCAGCTGCGACGGGCCGCCAGGTTTGTCCGCCGGCAGGTTTGATCATCAGCAGGCAGGAGGCCTCCTCCGAAGTGCGCCAGGCCAGGTGCAGGATCGAATCCGTGACATATTTAATGCGGATGTCCTGGATGCGCGGCGCAATCGAATCGCGTCCCGTGCGCAAGGAATCCATGACGGACATCCCTTCGTTTCCGCGGCCGTCCCGGGTTTTTATCCGGTAATGATACCAGGTGTCAGGCAGCAGAGAATCGGCAAAGGCTCCGTGATGCATACCGGTATCCGCAGCAGTGATGAAACGCCAGATTTCTTCGCCCGCAGGCTTGATCATCAGCAGGCAGGACGCCTCTTCCGTGGTAATCCAGCTAAGGGTTGCGGTTGAATCTGAAATGCCGGACACGCGGAGTGCCTCGACCAGCGGGACCGTATGATCAGCGAGGGTCCAGAAGCTGAAAAAGGATTCCCTGGACAATCCCTGGCTGTTCGCCGCGTTTATTTTCACGAAGTATTGGGTCGTGTCCAGCAATCCGCGTATCCAGGTGCGATGTAAAGTGCCGGATACGGGATCCGTCACCGAATTCCGGTAAAGAGTCTGGGTATCATAAAAGACGATCCCTGAAGTCGGTTCGTTGGTCGCCCACAGAATCAGGGCGCATCCGGGGCCGAGGCTGTCAACACGCGCCAGGGAGAATTCCGGAGGCCGGGGCCCGGAAGAAATCGTCCGGAATTCAATCGTGTCGCTGACTGCGCTGTCTTTTGCTGCGTCCCAGGCCACAATAAAAAGATGGTATTTTTTATCCGGGATAAGAGGGTGAAGCAGTTGCCGGTGATCATATGAAAATCCTGCATCGCCCGGCTCAATCACCTGTTTCGATGCTTTGCTTTCCAGGATGATGCGCCCGGAGCAGGGTTTGCTGGCGGCCCAGAGGAGTACAGCAGACGTATCCCCGATGGATTCCACTTTCAAATCCAGGAACGCCCAGGTTTCCCTGAAGAAAGCCTGAAGCGTGACGGAATTGCTCAACAACACGGTGATTTCGGGATTCTGAGAGGTTGAACCGACCCCCCAATGGCTGAAGGCGTATCCCTTTTCGGGATCGGCGCGCAGGGTCACAGATAGGTTTTTGAAGTATTTTCCAGACCAGGGGAATTGTTCGATCGGGATGGAATTGACTTTGATGGATCCCAAGCCAACCGGCTCTGAAACGTTGACCCTGTTCATGGTCTCCGTCAACCCGAAAAATCCGGCGAGCTGTTCCTGCATGACCCTCGGGCGTTCCTCGATGAATCCTTTCTTCAGATTAATGTAATTTCCCCAGCCGCCCTCATACAGATCCTTCCACCGCGCTGTCTCGCGCAGGATCTCGGGATTCAATTGATCGATGAGGCTGTTCAGGCGCCACCGGACATGGTTGGCTGAAAGATGGGTGTTCAAAAGATCGCAGAAACGCGTGATGAAAGTGACGCGGCAGGACGGATTCTCGAGCAGTTTGCGCATGATCAGCGTGCTCCACATCAGATCGATGTTGTCCTCCGCACGCAGGTCCGTCCTGGGTTCGGACCGGAGGGCCCACTCCAGGGTGCGTCTCGTGGCAGGAGCCATCCAGGCCGCATCCGTATCCCAAAGCGCATGCCGCCACCGGGGATCCCCCTCCCGGTCGCGGAATCTTTCGATGTTCTTCTGCGGCCAGTCATTGTTGGCGCTGAATATATTCAAAATATAATAATCTATGTAATTTCCGATGTCCAGGTAATCCCGGCCTGCCGAGTTGAAATTGAAATCAAGTCGCATGTCCGCGTTGCGGAAAAAATTCAGGGTCTGGTCCCAGTAGACGCGGTCGCCTTCCACTACGTCCAGGTTGTAATTGTACCATTCGGATTTGATGAAATCCGGGTCCTCGATGCCGAAATGGTCCTCGATAAAAAACCGGTCTATCCTCTCGCGTATCCAGTATATGCCCCAGTACGCTCCGTTCAGGTACAAAACCACGGGCGTGAAACCGGAAATGATCCCGCCAAGGGGATACCCCAGGGCAGGCGACAGGATATTGGGGATCAGGCCGGCCTGTAGGACAAGCCGTTTGAAACGCCGGAAATCGGTTTGTGGAAAGAGGGGATAATCCAGGTTGTCCAGGCCGTATTCATCCCGGAAATAGAGTCTGAAATTTTTCTTGTCCCGGTACCGCGAAGTCTGACCGTGAATCCGTATCCCTGCAGGGGCCTGAAACCGCGTGAGGCCCGTCTCGATCAGCGATATGTCACAGGGCCTCTCCCATTCCTCGCCCTCATTCAGGGGATTCTCATAAATGCCTGTCTCATCCGACCACAGGTCGTCCGGAGACATGACAATGGAGAGGGCCGGAAGGCCGGCCTGTTCACCGATGAAATAGGTCCTGGTTTCGATGCTGCTGACGCGCACATCGTCCAGAAAAACGGCCATCCGGACGACGGTGGTAGATTTCAACGCGAGTGGAGAGCTGTATGGGGTGCTCGAAGGGCCCGGCGGGTCGCCGCTGGTCGTGTACCGGATGACGCCTTCTTCAAGATCCGTATCTGCGGACAGGGAAAATCCCACCGGATAAGATCCGCTTTCCGGGAGATGCAGTGCCGCGGCCGGGATGTTCGAATGGCCGGGAGAGGGCTCCTGGAATATCCTCATTTTTCCGGACCCGTCCGGAAAACGGCCGAACGACCGGTCCGGGGATTGAAAACCGAAGGACAGGCTGTCCAGAACACGGCCGTCAGGGGCATAGAGTCCGATAAATTCCCCATCTGCATCCAGCTTGAAATCCGCATGCAGTTCGGAATCCGAAACAGTGTCCTTTCCGGAAGCCCAGACGAGCAGACAGGCGCCCGGCTGCAGGAGGACGCCTGGAAACACCCATTTCCGGATATTGCCGCGATTGTCCGACAACGTACAACCCGCCAGGCCTGCGGGATCGGGGCCGGGATTGAACAATTCCAGCCAGTCCGAAAATTCCCCTTCAAAGTCCTCAATCAGGGTCTGATTCGAGGCGCAGAACTCATTGATGAGTACGGTCTGTGCGGAGACAGACAGGCAGCAGATGGAGAGGCTGAGAGAAACCAAACGGACCCCGCCCGGGCATTTACAAATGATCCAGCCGGACATATTGAATGGTATCCTTTCGATCACATCCTCTCCGGCGCGGAGATGCCGAGCAAGGAAAGACCGTTCGCGAGCACAATGCGCGTGGCCTGGCAGAGCGCTATCCTGGCCTGCGTGAGCGGGATGTTGTCCGTCACCACGCGCAGCGCGGCGTCTACCTTGCCCGTGTGCTGGAACCGGTGATAGACATTCGCGACTTCCTCCAGATAAGCGGGGATCCTGTGCGGCTCGAAATGAAGCGCGGCCTCGGCGGTCTCGCGCGGGAATTCCTTCAGGATCTTGACCAGATCCAGTTCCTCATCGGCCGCGAGCAGGCGCAGGTCCACATGGCCGGCGAATTCCGGATCGATGCCTGCGGACCGGGCGTGCTGGATGATGCTGCATATCCTCGCATGCGCATACTGCACGTAGTACACCGGGTTTTCATCCGACTGCGTCTTGGCCAGGGTCAGGTCGAAATTGAGATGGCTGGACATGGAGCGGTTGAGGAAAAAATACCGTGTCACGTCCGGCCCGACCTCGTCCATGAGCTCGTCCAATGTGACGAAATTGGCCTTGCGCGTGGACATCTTGATTTTTTCCTTGCCCTCGGTCAGGGTCACGAATTGATGGATCAGCACCGTGACCCGGGACGGATCGTATCCCAGGGCCTTCATGCCCGCCAGGACATCCGGGTAGGTCGCGATATGGTCCGCCCCGAATATGTCGATGACCCGATCGAATCCGCGGTCCATCTTGTCCTTGTGATAGGCGATGTCCGGGAGGCGGTAGGTCGGCTCGCCCGTGGACTTGACGATGACGCGGTCCTGGTCCATGCCGAGCTTCGAAGTCCTGAACCACACGGCGCCGTCCTTGTCATAGGCGAGATCCTTTTGCCTCAGCGCCTGGATCACGGTGTCGATTTTCCCTGTTTCGTAAAGGGATTTTTCGTTGTAGAACACGTCGAAGACAATGCCCAGCCTATTCAGGGTCGCCTTGATGTCGCTGAAGATCGCCTGTTCCGCCCGGTTCTGAAACAGGGCGAGATGCGATTCCTCCCGCAGCCCCCCGCCCTTTTCCTGAAGTACGCCGCGGGCGATGTCGCGGATGTACTCTCCCTGGTAATAGTCCTCGGGGAATTCGACCGTTTCTCCGGCCAGCTCCAGGTATCTCCGCCGCACGGAATCGCCCAGGATGCGCATCTGCCTGCCGGCGTCGTTGAAATAGTACTCCCGCGTGACCGAATGCCCGGTGGCTTCCAGCAGCCTCGCGATGGTGTCCCCGATTACGGCCTGCCTGCCGTGGCCGATGGTCAGGGGACCCGTGGGATTCGCGCTCACGAATTCGACCTGTGTCCTCAGGCCCTTTCCGTGCTCTGAGCGTCCGTAGTCCTTCCTTTGAGCGAGTATCTCCCCGAGACTCCTGTAGAGAATGCCTTTGCCCAGGAAGAAATTGATGAATCCCGGCCCTGCCACGTCCGCCTTGTCAATGCCGTCCGGAAGGGTCAGATGCTCCAGTATCAGCCCTGCAACCCTCCGCGGGTTCTGCTTGATACGCGGGGCGATTTTCAAAGCCACGTTCGTGCCCAGATCGCCGTGCTCTTTCTGTTTCGCGACTGAGAGATCGACATCCTCGGCTGTAAGGCTTCCGAATCCGGCCTTCGCAACCGCTTCCAGCAACGCGTTCCTGATTTCGGCTTCATGGGATTTCATTCGTCCGGTTCCCCCAGGGTTTCCGTTTCCGCATCCATCCAGAGCCTCTCCAGCCTGTAAAAATCCCGCGTATCCCGGTAGAACACATGGACGACCACGTCGATGTAATCCAGGAGCACCCAGTGCAGATGCGAGTACCCCTCCCGGTGCCAGGGCCTTGCCCCCTCTCCGCGCAGCCCGTCCTCCACCGCATCCGTGATTGCCCTCACCTGGTTTTCGGAATCACCGTGACAGATGACGAAATAATCGGCCAGGGTGGTCAGGGGTTTCACGTTGAGGATCAGGACGCGCCTGGCTTTTTTCGTCAGGGCGCATTCCGCAGCCCTGCGGGCCAGTGCATGCCCGGTCAGCGTCATGCAGTCATTTCTCCATGTTTTGCCAGACCTTGAGCTTCCGGAAGTCCTGGCCGATGATCACGGTGGCATCGACCAGAAACGCTTCGTTGATTTCCTGGACGACCCTCTGCGTATCCATGCCGAGCAGGTCCGCCACATGGACGGCATTGAGCATGTTCCCTTTCCTGTCCACGACCAGGGTTTTCGGCATGTTGAACTTTTCAACTTCCAGTTCCTTGTAATTGTCTGTTTTCACCACATCCACTCCCCTTGCGCGCAGATAATCCGTGAATTTATGCGCCACCCCCGAAACACCGCAGCCGTTCAGCACCTCCACCTGCAGGGTTTTCCTGCGGTCAACCTGGATATCCGTCGTTCCGGGCAGGTTCACGGGCGATTTTTCGCATTGATGCACGGCGGACACAATGAGCACCAGGTCCACGATGATGAAAAAAATGATCAGGCCCTTGAGCAGGCCGTTTTTCCATCCGCCGCCGGATCTGGGCTTGCGCTGTCTGGCTGCATCGGGTATGGTGGACGGCTTCGTGAGAGGGCGGTTTCTTCGTCTTCTCAAAAACATGGCGCCTCCCGGAATCCAAAAAAAAATGACCGGGGATGCCTCTCCCGGTCCGGAAATGGAGTTGACAGCTATGCGGCAGCCGGAGAATGCATGGGGATGCCTGTCATCGGCTCCAGTAATAGGGGTTGAAAAACGGCGCAGGGATCTGCTCGTAATCCAGCGTGATGGTCATATTCGGAGACGGCTTGTACTGGAGCATGGCGTTCTGGATGAAAAGGGTGCCGCCTGCCTGATTCCGCCCGTCCGGGGCCCCGAACGGCTGATGCATGTACCCGATGCGGATCTGGGCGAACAGGGGATCTGAGAATTTGTATTTCATGGTGTTCAGGTACAATCCCCGGTTCATGCTCCCGGCGCCGGACGATGCAAACGCCACGGAATAACTCTGCTCCATCGAGAATTTGGCCGGATCCAGAAGCGCGTTCAGAAAACCGCTGGGCTTGATGCGCAGCCCGGCCGCATTTTCCTTCACCAGCCCGGAGGATCCCTGGGAAAGGCAGGCCCCTGTCACGAACAGGACCAGCATTGCTGTTTTCGCTCGGTTTTTCATTCTGCCCCCTGCGTCCTGTCATAAAACCTTTAAAAATAAATGAAAAATTGACAAAAAGTCAATCTCTTTTTTGTCGGAAAAACAAAGATGAAGAGCGGTGTTTTACCCCACACCGCCGATCATCCACCCCCTCCCGGAGGTCTTTCCTGATCAACGGAACTTCCCGGAGGTGATTTTAGCAAAATCCTTCAGCGGACAAGCGTCATGCGCTGCCTGGCATGGAAAGAACCGGCTGTCACGGAAACGATGTAGACTCCGGACGATACGGCTGTGCCGCCTGAGTCCTTGCCGTCCCATGCGGTCCAGTAGGCGCCTGCAGACTGTTCTCCCTCGAACAGGGAGCGCACCTGCTTTCCGAGCATGTCGTAGACAAGCACCTGGACGCGCAGCGCGGATTTCGAATCCGGGATGTCGTACAGGATGCGCGTTTGGCCGTTGAATGGATTCGGCACATTGTCGTACAAGCGGAAGCTGCCCGGGGTGTCCAGGGAATACCGGTTCCCGCCTGGAATGTAGTGTATGTCCGCAAGAAGTTTTCCGTCAGGATCCAATGAGACGCTGTCCGGCTTGAAGGGAAGTTCCAGCGTCCAGACTTCCACACCGTTTCTCGCCCATACCGTGCTGTCCATGCAGCGCTCCCCGGAGCAGCAGCGCAGGTCCACCGGGAAGACGAAATTTTCCGCATCCCCCTGAACCTGTTCCGCATCCACGACCACGCGCCAGGTGTCCGCATACGCGGGTTCCGAATACCATCTGTAACGGATGTCCGGGAATCCCTGCCTGTAGATCCACTGTGTAAAAAACCAGCCCAGATCCGTGCCGGAAACGGATTCGCACACGGACCGGAAGTCATGGATCGACGCGTTCCTGTAACAGTACTGACGGAAATAGGTCTTCAATATCGCATGGAAGGCGGAATCCCCGACCACTGCCCTGAGCATGTGCAGGATGAATCCGCCCTTGTTGTAGATGATGCCCCAGTTGAACAGCTCCCCGTCAGGCGGGTCGAATACGGGAAAATCGTGCTTGCGGGCCTGGGTGAAATACGCGGTGCTCATCCGTCTCGTCTTGTCCCGGAAGGCCTCCATTCCATAGAGATGCTCCACAAACAGGGCCTCGGAGTACATGGCGAACCCCTCGTTGAGCCAAATCTCCGGCCAGGAGGCCAGGGTGACTGCGTCACCCCACCACATGTGCGAAAGCTCATGCGAGAATCCGTGTTCAATGCTGAGATCGCCCTGAAGCCATTTACTGTTGAACGTGGTCATGGTCTGATGCTCCATGCCGCCCACATGAAAGGGCTCGACCTCCGCCATGCCGTATTTTTCGAACGGATAGGGCCCGAACCGGTCCGAGAAAAAGGCCATCATGTCCTTCATGTGGACGAAATCCGCAGCAGCCTTGGCCGAATCAGACCGGAACACGTAATAAGGCATTTCGATGGAATCCCCTTCCGCATCGATGAACCATTCCGACCAGTCCGTGTATTCGCGTGACATGGCCACGCAGACCAGATAGGTGGCCGCTGGAAAAGACGTGGACCAGTGATACGTCCTGGCCCTGCCGTCCCTGCTGGAATTCACGCTTTTCAGGAGCCCGATGGATGCGACCCTCACTTCAGCGGGGACCGTGACGAAAAGCTCGGCAGTGGCCTTGTCCCACGGCACGTCGCGGCAGGGGAACCAGCATCTGGCATCCTCGGGTTCGGACATCGTATACGCGCATTTCGGAGGATAAAAATAGAAACCGTCCTGGTCCGGGAACGCCCAGTACCTCAGGGAAATCGTGAAAGTGTCCCCGGCGGCGAGGGCTTCGGGCAGGTACAAGTCCACTTTCCCCTTTGCTGTGGAAGGATTCAGGGACAGCCGCCTGAAATGCACGGCCTCGAACTCGAGACCCACCGCATCCAGGGAGATGCGGGTCAATGAATCACGGTTCGACCGGATGTGCAGGGTCGCCAGCCCTTCGAATTGACTGGTGATCAAGGGGAAAGTCAAATCCAGCCTGTAATGGAGCACATCGAAATCCGGCAGGTCCCCGGATGAAATGCCCGGAATCCGTTCCTCTGCGGCCAGGGACCGCCTGCGCATTCTCCCCGGTTTGCTGTCGGCCTGTGGCAGGACATCCCCGTGGAGGAGAAGGAGCAGGGCGACCGGAATAACCGGACGGATAAGGTTTTGAATCATTTTCATAAAATGTGATCCCCGTTTATGATCCACCTGCGAATTGAAGCTCCCCGCCGCAAGCGGCGGGGAATCTTCGATCTTTAAGGAAGAAAACAATTATATTCGCTCGCTTACCCCGGGGCAAGCCCCGGGGAATGCGCTCGCTGAAAGATTCATCACCTCCGGGAGGTCCATTCCATGGACCTTACGGAGGTGGATCACTCCTTCTGTTTTATAAACGCCAGCCGGTCTTTTTTGGATCCGCCGGCATCGCCTCCGGCAGCCTTTCCCGAACGGCCGCGCCCCAGCACGAGCAGGTTGCCTGCAGCGATGAGCAGGATGCCTGCCAGGGACCAAGCCGACCATTGGTATGCCTCGAATGCAGCCGAAAGTCCCAGAGCGATGACAGGCACCACCAGCGGCCCGTATGCGGCCCTGTCCGCGCCGATCGCCTGGATGAGCGTCATGTAGCACCAGAACGCGGCGATGGATCCGAACAGGGCGAGGTAGGACAGGGAGCCGATATACCTGAAAGAGGGTTCGAAGACAAATCGCTTCCCGAGCGCCAGGATCAGGACCAGGAGGAAAAGCGCGCCGTATCCCATGGAAAGGGCGTTCGTCTGGAAAATCGGCAGGCCTGTCTTTCCGTTGCGCTCCGAGGCGATGTTGCCGAGTGAATACACAACCGTGGAGCAGATGCATAGGACGAGGCCCTGGAAGCTGCGGTCCGTCCAGCTCAGCGTCTTCAGTTCCGGCATGAAAATAAGGGCAATGCCCGCTATGCCGAGAGCGGCGCCCGACAGCACATGCCCGCGGAAGGGTTTCCCGATGAAGAGGCGGCCGTTCACGATGTTCATGAATATCAGGGACGACGTCACGACAGCCGCCAGCCCGCTCGTGATCAATCTCTCGGCCGCGTACACCATCCAGTATCCGACCGAGAACATGAGGAATCCCTGCAGGGCGATCCACGCGTGCTCCTTTGCCCGGAACTTGAGAGGAAGCGACCGCAGCCTGCATATGCCGATGGACAGGAGCGAGGCAAGGGCAAACCTGTAAAAAACCGAAACGAGGGGATCGACCCTGCCGAGCTGGAACGTGATCGCGAGCCAGGTCGTGCCCCAGATCAGGATCGTGCAGAGGTAAAGAACCAGGATGCGCATCAGGGATTCCTCTTGATATCAGCAGGCCCGGGTGAGGCCGGACCCGCCTTTTGACTCCTGAAAAACAGATAATAAACCGGCACACCGGCCGTCACGGTCAGCAAGGCGATGGATGAAGAGACAGGCCTTTCCATGAAGGCCAGGATGAGCACCAGGATGCAGGGCAGCAGGTAAAAAAGTTCGATCAAGGGATGGCCCGGCGCCCTGTACCCGCGCCGTCCGAGGCGTCTCAATTTGAACATGCCGAACACGGTGAAAATCGGGAACAGGCCCAGGGAAAACCCCATATAGGTCAATATCTGGTCAAAGGTGCCGGAAAGAACCATGCAGCCTGAAAACAATCCCTGCAGGACAATGGCCTTGCGCGGGATTTTCAAATCCGGGTGCACATTCGAAAAGACCTTGAAGAAACAGCCGTCCCTGGCCATGGAATAGTAAACGCGCGGGCCCAGGATCATGAATGCGCTGAGGGATGAAAAAAGGGCGAATGCAATCAGCAGGGAGAACAGGACTTCCGCAAGACGGCCGAAAAGCATGCCTGCAGCCAGCCCGCCCACGGACACGACACCCTGCATGCTTTCAGGCGGTACGGCGTAGACGTAGAGAGCGTTCAGACACAGGTACAGCGCGGCCACAACCCCGGTCCCGGCCAGCAGGGAAAGCGGGAGATTCCTCTCCGGATTCCTGATTTCTGATCCGATATAGGTGGAGGCGTTCCAGCCGCTGTACGCGAACAGGATCCACATCAGTGAAAGGCCGGCCGTTTTGAATCCTGCGAGACCTCCCGACCAGCCGTTTCCCGATGAAAAATGGCGGAAGTCCCCTTTGCCGGAAAAAACACCGAGCAGGATGAGCCCCGCAATCAGGCCGACTTTGAGAAGGGTCAATGCGTTCTGCACCTTCAATCCCCGCTCGACCCCCCTGATATGGATGCCGGTGAAGAGAGCGATCACGGACAGGGACAGGAGCTTTTTGACAAGCGCCTGAGAGCCGGCAAATTCGGACAGCACTGGGAAGGCGCGCAGAAAGTATTCGCTGAACCCGATCGAAGACGCAGCTATGGGCGCGGAAAATCCGACCACGAAGGACACCCACCCGCTCAGGAATCCGGCCAGGGGGTGATAGAGCCTGGAGAGAAAATAGTATTCGCCGCCCGCTTCAGGCATGGCCGCGCCCAGCTCTCCGTAGCACAGGGCGCCGCACAGCGCGATGACCGCCCCTGCAGCCCAAAGTACGAGCATCAGGAGCGGATTCTTGAGCTCTGCCATGATCAGGCCGGATGTCGTAAAAATACCGGCCCCGATCATGTTGGCGATCACAATGTTCGCTGCAGGGAAAAGACCCACCCTCCTCTGCAGGTCGACTCCTGTATGATTGAAGCGCCCCGCCGCAAGCGGCGGGGAATCATTGATCTGCAGGGAAGAAGTCATTGGGATTCGCTCGCTCATTCCGCGGCAAGCCGCGGGGAATGCGCCCGCTGTCAGATTCAACGCCATGCCCGCCCGATGCCGTCTTTTTGATGCTGATCGAAATGCCTCCCCCCGAGAGGTCCAGCGTCGTTTCCCAGCCCGGCAGGCCGGCCACATAATCGTAAAACTCCCCGGCGCCCCTCCTGCCTTTCCCGTAAACGTTGTGCGCCGTATAACAGCCTCCCGGAACGATTTTGTTTTCGAGCGCCATGAAATAGTTTTTGTACCAGTCCTTATCCGCATCGCAGAAAACGAAATCGAATGGGCCGTCAAGCTCCGGGACCAGGTCATGCGCGTCCGCAAGCCTGGCATCGATACAGTCCGAAAGGCCAGCCGCCTCGAAGTTTTTGACCGCCTGCTCCAGGCGGCCTTTGTCGTAATCGATCGTGATCAGCTTCCCGCCGGTCTTGCTGAGCGCCCAGGCGATCCAAATCCCCGAATGACCTGTCGACGTGCCGATTTCGAGCGCTTTTTGATACCCGTTCCGGACGATGAGGGAATGGAGCAATTTTCCGTCCGATTCGGGTATGTTCATGTCATGCCAACTGCCTGAATGTTCTTCGAGGAATCCACGGACCCTTGCGTCAAGAGCAGGATTTTCGACAAGCTCCTGCGCAGCGCCCGTTCCGACCAGGGATAAAAGAACAGCCGTGAAAAATGCGGCTGTTCTTTGAAAGAACCTGCAATGCATGTCAGCCTCCATCACTTCATCGCCTCCGCAAGGCGACCATAGCACCCCGGTATGGAAATGCCTCACTACAAATATGATCCCAGATACCAGATCCCAGATGAACGATCTCGGATTTGGTAGAATCACCTCCGGTTACTATGTTATGAAAGTAACCGAAGATTGATTTGAAATAGAAGAAAAAGAGGGCTACCTTTTCCTTGAAAACGTCCATAAAGGACACGTTTTATAACGTGGTCTCAACGAGCC
>Ga0233423_10000539_pt1 | contig 19667 bp, 19 predicted proteins | sample Watercolumn_Mata_FD_180713 | JGI IMG/M metagenome (GOLD analysis project Ga0233423, IMG submission 180713) | Freshwater microbial communities from Lake Matano, South Sulawesi, Indonesia - Watercolumn_Matano_2014_112_MG | ecosystem: Environmental > Aquatic > Freshwater > Lake | place: Indonesia...
GAAAATGCTTCCGAAAGGGGCTTTGAAAAGAAAATCACCGGACCTGGACCGCACCGGGAATTCGTCCTCCAGGATCACCGCATGCGGCCCCTTCTTCCAGATCCGCTCCTGTTTCAAATCCACAGCCGCCGCATCGCGCGCCGGTATCCACCCCAGGGCCACGTGAGAATCCGCCAGCAGCCATGCACCGTCCATGCTCACATGGACAACGCGGATCGGCGTGTTGACCGCCAGGGACGCATTCTGCATATAATCGAACGGATACCCTTCACCCGGAAGCTCGAAGTTGAAAAAAAGAGGTTTGTGTGTGGGCAGCACCCGCAGATCCGTGTTCGCCGTTGTGATTGCATTGTACCCGGAATTGGGATATGTCTCGAACCAGGCGTTTTTCTCGAGTTTCCCGAACCATCCGCTGTCCGGGGGCTGCCTGTTTTCCGCATACACTTCCCTGCCGGAATAGGCTGTAAAACCCCAGGATGCAGCATCCCTCCCCTGCCTGGGCCTTGTCCGATTCCACACGGCAAAATAAAGTGAATCGAAACGGTTTTCCAGCCTTTTCTGACAGTCACCGCTGACGACGAGGCTGTCGGCGTTTTCCGGATCCAAGTAGCTTGTGTTGTCCTGCTCCAGTTCGCGGATGTCACGGAACAGGCCTGGCGGAGCTGCGCATCCTGCAAGGAACACGCACAGGGCAGACAGCAGGAAGCCTTGAAAGACGGCAGCGGTCCTGTCTGGTTTATTACAGCGATGCACGGATCCCGTCCAGTGTCGTGCGGCACTGCGGCGCCATCCGGAAGAACTTTTCGAGCTTTCCGCAGACATATTCTTTGCAATGCGCACAGTTCGCGACCTTTTTATTTCTTCCGCACAAACGGATTTCACAGACCCTGCAATGGCTGAAAACAGGTTCGACATCAGACAGGCAGCCCTTGCAGTTGACATCCTGCCATTGGATGTCCGCGCCGAACTGCTTGGACCATTCGGCAGCGGTTTCCTTTCTTTTTTGATCGTCATTTCTCATCGTGGCGATGAAAGCGCCGCACTCGTCGCAGTGCAGCCCGCAGATAGAAACCATTTTTTCCATTTTCCCCTTCCTTCCTGACGGCAATTGAATGATGAGTCAACATCAGGCTTCTGCATTGAGCAGGTAAAGGCGGTTGCGGGATACAGTCAATCAGCGATGACCCCCCCTCACCGTGGGTCCCCGGTTACACATTTCGGGGACGACAACGATCAGCCATCAGTCATTCCCGCTGTTTTTGGGATGCGATCCGTGATTGAAGCTCCCCGCCGCAAGCGGCGGGGAATCTTCGATCTTTAAGGAAGAAGATAATTATATTCGCTCGCTTACCCCGGGGCAAGCCCCGGGGAATGCGCTCGCTGTAAGATTCAACCGTTCACTCCGACGCCTTTCCCGTCATCTGATCGATCCTGACCCTGATGATGACCATGCGGGACAGGGTTTTGTCCGGATAGGTGAAGGATGCGTGCGAATAATGAGCCATGATCACGTCCAGCGCCTTTTTCTTGTCCTCCGGATCATCCAGGATATCGGCCCAGCCGAACCCGATGACGGAACTGTATTTCTGGCTCCAGGAGCAGGCATCCTCCGAGCGAATCATTTCATTCCCCGACTCGACTTCGAAACAGACCTTCGGATTCTTCCTGATGATATCCAGCTTTCGCCCCTCTGGCGCGGAATGAAAATACAATGTCCGGTCTTCATACCCGAAGCACATGGGAACCAGGTAGGGTCTATCCTCATCGGAGAATGCCAGCCTGCAAACCTCCGCATTCTTGAGAATCGACTCGATGCGGGCAGGATCGGTGATTTCTTTTTCTTTTCTTCTCATGAATCCGTTTTACCCTTAAAAATGAATCCCGAACAGAAAATGAACGACCTGTATTTTTTCATATACATACACATCCCGGATCATGTCGACGGAATACGGCCTGAGCGGAATACGGAATTCGAAGGAAAGGAATTCCCAGACCAGCTCCATGCCGGCCATGATCGTCAAACCACTGCCCTCAAACCAGGAAAAACAATCATAGCAGGATGTGTAGTCATAATCAAACTGCAGGTATTCCCGTGTTTCGGGATCCCAGAGGGATTCGCTTTGCAGGAGGATGAGCCTGGACTTGTCTGATACACCGAGCGAAAAGCAGGGTCCGATCAACAGAGCCGAATGCAAGGATTTGGTTAAAGCGAATTTTTGTTTCAGGAGTATCGGGAGATCGATGGATCCGAACCTGCACTGGATGTCGTAATAATTGACATATTCGTATCCAAACATGCCGGAGGGTCTTACGGATTTATTGTTCAGCATCCCCCCGCGTGTGGAAAAAAACAACTCCAGAGCCAGGGAGGTGTTCCGGAATATCCTCCATTCCTGTCCGACACCGAACGTCGCGCCTGTCTGCATGCCGGTTCCGGATTTCATCAAGGCCGATAAATTGAAGCCGCTTTTTATGGTAAATGACGTGCGTGCCAGAAGGGGCGTGTAAAGTGCCAACCCTAAAAACAGAATTGCTTTTTTCGCAGACATTTTCTCGCTCACCCCGTCCGAAAAGGAGAATCCGATCCGTGAATCTGAAACGGTGAAAGTCCTCCTTGACAGTTTTCAGGCCGCCGGATGATGAACTTGAACCTGCATGCATTGAAGCTCCCCGCCTCAAGCCCGCCGACCGGAGCGGCGGGCAAGCCCCGGATTCGTCCGCCACCCTTTCAGGCGGGGAATGCGCCAGCCGATAGATTCAGACGCATACCGGCATGCATAGAATGAAGCAAGGTTTCATCGGTCATTTTGTCATCTGCAGAGAATCCGGACCTGCTTCGTTCCATCTGCAGGATCATTCCCGTTTGGCTTCCATCCTTTCAAGGGCTTCCCTGTACAGCATTTCCTCGGTTTTCGCAAGGTTCCTGGCGGCCAGGTAAAGTCCGCCGAGAAAGAATCCCGCCCCAGCCGCGACCGGGGAACGGGTGATCGCGGCAGCCAAAGCGCATGAGGATATGCTGCCATAGCTCAGCCCGATCAGGAACGAGATCACCCCCTGCGCTGCCCAGGAGCCCATTTCGCTCCGGATTTCCTGCTCGGTGAAAAGGCGCCTGACCGGAAGGCCTTTCAGCGAATCTCCGGCCGCCGGCTGCAGCGCATCCCGGCCGGGGCGCATGCGCACCGGGCATTGGCCGAAGGATTCCATGAAAAACAACGATGTCAGGGAAAAAAGAAGGAACGGATGAGCGAGCCGCGGGAAACGCATGATGCCCCCGGGGAAAGCTGGATTTTTTAAGGCCAGGAAAAATTTAAAAAGGGATCCCTGTACAAAGCCCATCCATCTGCGGACTCAAATCCTTCGCCCCGGAAAGCGGGGGCGCGGGATGACAGTATCGGGTAAAATCTTCCTGCAGATCGGAAAAATGACGGGATACCCAAGAAACAAAACCGAGATTTTCAAGTCACTTTTCGGCCGGCCTGAACTGGTCCACCTTGTGCCGGACGATCTTCCCCTCCGCCATGTAAATGACATCCTCGGCGATGTTCGTGCACTGATCCGCGATGCGTTCGAGGTACCTGGACACGCTGATCAGCTGAAGGAAACTCTCCGGATCCGACACCGGCTTTTGCATCTCCTCCACGGCTATCCGGTACATTTCCCGGTTCATCGCATCCACTTCTTCCTCGATCTCCAGGACTTCGCAGGCCAAGGGCACCTTCATGTCCACAAAAGCGTTCAGGCTCTTGTTGAGCATGGCCTTCACATCCCCGGCCATTGGCGAGAAATCAAACCGGGTTTTTACCTTCGCATGGCTGGCCAGGAACTCGGCACGCTCCGCGATGTTCACGGCCAGATCGCCGATACGTTCGAGATCGCTGTTGATTTTGATGATGGAAACGATGTATCTGAGATCCACGGCAACCGGCTGGTGAAGAGCCAGTATTTTCAGGCATTCCTCCTCCAGGTCTACATCCATTTTGTCGATGCGGGAATCCCCGTCGACCACGCTGCTGGCCAGCTTGTAGTCCCTCTCCAGCAGGGATTGCACCGCCAGATTGAGCTGTTGTTCGACAGCCCCGCCGAGTGTCAAAAGGCTTTTCTTGGCCTTTTCTATTTCCTTTCTCAACAATAGGGACATGGACTTTCTCCCGGGCCGGCTGCAAGAATCAGCCATACCGCCCTGTTATGTAATCCTGAGTCTGTTTGTTTTCCGGATTCGTGAATATTTTCTGCGTATCATCGAATTCGATCAATTCCCCGAGAAGCATGTATCCCGAGAAATCCGAGATGCGCGACGCCTGCTGCATGTTATGCGTGACGATGACGATGGTATAGCGGTTCCGCAGCTCCAGCATCAGATCCTCGATCTTGGCCGTGGCGATGGGATCCAGCGCGGAACAGGGCTCGTCCATCAGAATGACTTCGGGCTCCACGGCCAGGAGCCGCGCGATGCACAGGCGCTGTTGCTGGTCCAGCGGCAGCTCGAGGGCCGGATGCTGAAGCCTGTTCTTGACAGGGTCCCACAGCCATGCGGCCTGCAGACTGGACTCCACCTTTTCCCTGAGAGCCTTGGGATTCCGGATGCCCGCAACGCGCAGCCCGTAGGCCACATTGTCGAATATGGAAAGCGGGAAGGGATTCGGGCGCTGAAAAACCATGCCCACGCGCTTCCTCAGCTCGTCCACCCGTATCGTCGAGCCGTAAACGTCGATCCCGTCCAGCAGCACAGCCCCGTTCGTTTTCACGCCGCTGATCAGTTCGTTCATCCTGTTCAGGCCGCGGAGAAGCGTGGATTTTCCGCATCCGGAAGGCCCGATTAGTGCGGTTATCCGCTGCGCCAGGATGGCCATGTTCACGTTCTTCAAGGCCTGGAAATGGCCGTAGAACAGGTTGAAATCCCGTATTTCCATTTTGACCGGACTGGACGGCGATCCATCCGCACGGACGGCGCGGCCTTTGCCTGAATTCGCGTTCGTCATCCGAAACGTCCCGTGACATAATCGTTGGTGCGCTCGTCATCCGGGGATGTGAAAATCCGGTTCGTGCTTCCGAATTCGATCAGTTCGCCCATCAGGAAAAATGCCGTATTATCGGCTATGCGCGCGGCTTGCTTGGTGTTGTTGGTCACCAGGACGATGGTGTACCGGCTTTTCAGCACCGTCAAGGCCTCTTCAATCTTGGCCGTCGAAATGGGATCCAGGCCCGAGCACGGCTCGTCCAAAAGGATGACCTCAGGCTCCAGGGCCAGAACACGGGTCAGACCGAGCCTCTGCTGCTGGCCGCCGGACAGGCGCACCGCGGATGTGTTCAGCCTGTCCTTGACCTCCTCCCACAGGAATGCGGCCTTCAGGCTCCTTTCCACGATGTCGTCCAGGCTGTCCTTTTTTCGTGTCCCGATGATGCGGGGCCCGTAAACCACGTTCTCATAGATGCTCAAGGGGAGAGCAACCGGCAGCGCAAACACCATCCCGATTTTCTGCCTGAGCCGCACCACATCCGTCCGGGGCTGGTAGATGTCTTCCCCGTTGAACAGGATGCGGCCCTCCATCCGGAAATCAGGAACAAGGTCGTTCATCCGGTTCAAGGTCCTGAGGAAGGTGGTCTTGCCGGATCCGGCGGGCCCGATGATGCCCAGTATCTGATCTGGATGGATATCCAACGCAATTTTCTTGAGCGATTGTTCCTCCCGGTAGAACGCGCTCAAATCCCTGATGCTGAACTTCAGGCTGTCCGATTCCGAATTCCGGTTTGCGGGATTCATGAGACTCCGGTCAGGCATTCCTGGCCATGAACCTGTTCATCAGCCAATAGGCGATTGAATTGATCAGCAGAACCGAAAGGATGAGCACGGCCGCGGTTCCATACGCGTTTTCGGTAGAGATTCCTTCCCGCGCCAGGATGTAGAAATGCACGGACATGGTACGGGCTGAATCGAACACAGAAGCCGGGAGCCTCAGGGAGGAACCGGCCGTAAAAATGACAGCTGCGGTCTCTCCGATCGAGCGGCCTACACCGAGCATGACACCCGTGAGTATGCCCGGCAACGCGTTGGGCAGCACGACCTTCACGACCGTGCGCCAGCGCGTCGCACCCAGGGAGAAACTGACCTCACGGTACGAATGCGGCACCGCCTTGATCGCCTCCTCGGATGTGCGGATGATGGTCGGCAGTATCATAAAGGCCAGGGTCAGGGCTCCGGAGAGAAGCGACCAGCCCATTCTCAGCATGGTCACGAAAAAGATAAACCCGAAAAGTCCGAAGATGATGGAGGGGATGCCTGCCAGGCAGTCCGTGCCGAAACGGATGATGCGGGTGAGGCGGGTTTCCCTCGTGTATTCGGTCAGGTAAACCGCCGTGCCCACCCCCAATGGAAGAGCGACCAGAATGGCCATAACAGGCAGAATGAGGGATGCCACGACGGTCGGGAAAATCCCCCCGGACTTTCCCATATCCACGGGATTACCGGCCAGGAACCGCCATCCGACTACGGGTATGCCTTTTTCGAGCACGAAAAAAATGATAAAAAACAGGATGATCAGGGTCAAAAGCGTTGAAGCGCCGAGCAAGGCAACGGCCCCGGCCTGGGTGATGCGCGGATGCAGTCTCATTTGCGCCTGACCTTCTGCCGGACAGCTGCGCTGGCGATTGAATTCAGGATCATGATGACGATGAACAGAATCACGCCGGTGGCGAACAGGGCCTTCCGGTGCATGCCCGTGGCGTAACCCATTTCAAGAGCGATATTCGCGGTCAGTGTCCTCACGGAATCCAGGACGGAATGGGGCATTTTAACCGCGTTCCCCGCCACCATGATGACTGCCATGGTTTCGCCGATAACCCTGCCCATGCCGAGTATGATGCTGGCGATGATGCCGGAACGCGCCGCCTTGAGCACAACCATGTGCACGGTCTGCCAGCGCGTGGCCCCGAGCGCGAAGGAGCCCTCCCGGAAGGTGTTGGGCACTGCAGAAATGGCGTCCGTGGAAATGCTGATAATGGTCGGGAGAACCATGACCCCCAGGATGACGGACCCGGCCAGAACCGAAAGCCCGGGCCCTCCAATGTGCGTGCGGATGAAGGGGGCGAGCAGCATGACGCCGATGAAACCGTACACCACGGACGGGATGCCGGCCAGGAGTTCGATGGTCGGCTTAATGACGCGCATGACGGGTTTCGGTATGAACTCGGTAAGAAAGATGGCGCCCGCAACACCGAGAGGCGCGCCCACGAACATCGCTCCGATCGTGACCCATAGGGATGCCAGGATCATGGGATAGATGCCGAACCTGCCGTTCTGGGGATCCCAATCGGAGGACAGCAGAAAATCCCGTATCCCCATCTTGATGATGAAAGGCAGCCCCTCCTGAAAGATGAAGAGTGCGATCAGGAGAAGGCCTGCCAAAGCTGAGAAGGCAATGACCGTGAGGACGGCCTGGATTGTTTTTTCGCCGGGTCTGATTATGCCCTGCCGTTCATTTGATCGGGATCAGTCCGCTGGAATGCAGGATCTTCTGAGCGTCTGCAGACACAAGATATTCGATGAACTGGGCGACATCCCCTTCAGGCTTACCGGCTGTCAGCAGGAAGATGGGCCTGACCAGCCTGTAATTTCCGCTGATGATCTCCTGGGCGGTGGATTCCTTGCCGTCCACGGCGAGTGCTTTTATTTTCTCATTGAGCAGGCCGTGAGAAAGATATCCGATTGCATTCACGTCATTGGCCACTGTCTCGCGTATGGTGCCGTTCGAATCCTGTATTATGGCGTCCGGAGTCAGATGGATGTCCTTCACAATCTGCTCAAATGAGGTGCGGGTCCCGGACCCGGCTTCGCGGGACACCACGGTCACGGGACGGTCCGGCCCGCCGAGATCCTTCCAGGACCTGATTTTTCCGTTGAAAACATCGCGTATCTGATCCGTGGTGATATGACCGACCTGATTGGAGGGATGCACAACCATGGCGATACCGTCCCGGGCTACAATGATGGACTCGAGACTTTTCGCCTCCGGCGGCAGCTCGACAAGATCCGCCATGCCGATCTGTGCGGTCCCGCTCAGAGCGGCCTGTATCCCCACGGCCGAACCCCCGCCCTGAACCATGATGGAAACGCCGGAATTCGCGGCCATGTATCGTTCCGCCAGTTTTTCCGCAAAAGGCTGGAAAGCCGTGGAGCCCGCCATGGTGATGGCGGACCTCGGACGGCTGCAGCTGGAAATCAGGATTGTGGCTGCGGCCGACCATAGGAACACGATTCTGAGTCTGTACGGCATCTTTGCTTTCTCCTTCATACACGGATTAAACATATCGCGTATCACTCTATGATTAAAGACCTTGAGGACGAAAATTGATTCTTCGCCGCCCAAGCTGGAGGAATCTTCGATCTGCAGGGAAAAAAACCTTCCATGTCGCTCGATTACCCAGCAGCAAGGCCTGGGGAATGCGCTCCCTGTCAGATTCAGTTCAGTAAAAATTAACAAATTGCGCTCTAAAAAACAAGGGATAATCTCATTTTATCCCGGTGTTTTTCACTTGATTATTCAGCCCAAACTAATTATCATTTGACATCATGACAAAAATATCGAATGGAGGCAGCATGAAATATCGCAAACTGGGTCGCACCAGCCTGGATGTATCCGAAATCGGATTCGGAGCCTGGGCCATCGGCGGCAACTGGGGAGCCCAGAAGGAATATGATTCCATGGACGCCCTGCACCTGGCTCTGGACCGCGGCGTCAATTTCATCGACACGGCTGCCGGTTACGGGGACGGGAAAAGCGAACGCATCATTGCAAAAGTATTGAAGGAACGAAAGGAGACAATCGTCGTGGCGACCAAGACGCCTCCTGCGCCCGGCCCCTGGCCTCCCACTCCCTACTGCAGGGATGATGAACGCTATTCCGAGACTTATCTGAGGAAAAACATCGAAGAACGGATGAAAAACCTGGATACGGACTGCATCGACATCCTGCAGCTACACACCTGGACCAGGGCCTGGAACAAGAATCCGGCGCCGCTTGACATATTGAAAAAACTGCAGAATGAAGGGAAGATCCGTTTCATCGGCATTTCCACGCCCGAGCATGACCAGAACGCCCTGATCGAACTGATGCGCCGGGGCTACCTGGACACAGTACAGGTCATCTACAACATTTTCGAACAGGAGCCTGCTGCTGAACTGCTCCCCGCCGCGCTGGAGCACAAGGTCGGCATTATCGTGCGCGTGGTATTCGACGAGGGCGTGCTGGCCGGCAGGTACACGAAAGACACGAAATTCGAGCCTGGGGATTTCCGCAACCATTATTTCGCAGGCGACCGTCTCGAGCGCGCGGTGCGGCGCATGGAAGCGGCGCGCGGGGAAATCAAGGACTCCGGGCTGTCCATGCCGCAGGCGGCCATCCAGTTCGCGCTCGCCCACCCGGCAGTCAGCACCGTAATCGCCGGGATACGGAACAAAAAGCAGGCTGAGGAAAACACGGCCGTATCGGATCTGCCTCGGATGCCTGCCGGCCTGCATGACCGCCTGAAAAAACACGCCTGGCTCCGCGCGTTCTGGTACGCGGGGAAGTGAAGTTCGGGATTCGGGGATCGGGAAAGGACGAGCATCGTGCTTCGGGCATCGTCGGGGTTCGGGACTCGGGGATAGGGGTTCGGGAAATCGAAAATCGTCAATCGTCCATCATCAATCGCCATTTTTTTGTCCCCCTTTTTTCAAGGGGGACCTTTCCAGCCCTGTGTTTTGGACCGGAACGAGGGAATCATGACCTGAAAATGACCGGCCCCCCGCCGGTTCCATGAGAAAGCAACATGCTCCAAACACTCAGGTTATCGGAGAAATTTTCACCGGTGACTGACCCCCCCGGGATCAGCCCCGGCCGATCATCCGTACCAAGGCCGCGTGCGGACGGCATTCTGGATGCTTTCGATTGCGATGTTCACGTCCTCGACAATTTGAAAGTCAAACATACCCACGCAGATAAAATCCGCACCGTTCTCGAAGGCCCATTTGAATCCGTCCTTCGGCTCTATCGCGCCAGCAGCCAGGACCTTGAATCCCATGACGGGTATCCTGGAAGCACCCACGAATTCAACGGTCCGCTCGGGGAAAAGGCAGAACAGGTTGTCGTGAAACCGGTCGTGATCCGGGTACCTGTCCCCGTCCACCTCAAAGGGGCGGCGTTTTTCACGGGGATGGGCTGACCAGTACTGGTCGTGATGCATGGTCTTCATATAATAGTCGGGAACGATCCCGTACTTCTCGCACGCTATCATGGACTCGACTGAATGGGAACCCAGGCCCGCAGTCATCTTCCGGCTCCTGATCTTATCCAGCATTTTTACAATGACGTCGATTTTCCCGTCCCTCACCAGCCAGTCGCACCAGTTGCCCTGAACCTGGAGAATATCAACGCCGTGATCCACCGCCTCGTTGATCTGCTCGAAATAATCGTTTTTGTCCATGTTCGGGGCCACCTGCGAGATGACCTTGATTTTGCTTCCTGTGGACTTCTTGTATTTCTCCAATAAAAGATGCGAACCGAAGCCGATGTTGATCGCATTGATGCCTGCGGATTCGGCCAGCATCAGGGTCTCAAAGACCTTTCTCTCCGTGTTGTACGCCTTGAACAGCGAGTTGACATAGATCAGGTCGCGCGCGTGGGACCATCCGCCGATCAGGTTGCCCCCCATGACCAGGCGGCTGATCTCGTGTCCGCCGATCCGCCCCTTCGGCAAGGTTCCCTTGAGTTCCCCCAGGCCCAGCCTTTTCACCTGTATGGAAGCGCCCGACATCACGTCGACTTTTCCCGAAGTCAGGTTCCGGAACGCACCCTAGCCCATTGCTCCCAGAACCGGAAGTGAGGCGAGATGCTTCAGCGCTTCGCGCCTGGCGGAAGCTGCATCATCCGGAGCATCCACCTCCCGGCCTTTCCCGGATTTCCTGAGGAGGCGGACGAGCGCGCCCAATCCGTATCCCCTCTCTTTCGAGAAAAGGATCAGGAGCAGTGCCGCGGCTTCGAGGAAAATCCTGTCCACAACGAAAAGGTGGCCTTCCGATGCGTTCAGCAGCGTATTCCCGAAAGGAGGATAGGCGAAATAGTAGAGGACGAGAAGCAGCACGCCGCAGGCTGCTGCCAGGCGGACGAATAGGCCTGCGCAGAGAGCCAGGCCGATCAGCACCAGGCCGGCCATGTTCAATACATCCGTGATTCTCAGCAAGGACGGCGTATTGGCGAGCCAGTGGTAGAATCCGGAGAGAGGGCCTGAGGTATTGGACAGATAACCGAAAGCCGTCCAGTTTCCCAGGGCGATTTTGAAAAGCCCCTCATAGAGAAAGTGCCAGCCGATGGCCAGCCTTAAAACCGTCACAAGCAGCCGCTGCGCTGCTATTCTCCGGGAATAAGGAGTGCCGTCATTTCCGATTTGCCGTTCCGTCATGGAATCTCCACCTCTCATTTTGACGACGCATCACCGTTGATTGCATAACATAACAATATTGCTTCTGGTTATCAAGTCCAATATCGCGCGGGCCTAAGAATGAACGAGGGTCAATCCTCTCCATGACATACCAAAACAAGTCATCTGATGAACCATCACGCACCTGTGCGGGGGTCCATTCTTTGATTCTGCATCAACCTCCGGGAGGTCCACTTGATGAGCGCCGCCTCTTGCGCGTAAAAGGATGCGGCCGTTGAGCAAACGGGAGGACCTCCCGGGGGCGATTGCACAGGATAAAATAATGTAAAAAATCCTTGACTTTGAAAACCGGTTTTTGCATATTCTACTATAGATATAGTAAATCATCTATTTCTATAGGAGTCGGCATGAACCCATCCCCCAAACTCACCCCGGCCGAATGGGAAATCATGGAAGCTGTCTGGGACCTGGAAGGATCACCCTCCGTCAGGGACGTGGTGAACAGGGCCTATCCCAACGGGGAAAAGGCGTACACGACCGTTCAGACCGTCATGAATACCATCGAGAAGAAGGGCCTTCTCAAGCGGAAAAAGATCGGCCTGGTCAATTTTTACACCCCGACCCGTTCCCGCAGGGACATGGTTAAAAAAGAACTTTCAACGCTCGTCTCCCGTATATTCAATGGATCCGTACCGGCCATGGCCAATTTCCTGCTGAATTCGGAAAATCTGAACATGGAGGAAATCGAATCCATCAAAGACCTTCTTGCCTCCAAGGAAAAGGAATTGAAAGGACGCAGGCGATGATCGCGTGGATCAATGAAACCGGATCAGCCTGGGCTGAAACTGCGGTCTGGGCGGTTATACAGAATACGGTCTTCCTCGGGTTGATTGTGCTGCTGCTGCACCGGCTCCGAAACCTCCCGGCCCGCATCCGTTTCATCGTTGGTTTTGCCGGGCTGATCAAGCTGGTTGTGCCGCCTTTCATCCCCGCTCCGTTTCTCATTCAGCGTCCGGCATCCTTATCCGGTTCCATCGGGGAGCTGATGCCCGCTGACAGCGGTCCTGCAGCCGCCTCCATGAACATCCGGCCGGGTTTGGAACCAGCAGGATGCCTTTTCCTTGCCTGGCTCGCAGGCCTTTTTCTATTCATCCTGATCCCGGTTCTGGCCCATATCCGGCTCAGGTGGAAACTGGCCTCATCCGCATGCGGAGGCGAAAAAGACGCTGAGAATGCCGTGGAAATCTGCAAATGCAGCAATCTGTCCGTACCCCTGACATTCGGCCTTTTCAGGAAACGCATCTATGTCCCTGAAATCTGGGACGCCTGGCCCCCCGAGACGCGCGGGATGATCCTGAGGCATGAAATGGCGCATCTCCGGCGCAGGGACGGGCTCAGCCATCTGATCCAGGTGCTCGCGCAGGCGCTTTACTTTTTCCACCCCCTGGCCTGGCATGTATCCAGAAAATGCTCCGAACTACGCGAAATGGCCTGCGATGATCTTTCCACAGGCAACAACAAAACCCTTTCTGTCGAATATTCCAGAGCCCTGGTTCAAATCGCTGAGAATTTGGCCCGCGGACCGGACTGTTTCCCGGCGTCTGCCCTGATCAGGCAGAAAAACGAACTGCTGAACCGTATCCGATACCAAATGGAGGGTGCCATGAAAAGCATATCCGGGGGAAAAACGGTTCTGATCCTGGCGGGATTGCTGATGACCGCAGTCCCTCTATCATGGACCAGGGCCAGACCGCAGAACGAGCAAACACCGCCTCCCATGGAACAGAAAGAAGGCATGAATCCGATGTTCCTGTTCATGTCCATGCCGGATGGCGGGACTGAAGCCATCCTGAAAAACCTGGTCTATCCCGAATCTGCGCGCAAGCTGGGCGTCGAGGGAGAGGTGACCGTCAGGGTCCAGTATACGGAAAAGGGTTTCAAGGATGCGGCTATTGAAAAATCCGAATTCAACGTCGGTGGGAAAGGCAAGGAATATGAATTGGCGGCCAAGGAATGCGGGGAGGCTGCCCTGAAAGCCGTCCGTTCGGTTACATGGACCCCAATCAAGGGCGCCTCATCCGCGGGCGGATCCTTCATGATCCCGCTGAAATTCAAACTGGATCAAAAAAAAGAAAAGGCCCCTGCCGTCAGCGGGAAAATCTACGGCAGCGTGAAGGACGTCGGCGGCAAACCGCTTGAAGGAGCTGCGATCGCCATCGAAGGCACGGAGTTCAAGGCCTTTTCGGATGCATCGGGCAATTTCTTCATCATCCAGGTGCCGCCGGGGGAATACGATCTCAAGGCTGTCAAACCAGGATACGAAAGCATCTCTCTTCAGGCCGTGAAAATCAGCGTCGGAAAGAACACCCATTTCGACATCCTGCTGAAAGAAATCCCAGCCCCGGACGAAGAAGCGGCGCCTCCTCCGCCCCCGGCTCCTCCCCCGCTGCCTGCACCCGAGGGGAACAGCTTCGTCCCCTTTGACACAGCCCCGGAACCGGTGGAGGGATACGCCGTGATCCAGAAGAACGTGGTCTACCCGGAATTGGCGGTCAAGGCGGGTGTGGAAGGAGTGGTGATCGTGCAGGCGGACATCGATGAAAACGGAAACGTAACCGGCACCAAAATCCAACAATCGTTGGGAGCGAACGGCTGCGACGAATCCGCCGTGAACGCCATCCGTTCCGTCCAATGGAAGCCCGCACAGAAGGACGGCAGACCGGTGGCTGTCTCCGTTTACATCCCGGTGGATTTTAAAATGGGAAAGAAATGACAAGAACCGGAGATCGAGATCCTGGATGAGGCGACCGTGAAATTACGGGGATTGGATCCGGGGAAGGAGATCCGTTCACCGCGAACCGTTTGTCTTCAATCTTAAATGATCTTTCGTGCGGGACGGCTTGCTGTCGTGTTGGAAGATATTATTAAAATTCAGAACCCCGGGGTCAGGTTCCATCCAAAGACCCCGGGTTTCTGACATAAAAACTACGCGAGCAACCCCCGGAACTGCACCGTTGCTTCCTCGAGTTTCTGGACGATGCGAAGCCCGTTCGGGCAGGCCGCTTCACAGGCACCGCATGCCGTACAATTGCCGTCGTGGCGACTTTCCCCGGACAGCCTCCTGTAGGCGGAAACCGCCATGTCCCGGTCGCCGAGTTGTTCAAGGTAATAGGTCTTGACCCTGAGCAGCGTGGAAATCTCGATCCCCTGCGGGCATACCCTTTCGCAGGCCCCGCACATGGCGCAACTCTCCGAGCGGTTCTGGCTCGCGTGCTTGAACAGGGAAAAATCCTCGGCTGCAGTCAGCGTTTCCCGGACCGCCTTCAGGTAGGTTTCCAGCATCTCCATGGAGCGCATGCCCCTGTTGACCGCAGTCACCGCGGGATTGGCAAGCAACTTTTTGAACTGGGCGATCTGCAGGGCTTCCTCCTTGATGTCCCTCATGGTCTTCATCGGCATGATGCCAATACCCCTGTCTTTCGCTTTTTTGAGCTCCTCCGCCGCCAGCTCCATGCCGGCCTGTGGAAGGGCTGCGTGAATCAGCGAATAGGGGCCGAAATCGATCGCCGCCCCGATGCAGGCCTTGACATCGCCGTGCGTGGATATGCCGCAATATGAAACCTTTCCCTGATCTTTCCACTTCTCGAATTGTCCGCGTATTTTCTCATCTGCGATCTCTTCTGCCTTGTGCCTGGCATATAACATGAAATCGACCCTGTCCGTGCCGAGCATTTTCAGCAGGACATCGAGATCTCCCTGCGCGTCCCTGGGAAACTCGTCTTTCAGCATGACATAGAGGCGGTCGCGCTTCATCTTCAGCACTTCTGCCAGAACCTCCATGGGTTTGCCGTTCTTGTAATCGTAACCGACATGAACGCAGTTGACGCCTCTGTCAATGGCCCGGTATACGACGGATGCATTGGCGAGATCGCCACCGCCCAGGCACAGGGCGGAAAGATAAACATCTGTGTTTCCCATCCGGCGGTACTTCATGTCGCGGTGGAAATTCCGTATCTTGCCGATGTTCTGCTCCAGTTCGGCCTTTTCGTCATTTTGCTGCGCGAGGGGGACCACGCCGACCGTCACTGCTGCCAGAGCGCCGGATTGCAGGAAGTCCCGCCTGCTCAGGCTGGAATTATTGTTCTTCATTCTTTTCATCCTCCGTTGAGTATGATGATGAGTGGGTGCATGGTACCTCATTGAGGGATCCGGGAATTTTGTATTGCGGATTGCCGATGGAAAATGTCATGAATTGAAGCTCCCCGCCGCAAGCGGCGGGGAATCTTCGATCTGTAGGGAAACGACATTTATATTCGCTCGCTTACCCCGCGGCAAGCCGCGGGGAATGCGCTCGCTTTCAGATTCAAAACTTCGCAATTAAAAATCCGAAATTCTTACCCGTGGATCAATACACCAGCACCTTCACGATCCTGGCCGAATCCGGGATCAGGTCGGGATTCCGGTTCGCGTACCATTTCTGCGGGACCTCTTTCCTGTCCAGGAGGAAACTCAGCCCGAGCGCTTCCACGCCTGCAACCAGGCCGCCTTCCCCGAAGCCGATCCAGTCCAACGCATAGGATTTTCGCACATCCCCGAGCGTGGATCCCGGACCAACGCCCTTTTCCGTGCGGAACCTCGCATCCGACACCGTGATGCGGCTCACGGTCCACCCTTCGGTCCATCCGATCTCCACGAGCATGGAAGGCTTGCCGTCGGCGCTACCGGGGATGCGGATTTCCATGGCAGGCGAGAACATGCCTTCCTGGTACAAGTCCACCAGCGTGGTGTTGTCCTTGCCGTACCGGTTGTACAGCTCATCCACGGAAATGCCGATTTCCGCCCGGCCGGCACTGGATTTTCCGAGCAGCCAGGAAGGATCCGTCTGTGCGGACAAACCGGCCAAGCATGCGCATGCGACTGCGATGAAGAATATCCGTTTCATGCCGCTCCTTTCCGCCGTCTCACGGTCCTGTGATGTGTTTGCCGAGCACACGGCCGCTCGTCTTTTCAATCCTGATGAAGGCATTGCCGCCGAGTCTGCCGAATCCGGTCGTGATGCGCCATTCGGCCGCAAGCTCCTCTGCGTGCACACGCTCCCATGCCCATCCCTGTTCCTCGCAAACGCCGCGGGCGATGTCCACCGCCATTTCCCTGGTGATGCCGGAAGCCTTTCCCACCCGGATGTTCAGCGTATCGGACACGAGTGTGACCCGCGTCACTTTCCGCAGCAGCTTTTGAACCTTTGCGATTTCCCTTTTCCTGCTTTTCCAGAATGAATTCCTGTTCCGGTTCTTCCAGTACTCATCCGTGTAAGGTCCGAACCATTCCGCCTCCCGGGGGGCCTGAGAGGAATAAACACAAACCAGGGAAAAATCACCTGCCCGGCCCCGGAGAAAGGGCCCGATGGCGAATCCATCCGGGAAAAGCGGGAAGGCCTCTCCCGGCATGATCCTGCGGAATCCATCAGGCGTCAAGGGATCGACGGTCTTGCACCCAATCCTGCTGTCCTTCAGGATTTCACCCGCCGAATCCGATACGATGACAGAGGCATGCGGATAGCGGACGTTCTGGCCGGATCCGTCCTGCGGAAGCACGATGGATACGGGATGAGCAGACACATTCTTCATCCAGGCATGTATCTTTACGGAGTCCGGATGGCCCCAGACAGTTCTGTTTCCCCGGAGGGAAAGCCGCAGGGGATTTGCATCGCCGCCGGCCGCGCCGGAGGTCAGCGCAAGGAACATCAGAATGGCGCGCTTCATGGACCGCCGCCTGCTTCCAGTGTGAATGCATGTCCTGAATCGAAATTTTTACCCATCACGACGCGGATCCGTCCTGTTTTCAATTCGTAAACAGCCGACCACTGGGTGATATTCTGCGATACGGCGCTCAGAAGGTTCATCCCCTGTGTTATCGTGATCCTGCCGTCCGCACGACCGAGCTCCTCTGTGAGTTTGCGGTACCTCCAGCAGGCCGCGCTGGAAGGATCCTCCAGGGCCCGATCGCCCGAAAGGATGAAATTCGTCGATACGTGCCAGGGACCGGAGTTCCAGAGCACCTTCATCTCTCCGGCTACGAATTCGATCACAGCAGCCCTGCGCCGGTCCGAGACCAGGTAATGCAGGGCCGGTTCGCCGATCCGGATGTTGAACTGACCGGCAAGGGAGACCGCCTCTTCCGCATCCCCGGCATGGTCCAGCACAAGGCGCACCAGATGGATGTCCGCGATGGTTTTCCTGCGCGCATCATAAGGAGCACGGGCCTGGTCCACCGCCATGATCGCGATCGCCACGCCGCATTCGTTCATCCCGTCGAACGACCAGAAAGGCGCTTCCAGAAGAGCGTCCCGGGATTCGATGCTTTCTAGGTCCGGATTTGGCCCGTATCCCAGGTATTGCATGTCCACGAGCGATACAGAGGCGAATCCGGCCGGCGGATCCGTGAACAGAATCAGCGTGGACCGGCCGTACCAGTCGAAATTGCGGCCGAATACAGGATCCGAATCGCCGCCCAGGGCAGCGAAGCAGGAACAGGCCCAGTCCTCTCCCGGTGTGCGCACGCTGCCGGAAGCGGCGCCGATTCCCAGCATCCCGTCGAATCCGTAATCGCCGTAGTAGATCATGGAATACAGCGGGTAAGAATCGACTTTTTTCAGGCTGGCGAGGGTCCTGGCGCGCTGATCCGCCGTCTGCTCCGCCTGAGGCCGGGCCGGGTCCTTCCTGCAAACCGTCGCGGATGCTACAAGAATCAAAGACGCCAACAGCGCCCATGCGTTTTTCATTTGTCCGGGCCTTTCCGTTTAATGCTCATCTGCCGAGCCTGGCAGGGTCATACCCTTGGAAATATATCAATCGGAGAAACGGATAACAACTGGTTTTTCCTGGAAGTTGAACAACAGCGATACGATCTCATGCCTCTGTACGAGGCAACGGACCGGATTGTGTAAAAAGATCAACAAGTCATTTGATTTATTGACAACACGTTCGTACCTTTGATATTGGAAAACTCAAGAAAGGACAATCATGCGCAAGAAAATCCTCATCCTGATCTGCCTCATGCCCTGTATCGGGCTTTTCGCAGGCGAAGTTATCCGGTTCGAAGACTATTTCGAGGACCGCGGCCTGCGGGTCGATTTCTACTTCGTAGGAAATGCAGCCGAGGAATCCATCGTCATCGGCCGCCTGGTGCGCGAGGGCGCCTGGCCGGAAAACCCGGACCGCCTGCTGGACGCTTTCGAATACGGGAAGTATACGGTTCTGGTCGAGGACATCGCCTCAGGAAAACTGATTTACCGGCAGGGATTCGATTCCGAGTTTGGAGAATACAGGACTACGGCCCCCGCGCGCGCAGGCAGGAAAAAGGTATACGAACGGTCGGTACGCATCCCCTGTCCGAAGCAGCCGGTCCGCCTGAAATTCGAAAGCCGGGACAGGAACAACGTGCCCCGTCCCCTGTTCGCAGAGGAGATCGATCCTTCTGACACCGGCATCATCCGCGAGACCGTTTCTTCAGGCGATGAAACCTTCGTCCTGCTCGAAAACGGGGACCCTCACCATTGCGTGGATTTTGTCTTCATCGGCGAGGGATACACCCCTTCGGACCGCGAAAAATTCGTGCAGGATGCAGGAAAATACACGGGGATCCTGTTCGGAACGGAGCCGTACGGGAAACTCAAGAATCGTTTCAATGTCCGGGCCGTGCTCCGGACCTCCCCCGAGTCCGCAACCGATGAACCGCGCCAGGCCGTATTCCGGAAAACCATGCTGGACGCCTCGTTCAACGCGCTCGGTCTGGACCGGTACCTGCTGACCCAGCGGAATCACCTCATGCGGGAAATCGCGGCTCAGGTGCCATACGATGCGATCATCGTGCTGGTGAACAGCGCGCGATACGGCGGAGGGGGCATCTACAACGATTATTGCATCACCACTGTGGACAACGACAGGAGCAGCTTCGTTTTTCTCCACGAGCTCGGGCATTCCTTCGCCGGTCTTGCGGATGAATATTACGCGTCCGAAGTGGCCTACGAGGAATTCTATCCCGCAGGCGTGGAACCCCTCGAGCCGAACATCACGGCGCTGCCGGGCGGAAAGGTGAAATGGGCGGACCTGCTTTCCCCAGGAATCCGGATACCGACTGAATACGGCAAGGCGGAGCGTGACAGCCTGGCAGCCAGGCTGGACAGGAACAAGAAGGAGATGCGGGCGGCACTGGAGGCGGCCCGGAAACGGAATGCGGCAGCCGATGAGATCCGG
>Ga0233423_10000540_pt1 | contig 19618 bp, 21 predicted proteins | sample Watercolumn_Mata_FD_180713 | JGI IMG/M metagenome (GOLD analysis project Ga0233423, IMG submission 180713) | Freshwater microbial communities from Lake Matano, South Sulawesi, Indonesia - Watercolumn_Matano_2014_112_MG | ecosystem: Environmental > Aquatic > Freshwater > Lake | place: Indonesia...
CGGCCCCCCGGCCCGAGTCCTCGCCGCCAACGCCTTAAGAAATCAGCGTTATACAGCGCCCTTTACATCTTCTGAATCTTTTGCATTTCTTCGATCTTGGTCCGCAGCCGCCGCACCAGTTCGTTGTAGGACGACTCCCGGATCACCTGCCCGAACTGGGTGCGGTAATTGCTCACCAGGCTGACCCCTTCGATGACCACATCGTAGACCATCCACCCCTGGGATTTATGCATCAGCCGGTAATTCATGGGGATCTTGTCGTTTTTCCGCAACACCATGGTGCGCACTTCCGCGTAATCATCCCCCTCTTTGAGTTCCGGGGAGTATTGGATCTTTTCGTCGGAGTAATTCATGATTTTGTCCGAGTAGGAGGCTTCCAGGAGTTCCCCGAACAGGCGCACGAATTCCTGGCGTTGGCCGGCGTTCAAGGATTTCCAGGACGCGCTCAAGGACCGCTTGGCCATCTCTTCGTAATCAAAGCGGCGGTCAACAATCTGCTTGACCCGGTCCCGGCGCTGCTTCTTCATTGCCGGAGCCTTCAGGGAGGGGTCTTGCAAAGTGCGGACGACCTCATCCACTACGCTTTTAACCGCCTCGGTGGGACTCTCCGCCCCGGCTCCGGACACGGCCAGGGCCAGGGAAAGGGTTAGGGACAGTGCTAAGACCTTTATCGCCATAAACTGCATTAGGTGCTCCTTTGAATGCCGTTTTGCGTTTTTCGTTTTTCGTTTTTCGTTGAAAGAATATTGGAATAGCTAGGGTGGTCTGAGGATTTTCAAGCTATGTCATTTTATTTTAATTAATTTGCTGGGATTTTCAAGCGGGTATCAGACAGCATTTTGGCTAACATAGGGGCCGGAAAGGCAGACTTTTCCTTAACAGCTATGGCAAATTACACAGAATCGAACCATAGTTTAATAGCATCCACTGAACCCAAAACGAAAAACGTAAAACGAGAAACGAAAAACCGTCTTTTTAGACTTTGCCGTGCAGGTATTTGCCGATCAGTTCCTCCCATTCCACCGCGGATTCGGTGTCCCGGATCCTGCCGCCGTTGGGGATGACTTTTCCGGACCCCCCGGGGGAGAGCTTGACGAATTTATCGCCGATGATGCCTTTGGTGCGGATGGAGGCGATGGCGTCGTCATAAAGGTTGACTCCCGGGGACATCCGCAGTATCAGCTTGGCTCGGTCTCCGGAGGTCAATTGAATGGCTTCCACCCGGCCCACCTCCACTCCGGCCACCTCCACCGCGGCCCCGGGTTTGAGCCCGGAGATATTGTCAAAGTCCGCCATCACCCGGTATCCGGTGCCGAAAAGCTCCAGTTTCCCCAGGTGGATGGCCAGATAGGCCAGACACGCCAGGCCCGCCAGTACGAAGACGCCCACCGCCAACTCCAGGCTGCCTCGTTTCATAAGATTCTCTAGGCCTCCAGAAAATCGGGTTCGCCCCGAATAAAGCTCTGCACTACCGGGTCCGAATGCCGTTGAATTTCCTCGGGCCCACAGCAGGCAATGATGCGCCCGCGGTGCAGCATGGCCACGACGTCGGCGATCTGGAAGACCTCCGGAATATCGTGGGCCACCACCAGGGCGGTGTAGTTGCTCACGGCATGGGTTTTTTTGATCAGGTGGAAGACGGTGTTGCTCATGGGCGGGTCCAGGCCGGTGACCGGCTCGTCGAAGAGAATGATCTCCGGCTCCTGGATCATGGCCCGGGCCAGGGCCACCCTCTTTTTCATGCCGCCGCTCAATTCGTCGGGGTATTTATGGCCCACTTCCAGGGAAAGATTCATCTGCTCCAGGCGTTCGTGCACCCGCCGCACGATCTCCCCTTCCGGCAGCCGGGCCTTCTCCCGCAAGGGGAAAGCGATGTTTTCAAAGACGTTCAGGGAATCGAACAGCGCCCCGCCTTGAAAGAGGACCGCGAACCGCTTTTTCAGGTCCTGGAGCTTGCGGCCCTTCAACTTGGTAATGTCCAGGCCGTCCACCAGCACCTGGCCCCGGTCAGGTTTCAGCAAGCCGATGAGATGCTTCAGGAGAACGCTTTTGCCCACCCCGCTCTTGCCGATGACCACCGTGATTTTGCCGGTGGGAATCTCCAGGTTGATGCCGTCCAGCACTGCCTGGCCGTTGAAGGATTTGTGGAGATCGATAACCTGGATCATGGCTCACATGAAAAAGGAGGTGAGGATGTAGTCCCAGGCCAGCACCAGGACCGCGGACAGGACCACGGTCTGGTTGGTGGCCCGGCTCACCCCCTCGGCCCCGTGTTCGGTATGATAGCCCTTGAAACTGGCCACCAGGATGATGGTGAGGCCGAAAACCAGGGATTTGACGATGCCGCCGTTGATATCCAGGGGTTCCACGCTTTGGACCATGCCGGAGAAATAGGAGCCGGAACTCACCCCCAGGAGCACCACGCCGATGAGGTATCCCCCCAGGATGCCCACCACGTCGAAGATGGCGGTGAGCAGCGGCACCGCGATCAATCCCGCCAGCAGCTTGGGCATCACCACATATTGCAGGGGGTTGACAGCCATGGTGTCCAGGGCGTCCAACTGCTCGGTGATGCGCATGATCCCCACCTCCGCGGTGACCGCGGAGCCGGCCCGGGCGGAGACCATGAGGGCCGTGAGCACCGGGCCCATTTCCCTTATCAGGCTCAGGGCCACGGCCGCGCCCAGCGCGCCTTCGGAGCCGTATTTTCTGAGGGTGTAGTATCCCTGCAGGCCCAGGACCATGCCGGTAAAGAGGGCAGTTAGCAGGATGATCAGGGTGGATCTCACCCCGATCTGATTGATCTCCTGGAGGACCCGGCGGGGCCGGAAAGGGGGCACGAAGGCCAGGGCCAAACCCTGCAGGAGAAAGAGCTGGATCCGCCCCGTTTCCCGCACCCAGTTCAGCACCCCGCGGCCCAGTAACTGTATAAAGGCAACCATGTATTCGGCTGATTAACCGGATTAACTATTTGAATAATCCCTTCTTATCTAAATTAATGATGGTGAAAAAGCAAGAGGAAAGAGGAAACCGGAACTAGGCACGCTGCTGGCCGGCGGCCGGGGAAAGAGAAAATCACGAGCCGTCGCCCGACAATTTCTAAAAATTTCGGCTTGCTAATTATGCTTAATAAAGGTATGTTTATACGCGAAATTATCTAGAAACAATAGATTCACCAAAAGCAAGCGGGGGCGAGAAAGCAAGGGATTGGCCATCCGGCACAGGGGATTCTCCCCGGCCAATCCGTTGGTAAACCTTCCATGTTGCCCGAGGCCGTTAGAGGCAACCCACCCGAAAGGAGGAGGTTTTCTCATGAAAAAAACTGTGGTTGCATTGTCTCTTGTCTTTTTGTTGGTTTCCACTCACCTTGCTTTTGGCGCTGCCACCCAGATGCCGAACCTCCTCGGCACCTGGACCGGCAAGACCACCCAGGTGGGCAACACTACCCAAGTTGAGGTTACCTTGATCTTGACCGCGGCCGTCCCCGCTTCTATTCCCAACAAGGCATTTTCGGGCACATTGACCATCGGCACGGAGACCATCAATGTTATCGCCAAGAATACCCGGGAGTATTACAAAGTGGAAATCGTCCCGGTGGATTCCCAGGTGCCCTTAAGCGTCGGCGCCGCCTTGGCCTGGCTGCCCGGACCAATGCTCATGGTACATGGATTGGGGTATCAAAACACGCCTTACAAGGCCTTTATTCTGAAAAAGACCACCCTTTAGTTTTCCTAAATCAATATAACCGATAAGGCTCCCCCTGATGGGGGAGCTTTTTTTTGTGAAGGCTCCTCAGCGTTTTTTCGGTTCCTCAAAATTCTCTCGCAGAGCCGAAGAGCGGAAGCACTTTTCCCGGGAAATTCTGCCCCCGGAAATTGAATCCGCTACCCCTTTTGCTTATTTTAGGTATAATATGTGTCGCTCACGGACAGGAGCAGGAAGTAAACTTAAGGAGGCGCCATGCCTGTAAGGGTAGCCATTAACGGCTTCGGCCGCATCGGCCGCTGCCTGGCTAGATTGATTACCGGAATGAAGGAACTGGAGCTGGTGGCCATCAACAGCCGGGCCGACACGGAACGGGACATCCATCTCCTGCGCTATGATTCGGTGCACGGCCGTTTTGCCGGCACCGCGGCAACACGTGACGACACACTTTACTTAAACGGCAAAGAAGTCCGCATCACCCGGATCTTACAGCCCCAAAACCTGCCCTGGGGGGAGTTGGGGGTGGAGGTGGTCCTGGAATCCACCGGCGCGTTCCGGGACCGGGCTTCCAATGAAGGCCACCTGGCCGCGGGCGCCAAGAAAGTGGTGCTGTCCGCGCCCGGGAAGAAGATCGACGCCACCTTTGTTTGCGGCGTAAACCTCCATACTTACGATCCGAAGCAGCACCATATCATCTCCAACGCGTCCTGCACCACCAACTGCCTGGCCCCGGTGGTGAAGGTCCTCCACGACAATTTCGGCATCCATCAGGGCTTCATGACCACCGTCCATTCCTACACCATGGACCAGCGCCTGCTGGACGGCTCCCACGAGGATCTGCGCCGGGCCAGGGCCGCGGCCCTGTCCATGGTGCCCACTTCCACCGGCGCGGTCAAGGCGGTGACCGAGGTTATTCCGGAATTGAAGGGCCGTCTGGACGGCCTCTCGGTCCGGGTGCCCACCCCCAACGTCTCCCTGACGGATTTCGTGGCCACGGTGGAGCGAAGCGCCACCAAGGAAGAGGTCAACCAGGCCCTGGTGGCCGCGGCCCAGGAAGGCCCTTTGCAAGGAATTTTGGCCGTGTGCGCCGAGCCCCTGGTATCCATCGATTTTAACGGCAGCACTTATTCCGCGACGGTTGATCTGGAACTGACTAATGTTCTGGGAGGAAATCTGGTCAAGGTGATGGCCTGGTACGATAACGAGATGGGGTTCTCCCAGCGGATGCTGGACCTGGCGGCGTATATCGGCCAGCGCCTTACTTAACGGGCTAAAGAAGGAGGCGGCGTTGAAATTTATCGATGAGGTGGATCTCAAAGGCAAGACCGTGTTTATCCGGGTGGACTTCAACGTGCCCCTGGACCGGAACCGCAACATTACCGACGACACCCGCATCCGCGCGGTGTTGCCCACCATCAACTATTGCCTGGAGGGAAGCGCCAAGGTCATCCTGGCCTCCCATTTGGGACGGCCCAAAGGCCAGCGCACCGAAGAGTTTTCCCTGGCCCCCGTAGCCCGGCGCCTGGCCTACCGCCTCCACAAGAAGGTGAAATTCGCCCCGGACTGCATCGGCCCGGAGGTGGATAAACTCAAAAAGAAGATGAAGGGCGGAGACGTCGTCCTTCTGGAAAATCTCCGTTTCTATCCCGGGGAAGAGAAGAATGACCGGGAATTCGCCAAAGAGTTGATGAAAGGCGTGGACATTTATGTGGACGACGCCTTCGCCGTGGCCCACCGGGCCCATGCCTCGGTGGAGGCGGTGACCCATTTCGCGCCCGCCTGCGTCGCCGGCTTCCTGATGCGGGACGAAGTGCACTACTTCCATAAGAGCATGGAAGATCCGGCCAGGCCCCTGGTGGCCATCATCGGCGGGGCCAAGATCTCCGGCAAACTCACCGCCCTGGTCAATCTCCTGAAGCATGTGGACAAGTTGATCATCGGCGGAGCCATGGCCAATACCTTTTTGAAGGCCATGGGCTACAACACGGGCAAATCCCTGGTGGACGACACCCTCCTGGATACCGCCAAGGACTTGATGACCGCCGCCATCTCCAAAGAGATCAAGTTTTATCTGCCGGTGGACTGCGTGGTGGCCGACCGCCTGGAAAAGCAGGCGGAAACCAAGATCACCCCGGTGCAGGAAGTGCCTCAGGATTGGATGATCGTAGATATCGGCCCGGCCACGGTCACCCTCTTCGGGGAGGCCCTCCAGAACGCCAAGACCATCATCTGGAACGGCCCCATGGGCGCATTCGAGTACGATGCGTTCGGCCGGGGCACCATGGCCATGGTCCACAAGGTGGCGGAATCCTACGCCCTGACCATCGTCGGCGGCGGGGACACGGATGTGGCCGTGCACAAGGCCGGGGAGTTCCAGAGATTTTCCTATGTCTCCACCGGCGGCGGCGCCTTCCTGGAGCTGCTGGAAGGCAAGAAGCTGCCGGGCATCGCGGCCCTGGAGAATTGGGCCAAGAAGAACGGCCATGATTGAACGCCAACTTTTAATCGCCGGCAATTGGAAGATGCACAAGACCCAAGGAGAGGCCCGGGTTTTGGCCCGGGAAATCCTCCGGGGCTTGAGCTACGGTCTCAGGTCGGAAGTGATGGTGGCGCCGCCATATACCGCTCTGGCCGCAGTGGCCGCGGAACTTAAGGGCTCCACCATTACCCTGGGGGCCCAGGACGCGTTTTGGGAAAAGCAGGGCGCCTACACCGGGGCCATCTCCCCGGTGATGCTGGCGGACGCGGGCTGCCATTACGTGATCGTGGGCCACTCCGAAAGGCGCCAGCACTTCGGAGACAGCAACTTAGACGTCAACCGCAAGCTCCTGGCGGTCCTGGACGCGGGCCTCACCCCCATTCTGTGCATCGGTGAAACCATCGAAGAGCGCCAAGCCGAAAAGACCCTGCACGTGGTGGCCGAGCAGCTTAAGGAAGGTCTGGCCGGACTGCCCCCGGCGTCCCGGGAGCGGGTGGTTATTGCCTACGAACCCGTTTGGGCCATCGGCACCGGCCTCACCGCCACGCCCGGCCAGGCCCAGGAGGTGCACGCCTTCATCCGCAGCCTGCTCCGGGAGTTGATCGACCAGGCCGCGGAAAGTACCCGCATCCTTTACGGCGGCAGCGTCACTCCGGATAACGCGGCCTCCCTGCTCTCCCAACCCGATATCGACGGCGCCCTGGTGGGGGGCGCGTCGCTGAAAAGCGACTCTTTCCTGAAAATCATCACTGCCGCGGGGTGATTTAGTAGCCAGTGGCCAGTAGCCAGTGGTCAATGGTCATTTTTTTTCTGGCTACTGGCTACTGGCTACTGGCTACTTTTCATCCCTAAAACCTCTTGCGCCCAAGCTATGGGTTTCCTATAATAACAAGTTAATATGAGCACAATCGTCGTCGTCATTCATATTCTGGTCTGTCTGGCCCTGATTTTTATCGTGCTCTTGCAGCACGGCAAGGGCGCGGGTATCGGCGCGGCCTTCGGAGGCTCCAGCCAGACGGTGTTCGGCAGCACGGGCGCGGCTCCTTTTCTGGCGAAACTCACCGCCGCGGCGGCCATTCTCTTTATGGTCACCTCCTTGGGCTTGACCTTTTTAGGCCGGCAGAAGGATACCTCGGTGATGCGGGGCGCGGCTGACAAACCGGCGCAACAGCAAACGCTTCCCGCCAGCCCGGCGCCGCCCGCTCCGGCGCCCGCAACTCCGGCCCAACCTGCGCCTGCTCCTCCAAGCTCGAAATGATATGCACCTGCCGAAGTGGTGGAACCTGGTAGACACGCCATCTTGAGGGGGTGGTGGGGAATACCCGTGCGGGTTCAAATCCCGCCTTCGGCACCATCTTAATATTTTAGGCGTAATTCCAAGGAGTTACGCCTTTTGTTTTAAGTTTTGACACACATTTTGCCCACATTCCGCCCACACAGAGGGGGCATAAAAGCCCACAGAAGTGACAACCAGGCGTGTGTGCCGCGTGGGCGGAATCGGCCCACACTATTTTTTCCCCTGCGCGACCACGGACAGAGTCCGTCCCGGACGGGCGTTTGGTCCACGTAAGGTTTTCACCAAGTCCTTTTTCCCTTCCCCTGGAATCCAGTGGCCGTAAATATCCACCGTGATGGAGATCGAACTATGCCCCAACTGCTTTTGCACGTAGGCGGGCGAGTAGTGATCCATCAAGAGTATAGTGGCATAAGTATGCCGAAGATCGTGTGGATTGCGCACTCGCAGCCGGGCGGACTTACAAGCTCGCTGCATGGCCCGCTGGACCATCCGCTGGGTGATAATATTCGGGGGCGGGACCAGGCCGCGGGCCGGTGGGGCGGGATTATGTCTATTCTTGCTCCGGAGCTGGAGTTCGCCCTGACCATCAGCCCGGGCATCCTCGGGCTGCGCTACCATTCCTCTCTGGCTTATTTTTCCGAAGAAGGCCAGAACCAAGGCAGATATCCGGGCTTGGTGGGGATGCTGACGGACAGCCAGGGGCAAGCGGTTACGCTGCATCGCATCTACCTGACCCAGGACGGCCGTAAAGCACCGGTTGCTTATCCCAAGAAAACCATGCCGTATCCCTCGGACCGGAACCTGACCGGGGCAGCGGTGCGGTTGGGACCGGTTGCCGATCTACTCGGGATCTCCGAAGGCATCGAAACCGCCCTGGCGGTAACTCAGGCCACCGGCATGGTCTGCTGGGCCACTACCAGCGCCATACTGTTGGCGAAGATAGTCTTGCCGGCCGAAGTGAAGAGAGTGGTGGTCTGGGGTGATAACGATACCACCAAAGAAAGGGCTGGGCAAAACGCCGCGTTGCGGCATACATAGACTGGTCCCCCTTCCCTGCAGCATGCCCCGTTGTCTATTTGAGATATTGCCGCTTGATGCTGAAATGCGCTTTCCAGCGCTTCCAGGCCCGGAAGCCCACGATGATTTCCTCATCCGGGTGTCCCGCGGGAAATTCGCCGGTCACATCCTTATCGCTCCAGATGCCTTTCTGTTTTCGGACCATTCTCTGTTCCACCAACCAATCCCGGTAACTCTCGAAGACGATGTGGCCGCCGGGGCCATCAAGCCGCGCCGCGCGCATGCGGCCATCCCATTCCAGCCACAGAGCCTTATCGGCCTCGGAAATTTCCAGGGGCTCCACATCCAGATCGTAGCCCGCTTCCCGGTGCGTCTTGCCGGCTAAGGCCGCGTAAATCCTTTGGTCGCGCAGGCTCAGGAGATTCTGATAGATTCCCACATACTTATCCGACACCGGTTCCCCCAAGGGCGCGTGGTCCCGCTGTTTGCCCCGGGCTACGCCGGTGGGAGTGCTATGAAATTCCAGCATCCGGGGACTATAGGTTTCGCCGAGATAATCGCAAATCTCCTTGAGGACTTCCGCAGGCTGGCGCACCAGTCTTTCATAGGTTACGTCCAGCCAGGTGTCGGCGCTCAACTTCACCCGAAAGGGTTTGACAAAGGTGTTGGCCGCGTTCCAGGTATAGGCCGCGCCATAGATATTTCCCGCGCCAAAGGCCGACTCCAGGCTGGTGGCGCTGGCGTCCCGGCCGTCCCGGGTGATAAAGATGAATTGGGCGTTGGGAAAAGTCTCCAGTATCTGGGGCACAAAATACAAGTTATTGGGCGTCTTCTGGCCCCAGCGGGGCTTGTCCCCGAATTCCCGTGCATAGCGCTGGTGCATGGCGGTATAAATGCCGCCGAAACTGCGTTCGGGCGCCATCCCCGTTATTTCATTAACCGCCGTGGCCGGGTTCAGGCTCATGCCCCACAAAGGCTGGTTCAACCCGAAGAGCATCTCCCCGGCCAGGGTGCGAAAGTTGTTCTCCACCGACAGATCGCCATAAGTGTAGCGCCACGGATAGATGCGGGGGAACAACCAGCCCACCTCCGGAAAAGAGATCCGGGGGTGGCACCCCAACATAGCCATAAGCAAGGTGGTTCCGGAACGCTCATAGCCGATGACAAAAATTGGCCTCTCTTTGAGTTCGATTGCCATTGCTTTGCCTCCATGCCTCTCAAGTGTTTCGCAGACAGTTTACTTGCCAGCGATTTCCATTAATGTCTGACAAACGACAAACGCGTTTTTTTTTCGGAAAAAATGAAAGAGGGGGAGCGCCGTCGGGCTTCAGGCCGCGGCCGGGAAGGTCCTCTCTTTTGATGGAGTATTTTCAGGAGAAACCGGCGGGAAAATCTTATTCGGTTAAAAGAGCCTCGACACCCGGATAATCGAGAATGGTAATCCTGCCGGCGTCGTATCTGATCAGGCCCATGCGCTTCATATCGTTTATAATTTCAGTTACTGTCTGCCGGTTGGCGCCGATCATGTTGGCCATTTCCTGATGGGTAAACTTATTATCAATGGTGATTGTGCCCAGATCAGCGCTGGAACCGCACATCTGCGCCAGTTTGAGGAGAAGCTGGGCCAGGCGGCCGCGCACGTCGGCCACCGCAAAGTCCTTGATGGCTTTGTGCGCCTGCCTGACCCGGCTGCCCAGGACCCGCATCACCGCCAGGGCCAATTCGGGGTCGCGGCGCACCAGTTCTTCGAAATTCGCCTTATTGATGCACAAGACCTCGGTGGGCTCAACCGCCTCGGCAAATACCGCGCGCTCCTCGCCGCCAAAGATCTCGGCAATGCCGAAAAAGCTTTTGGGAGTGCAAAACCGGTAAATGATCTCCTTCCCGCAGGCGGACAAACTATAAATCTTCACCCGGCCCTGGATGACATAATTGACCACGTTGATTTTATCCCCGGGTGCGTGGATGACCGCGTTTTTGGGATATTTTTTGGTATAAGAATGCTGATAAAGGAAAGATTTCTCCTCGGCGGACAATTCTGTAATGATGTCTATTTCTTCTAAGTATCGGGGGCTTTTCATCATATTCTCCTCCCCGAAGCCGGGGAAGAAATCGAACTCACACCTAATTTCTTCTTTTCTAAACATATCTTATCCTATGCGGTGTATCAGGCCAACAAAAAGCGGCGGCCAACCCGGCCACCGCTTCTTGGGGATGATTCCGTGTCCCTTACTTTACCAGAGCCTGCCAAACGGGTAGCCCGTTCAGGGCGTACCATGGCGCCATGATGAAGACGCTCCACAAGATGGCGGCGATGATGGAAGGCAAACCGGCCTTAAAATAATCCCACATGCTGAAGGCATTGGTACTGTATGCCACCACCCCGGCCACCAACTGAGTGGGCACCACAAAGGCAAAGGTGTCCACATTGGCGACGAGAAGGGTGAAGGCCACGGGATTCATCTGGAGCAGCGGCGCCATTTCCAACAAAATGGGCGCCAGCATGGCCACTGCGGCGATATTGCTCAACATGCCCAGTCGGAGCACTTGGGTGGCAAACATCATGAGCAGCAGGACCATGATCCAGCCGTGGCCCTGTACCAGAGGCAGGATCAAGGCGGCGATGTTTTTGGCCAGCCCGGTGGAGCCCATGGCCGCCGACAGGGAGAGAGCCCCGCCCAGCAGGAGCCAGGTTCCCCAAACTGTCTTGTTCTGAATCGCGGGCCATTTCATGGGAAAGATGCCGGGAATAAAAAATACCCCCAGGGCCATCAGGGTGACCATACCGGTCTTGATGTGGTGCAGGTCTTCCAGAGCCCACATGAGCGCGGTCAGGGCGAATATCACGAGAATGACCCATTCATAACTGGTGGTTTTCCCGATCTCCCGTTTTCCCGTCTCGATTCTCTCCAACCCCCCCGGCACTTCCACGTTTTTACAGCGGAAAGTAAGGATGGTGATCCAATACAAAATGGGGAAAAGCCCGATGATGGGCAGGTGCAGCCAGAGCCACCGCATCCAGGAAATATGTATGCCCAATTGCTTGTCGAACAGCCCCACCATCAGGACATTGGGCAGGTGCGCGGTGAGAAAAAGTATGCCTCCCACCATGGTGGCATAAACGATACACGAGATGGCGAGGGCTTTTTTGGCGTTATTCTCCGGCTCCGTGTCTCCGAACAGGTGCAGGACCCCGTTGACGATGGGCAGCACCGTGGCCGACCGGGCGTTGGCCGCGGGAATGGCCAGGGACAAGGCCATGTTGGTGGAGAATAAACCGATAATGATCTTGCTTACCTTGGAGGCTTTCATCCAGGACAGGACGGTTAAAGCGATGCGAATGTCGAGTTTGGCGGCGCACAAGATAGCTGCAAAGATGAAGGCGCCTAAGGTCATGAAACTCACATCCAGCACGAAGCCGCCGAAGGCCTCCGGAATCTTGGGGATGGCCTTGGTCACCACCAGGAGCATGGGAATCATTACTCCGGAGATGCCTACCGGGATGGCTTCGGTGACCCAGATAATGCAGGCCCAGACGATGATGGCCAGGACGGCTCTGGCGGGATACTTGGGGATCACGGCAGAAATATCGATGCCCCATAGAACCAAGGCGAAGAAGGCCCAGGCAGCCAGGTAGCCGATGATGGTTCTCAGAGACCGTCTTCCTTGCGCCTTGAGGTTATCGGTTAAATACCCCCAGACCCCTTTGCCGGTCTCCTCGTTTTTGGCTGCTAAGATCACCGCGGATGTTTCCATGATTCCTCCAATTTTTCCTTATCTGCACTAAGATTAGATGAGCAATTCCTTTTTTTCTGTCGTCTGGAAGACACCCGGTGGTCTTTTTGGCAGGAGTCATTTTTAAACCCGGATAAATTCACCTCTAGATATCTGACCGGGTTAAAGTTGACCCGAGGGGGGATGATCTAATGTTCGGCTTTTTGCAATAATTTCAGGGGACTTAAGATGGTGATTCTCTTCTTGGAAATGGTAATTAATTTTTCTGCTTGAAGCTTTTTTAAGGTTTCGCTTACGGTTTGTTGGGTGGACCCGGTCATGGAGGCCAGTTGTTCCTGGGTCAGGCTTACCGGGATCTGCACCGGCTGCATCCAGGAGCTCTCATCCGTGAGGTGGTCATAACTCAGATAAACCAGGAGTTTCGCCAGCCGGGTACTGACATCGCAGGACATCAGGTTTTCAATCTGCTCCCCCAGGTAACGCAGGCGTCTCCCCAGGATGTTGATGACCCTCCTGGCCAGGGAATAGTGGCCTGCCAGGAGATTTTCGAAGTATTCCTTGCGGATCTCGTAAAGAATCGCCGGGGTAAGGGCCTGGGCATTGGCTTTCCTGGCCTTGGCGTCGATCACCTCCGCCAGCCCGAAGATCTCCCCTTGCCGGCGGAGAAAAAAGATGGGCTCTTTGCCGTCCGGGGTAATTTTGAAAATTTTTATAATCCCGGATTCCAGATAAAAACAGGAATGGCCCGGATCTCCTTCAAAAAAGACCATGGCGTTTTTTGGCAATTCTCTCCTGGTGGCCTTGGACATGAAGGCCTGCTTTTCAGCCGCCAGGCCGAAGAAAAAATCCTGTTCGCTGAGGTGCCAGGAGGTGCGCATACCGATCCTTTACCTTAATTATACATGTTATTCCTCCTTGGTGAAAAAAGATCGAGGCGGACTCACGCCTGATTTGGCGCGGTTCCGCCTCTAGTGGTGAAGAATCTGTTAACCGCCGGGTATTCAGGTAACCAGGCGGTTTTTATATTTATAAGTGGTCACATTCCCATGGAGATCGGTGCATTTCCAGGTAATTTCCCTCTTGCCCAGAAATGGTTTCAGGGTGGCCTTGTGATAGCCCAACTGGTAAGGAATGCGGGTCTCCAGGGCATTGCGGGGGCAGGCCTTGACGCAGGACATGCAGTCCCAGCAATCCCGGGTGCTCCGGCAGTAAGCCTTCATGCTCTCCCCGTCCACGGCCATCAGGTCGCCGGGACAGATTTCCTCGCAGCAGGCTTCTTCCCGTCCTTCGCAACCGTTGCATTTATTCAGATCCACTCTCGGTGGCATATTCCTATCTCCTCCTTTAACTCGGAACCCGGAACCCGGAACTTTTCAGGGTTTATAACGGTCTCCCGGGACAATTTGCTCATATGGCCGGATGAAAGTTACTACTTCTCCCGTTTGCGGGTCTCTCCTGCTTTCCACAAAACAATCGAAGTTCTCGTTGTCCATCTCCGGATAATCTGAGCGGGTTTGCCAGCCGGCCCAACGGGTTTCTTTCCGGGCCTTCAAATGATGGCAGACGGCCTCGGACACGTCCACCCGGTCAATGGTCTCGTGAGCCTGCATGAGGTCATGCAGGTCCCGGGCATAAAGATACCGGAACTGATACTGGAGCATCGTGATGTGTTTCAGGGCATAGTCCAGGCGCTCTTCATTGGTGCGGTAGAACTGCGAAGTGCCTCCGGCGTATTCATCCATGAGGCGCTGGAGGCGTTCCCGCATTTCCAAAGGCGAGACCCCGTCATAGTCGGGACCCCGCAGCAGCGGGGCAAAAACCCGGGCCTTTTCGGACTCCACCTGGCTTAGATCCAGCTCCGGCAATTCCACCCCGGCCAGGTATTTGACGGCCCCCCGGGCTGCCAGCTTACCCTCGGCGGCACAGCCGCCCACAAACTTGTTGGGGTTGCCCCCCGCGGTCTCACCCGCGGCAAACAATCCCGCCACCGTGGTCATGCGCTCCAGGTCCACCCAAAATCCGCCCATGGTATGGCCGCCCACGATATAAGGGTCGGAGCCGTAAATCTCGATGGGCTCCTTGGTGACGTCCTGCCCCCGGCTGGCCAGAAAGAGCACGAAGGACGGCCGCTCATTGAGATAGTCGGTCATCATGGCCTCAACCAGCTTGGGGTCCATATTGCGCGTGTCGCAATAGGTGGGTCCCCGTCCCACCAGCCATTCTTCCATGGGAGCATTGGCCCGGATATACCGGGGCGCGCTGTCGCCGCCCAGGTGAGCGTAGCGGGCCTGGAGGATTTTTTCCTCCTTGCAGTTGATGATGGGGGCCTTGTAACCCACGGAGATGGTGTCCACCGGGCCGCAGAAATCCTTGGTGCGGGTGGCCACCCAGCGCTGCTCCAGGGAACTCAATTCCGCGCCCTGGCGAAAGCCCATGGCGTACCCGGAGCCCACGCAATAAGGGCACATCCAGATTTGGTGGGCGCTGTCCGTGGCATCGGCGGTATAAGACTTGTATAAAGTGCCGGCGCCGCCGGTGGACACCACCGTGGCTTTGGCCCGGAAGACATAGAACTTGCCGTCCCGGACACCGAAGCCCATGGCGCCCACACAGCGCTCGCCATCCATGAGGAGTCCGGTGCCGACGATCCGGTTATACACTGCCGCGCCGGATTCCATGGCTTTTTCAGCCATGATGGGCTTGAGCTGTTCTCCATGGATGGAGATGTCCCATTTACCCCGGTACTTGATTTTGCCGGTTTCATCCCGGAGAATGGGGAGCCCCCAACGCTCCAGATCGTCTACGGCCTCGTTCAGTTCCCGGGCATTGGAAAGAGCCAGGTCTTCACGCAACGGCCCGCCCCCCACCTGGGACCGGGACCAGCGCACCAGGTCCTCGGGAGTTTTGCCTTCGGGAATATAAGTATTGATGGCGTCCATGCCCGCGGAGGTGGCGCCGGAGCGGACGATGTTGGCCTTTTCCATGATGGTTACGCTGAGCTGGGGATTGATCTTTTTAGCTTCCACGGCCACGAAGCAGCCGGCGTTGCCCCCACCGATAATCAACAGGTCGGTGGTAATAATCTCCGTTTGCACTTCCTCCAGGGCCTTCGGTAAATTCTTCAGGGCCCGTTTGCCTAGGTTAGCCATAAAACCTCCTCGTTTCTTCGACTTCAAAAAGCCCCAAGGGGTGGATCAAGGGATTAAAGAAAAAGAAGTAAGTTTAATCCCCACATATTGCAGCCCGATGATGATCAGGGCGATCCCGAAAAAGATCCGCAGATACTTGGGATTGACCGCCAGCGACAGGCGTCTCCCTAAACGCGCCCCGCAGTATCCCCCGGCCATGGCGAAAATCGCCAGGGGATAAATCACCGTTTCCGCCACGCCCCTGACAATGAACTGGGAGCCGATATTCGCGACCTTAACGAAGTTCCCGGTGCCCACCGCCACCACCAGGGGCAGGCCGAACGCAGTATGGAGCATGGGGGTAAAAAGAAATCCGCCGCCCACGCCGACGATCCCGGAGATAATGGCGATAAAAAAGTTGCCGATGCCGGGAGTGACGATGTCCGTGCGGTAGCTCTGGCCCAGCCAGGCGCCTTCGGCGATCCAAAACCCCTTCTTTTCGGTTTTGATCCAGGCTGCGCCCTCATCCTTGGCAGGGAATAAGGTGCGGTAAATCATGGAACCCGCGGCCAGGAAAACCAACACGGAAAAATAGAGTTGCAGGGTCTTGGAGGGAATTCCCAGGGAGATATAGGCTCCCACGGCTGCACCCAAAAGCCCGGCGACCATCATGGGGATCGCCACTTTCATATTGGGGGTCTTTTTCTGCAAATGTACCCAGGCGGCAAACAGACCGATGATGGCGGAAGCCATACTGTTGGTCCCCAAGGCCACTTTTACCGGTAGCCCCAGCCAGATGGTATACAGGGGAATGGAAAACAGACTGATAAACGCGCCCACCGCGCCCCCCATGAAACCCGCCAGCAGGCCGATACCGATACCCGTGACCGGTGCGACATTCACCGTCCCCCACTTGGGATGAGACCAGTGCACCATCCAGGAAGGTGAGAACGATTCCTTGATCAGCAGGATGGTGAGAAGGGCCGTGACTCCCCAGAAAATATAGTTCCCCAGGGATTTCTCCCCCAAGAAGGCTTTGAGACCTCCGCCCCACGAGAATTGTTTTTCCAAGACAACTTTTTGAGCATATCCATCACCCATGGTCGTAACCCCCTTGCCTTCAATTATGGAAGGCCTTTACTCTCTTGATGAGAGATGTACCAAAGGGGGAAACCTGGTTCTATCGCCTGGACGATAAACCAGCATATGCCCCATATAAAGATATTGGCTTTCGTTAACCGCGCCCTCGCCGTCCGTGTAGGTGAGAGAGGTGAGCTGGTTGCTGCCGTTATAGGCGGCGGTGAAGGCGTAGCCTTCCGGGGTGTAGCCCCGGGTCAGGTTGCCGGTGGCATCGTAGGTAAAGGGTTTTTCCCCGGGGTCGGTCAGGCGCAGGAGGGCGTTGACGTTGTTGTATTCATAATTCAGCAGCGCATCGGCATAGGGCGCCATAGGTTCGGGTTCGGTGGCGATTTCCCCGGAGCGAAGGTCCTGCTCGTTATAGGTGTAAGCATAGCTGTTGACCACCGTTTCCCCCACCCTGGTGGCCATCAGGGTCAACCGATTGAGGATATCGTATTCGTAAGTGGTGACGCTGCCGTCCGGCCGGGTCAGGGACTGCACCAGGGGGCTGGCCCCGGCATAGGCGTAGGTATAAGCCTGGCCGCCGACGGCGACATCGTTTGCTACCTACCCGCGAGCTACTGCCCGCCGGCGGGGGCCCGGAGGTTTTGGAGGGTGGGGGCGTCCGCCGGGATTTCCTGGGGCTGGCCGATGGGGGAGGATTCGCCGCCGGGCAGGGACATCATCTGGCTGAAGGCCGTCACCTGCTGCACCAGCCGGTTCCCCGCCGCGTCGTAGGCGTACTGGATGGTGGTGCCATCGTCATACTGTACCTGGACCAGGCGGTTCAGGTTGTCGTAGGTGTATTGGGTGGGGAACGCTATTCCTGGGAAGACTAAGAGAAGGCATAAAATGAATGTCCAAACGATTGTTTGGTTAAGTTGTTTATTCATAATAGTTATTTCTCCTTTTACAAGAGCATTCAACAAGTTCTCCAATTAATTGTTTGCAAGGCTATATCTATTTCATTTTTCCTGTTTCACTTTCCTCAAAATTTCATATTTTTGGCCAGGTCCAAAGAAAAATGCTCTTTCCTTGAGCCAAACTTCCCAGTTATTATCAAGACTAGAGTCACCACTCAAACAATCTGAAAATACATGCAGGGTCAAATCACCGTCAAACTTGACATGCAAATCCCAAAAAGGAAGGTCAATTTGAACGTCGATTATTTTTCTTCCCTTGACCTGCTCCAAACCTGGCTCAATCACCTCATCCGTATCATCCGAATTGGTTATCTGACCCACTGCATTATCAAGGCGCCAATTGCACCAGACATTTAAACGAACTTCACCTTCATACTGACGAAATTCTTTCGGATGGGCTTTATTCTTTAATTCAAAAGCTCTTGGTATTTTTCTTCCCATATCTAACCCGAACGTGGACCCAGCCGCACCACAACAGCTTACATACCAGATTTCCTCACCCATCAATCCTCTAGTAATTTCATTTATAATTTCGTTAATGGTTTTTTCCAATGATTTATCTCCAAATATCTCTTTTCTTCGGAAAATGCTTAAGAATATCCTCTGCAATGTCTTCGATCTCTTGTTTGGTAAAATTCTGTTTTGAAATTGCCCTGTGAAGCAACTGTCTTTGAGTTTGAGACATTCCTAATCGGTTTGCAATAGCTTTGACCAATTTATTTGCAACTGTATTTGCACCTTTGGCACACATACCTCCGGGCCCCAAAGGAATGTCAAAATCATCTGGGTTCATTCCCGGAGGAAGTGGGAAAACAACTTTGACTAGCCCATCGGGATCTATGTAATTAATCGGATCATTACCCACAAACTCATAAAGATTAATCCCCCCTTCCTCCCCAATCGGGTCCCTCGTCAGCCATCGCCCAAGGGAAGGAACATAGAAGCGGTAGCCATAGTAAGAAAGGCCCGTTTTCTCGTCATAAGGTTTGGTGGAAAACTGCATGGGCTGGCTTAATGAATTGGCCGGGCCCCGGGGGTTGCCAAAGGGGTCGTACTGGTAGGCTGCGACCACGTTGGCGTTGCTGTCCAGAAGAGATGTGGCGTTGCCCTTGCCGTCGAAGAGATACGAATAGTCGGCCCCGCCCTGGTTCAGGCGCAGCAGGCCGCCGATGCCGCCGGGAAGTCCCAGGCCCCAGGTAAATTCCCTGGCCACGTGGTCGGAATAACCGATGGAGACTGCATCCCGCTCCTGGACTATCAGGTCGCCGTCGTAGGTATAGCGGGTCACTTTGACCAGAGCGCTGTTCCGGTAATCCTTTTTCCAGATCAGCATAGACCCCAGATACGCATATTGGCTTTGCTGGACCGCGCCCTCGCCGTCCGTGTAGGTAAGGGAGGTGAGCTGGTTGCTGCCGTTATAGGCGGCGGTGAAGGCGTAGCCTTCCGGGGTGTAGCCCTGGGTCAGGTTGCCGGTGGCGTCGTAGGTGAAAAGCTTTTCCCCGGGATCGGTCAAGCGCAGGAGGGCATTGACATTGTTGTACTCGTAATTCATCAGGGCATCGGCATAGGGCGCCATGGGCTCGGGTTCGGTGGCGGTTTCGCTGCCCCGCAGGTCCTGCTCGTTATAGGTGTAAGCGTAGCTGTTAACCACGGTCTCCCCCACCCTGGCGGTCATCAAGGTCAGCCGATTGAGGATATCATATTCATAAGTGGTGACGCTGCCGTCGGGCCGGGTCAGGGACTGCACCAGGGGACTGGCCCCGGCATAGGTGTAAGTATAATTCTGGCCGCCGACGTTGACGCCGGTTAACCGGTTCAAAGTATCATAATTATACGACACCGAGGTATAAGGACCACTGACTCCCTGGGCCAGGGTCATGGCGGTTCTGCGGCCCAGGGCATCGTACTGGTACGTCCTTCTATCATAGGGGTTTGACCAGAGATTTTTCCAAGGTCCGGCAACGCTGGTTATCCTGGAGTTGGCATCGTAGGTGTAATCGACCCCATAATAGGTGCCGAGAAGAACCCGGGAGCTTGTCATCCTCCCGTAACTATCATAATAATATTGGGTTTGAGGGCCATTAACATCGAGAAAGGACGAAAGCAGATTGAGATTGGAAAAGCTGAAATTAGTGGTAATTCCCCGGGCATTTATGCGGGTGGCCAGGATATCGGTGAAATCCCCCCGATAAGTAAAAGAATCATAAGAGCCGTC